>Ga0208296_100027_pt1 | contig 69336 bp, 82 predicted proteins | sample Wag42014_10_22_FD_187333 | JGI IMG/M metagenome (GOLD analysis project Ga0208296, IMG submission 187333) | Deep subsurface shale carbon reservoir microbial communities from Ohio, USA - Utica-2 Time Series 2014_10_22 (SPAdes) (version 2) ...
CAGACGAAATGGTAGGTTATGAAGTGTTTTGCGTGTCTTGTTCTTTTGATTCTTGGTGATTCGGGTTTCATTGTGAACCCCTTAATGTATGGTCTGCATTATTGCTTAAATGCTTTTCGCTTTCCTGTTTGAGGGCTGTTGGGTAGTTTACTGCATCCCCGCCCTAAAGGGCGAGGCTTTCAGAAGAAAAAGTAATCTCATCTCTCCTCCTTGGCATGCTTGTTGGGAAGTACACGAGCTTAGAATTTGGCAATCTCTATGAGTTTATGCTATATCTCTTAATATTCGTAATAGGCATCGATATCGGAAAGAGCAGGGGATTGAGGGAAGAACTTAAAAGGCTCGGCAAAATGGCTATTTTACTACCGACATCAACCGTTGTAGGTTCATTAATGGGCGGTTTGTTAGCTTCCTTTCTTTTAAAAGTTTCTCCAAAATGGGGATTAGCCATCTCCGCAGGTTTCGGGTGGTACTCCCTGACAGGTCCTCTCTTGGCAACTTATTCTCCAATATTGGGATAATTGGATTTCTGGCAAACTTAACGAGGGAGATTCTAACGATTATTTTCTATCCCTTGGCAATAAAGAGGATTCCAAAAGAGAAGGCAATAGTCATGGGAGGCGCAACAACAATGGATACGACTCTTCCCCTGATGGTAAAATTTGGGGGAACGGAGATAACCCTTCTGGCGTTTGTTCATGGGTTCATTTTAACTGCTATAGCGCCTTTCTTAATTCCATTAATCCTTCAGCTTTTGTAGTGCTCCAGGAGCTTTTCAAGCATCTTTTTGTGCTGTTCCTCATTGTTTTTGATGTCCTTTGCGATTCCCCTTAGCACTGGGTGTTTGGCTTTCTCCGAAAGTTTTTCGTACTTCTCTATGAGTGTCTCTTCCTTCTCTATGTAATTCTTTAGTTTCTCTCTAATCTCTTCCATGAGCTCCGCTGGTACTACAGGTTCTCCGGGGAATTCTCCGAAATATTCCTCTAAAAGTTCATCTGAGGGAATTCTTGTCCCAATGGCGTTCACTTCCGTTGGAAGAATTATAGTTGGTATTCCCGGGAAGAGGACGGCTGTTCCCAATTCTGTTTCTTCTTCAGGTGTATATTCCTTTATAAGCTCTTTAACTTCTTGGTAAGCTTTTTCAAGGGCTTCGGAGATGTGTTTGTGCAGTGTTTCGTCTATGGTTAGCTTTAGAAGAAAGTTTCTCAGATCCGCATATTCCGGATCTTTGAGCTTTTTAAGGAGTTTTTTGTAGCTCTCGAGTTCTTTTTCCTCCAGCCCTTTAATCTCATGAAGGAGCTCTTCCAGCATCATTGCTCCCACCCCTGATTTTTAGTAACATTTTGTATTTAAAAATTTTTCTGAGCTTCCAAAAATGTTTTAAAGGGTTTTATATTAGGGGTTCTCGAACTGTCATGGGTTCATGCTCGGGGGTGTCCGTAAAGGAACCTACCGGGCGTGTTCGGGAGGTGGAAAAATGAAATATCCAAAGCAGATGAGGACATACTGCCCGTTTTGTAAGAAGCACACAGTTCACAAGGTAGAAAAAGTGAAGAAGAGGCCAAGAAGTGAGCTTAGTGCAGGTCAGAGAAGATTCAGAAGAATCCTCAAGGGTTACAAAGGTTTCCCAAGGCCAAACCCGGCTGGAAGAGAAAAGCCAGTGAAGAAGCTTGACCTTAGGTTTGTGTGCACAGAGTGCGGAAAGGCACACACAAGAGGCGAAGGATTTAGAGTAAAGAAGTTCGAACTCGTGTGAGGTGAGAAAAAATGGCAATACCTGAGAAATTAATCCCAATGCCAAGGTCAAGATTCCTCAAAGTTAAGTGCATTGACTGTGGAAACGAGCAAATCGTTTTCAGCCACCCGGCTACAAAAGTACGCTGTTTGGTTTGCGGTTCAACTCTTGTTGAACCAGCCGGTGGAAAGGGAGTCATAAAGGCGAAGATTCTAGAAGTTCTTGAGTGATCTTTCTTATTTTTCTCCAAAACCTTAAAAACCTCATACAACCAACCTTTATTAGGTAAAATTTTTGGGAGATGGTGAAAATGCCGAGGAGAGCTAGAGAATTTCCGGAAGAAGGAGAGTTTGTTGTGGCCACTGTTAAGAGCATCCACAATTATGGTGCATTCTTGACCCTTGACGAGTATCCTGGAAAAGAAGGTTTTATGCACATAAGCGAAGTTGCTCCAACTTTTGTGAGAAATATTAGGGACTACCTCAAAGAAGGCCAGAAGATAGTTGCAAAGGTAATACGTGTTGACCCGAGCAAGGGCCACATAGACCTGAGCCTTAAGAGAGTCAAGCAGCAAGAGAGGAAAGCGAAGCTTCAGGAGTTCAAGAGGGCCCAAAAAGCGGAGAACCTCTTAAAGATGGCGGCTGAAAAACTCGGTAAGGACTTCGAAACAGCATGGAAGGAAGTTTGGGTGCCCCTTGAATTAGAGTATGGGGAGGTTTATGCAGCTTTTGAAGATGCCGCCCAGAACGGAATTGAAGTTCTTAAAGACCTCATCCCAGAAGAATGGTTGCCGGTTCTCGATGAGATAATTAAGAACTATGTTGAAATTCCAACCGTCACAATAGATGCTGAGTTTGAGATAACCGTTCCAACATCCAACGGTATTGAAGTCATAAAAGAAGCCCTCATAAAAGCCAGAGACAGGGCAAATGAAGAGCAGGGAATAGATGTCAAGTTCAGCTATATCGGTGCGCCGAGATACAGAATAGATATCACCGCTCCGGACTACTATAAAGCTGAAGAGGTGTTAGAAAAGATAGCCTCAGAAATACTCCAGGTTATAAAACAAGCCGGTGGAGAGGCCTCTCTCATAAGGAAGGAGAAGAAGATAAAGAAGATAAAGAGGAGAGAGGCATGAGGTTCAGAATTAAGAAGTGCCCAAAATGTGGGCGATACACCCTAAAAGAAATCTGCCCGGTCTGTGGGGAGCAAACGAAATCGGCTCATCCTCCAAGGTTTTCCCCGGAGGACCCATATGGGGAGTACAGGAGAAAGCTTAAGAAGGAACTGCTCGGTATTGGGGTGGAAAAATGAAGGAAACAATAATAGTTGTTTATGAAAAGCCAGATATATATGATCCAATTTTTATTGAAGGCCTGCCGGGAATTGGATTAGTTGGCAAACTGGCCGCAGACCATCTAATTCAAGAGCTCAATGCGAAGAAGTTTGCTGAGCTTTACTCTCCTCACTTCATGCACCAGGTTTTGGTGAAAAAGGACTCAACAGTGGATTTGATGAAAAACGAGTTCTATTACTGGAAGAGTCCCGATGATGAGCACAGAGATCTGATAATAATCACAGGAGATACTCAAGTACCTCCAACCGACAGCTACGGCCACTTTGAAGTCGTTGGAAAGATGCTTGACTTTGTAGAGCAGTTTGGAACAAGGGAAATAATTACTATGGGTGGTTATCAGGTTCCAGAGCTTGAGGGAGAGCCAAGAGTTTTAGCCGCTTTTACCGACCTGGAGACAAAGGAGAAGTACAAGCATCTCCCGGTAATCTTCAGGGAAGACGAAGGCGGAGCGATAGTCGGAGCGGCAGGCTTGCTCCTTGGCATAGGGAAGCTGAGAGGAATGAAAGGAGCATGTTTCCTCGGAGAGAGCCTCGGTTACATAGTGGATGCAAAAGCCGCCAAAGCTGTTCTTAGTGTTGTGGCACAGGCTCTCAACTTGGAAATAGATATGAGCGCCCTCGACGAGAGAGCTAAAGAGACAGAAGAGATCCTCAAAAAGGTTCAAGAGATGCAGAGGGCAATGTTTGAACAGCAGATGCCACAGTCAGGTCACGAGGAAGAGGATAGAGGCTACCTCTGACTTTACCTTTTTACTTTTGAGGTGTTCTAATGAAGGTAGATGCAGACCTGCACATCCACTCCCGCTATTCCAAGGCAGTCTCAAAGTTAATGACATTCCCTCTTCTGGCTGAGAACGCAAAGCTCAAAGGTCTCGGAATCGTAGGGACTGGAGACATTTTAAACCCTCAATGGGAGAAAGAACTTTTAAGGTCTGCTCAAAAAGTAGATGAGGGAAGCTACGAGATAAAAGGTGTGAGGTTTCTCCTTACGGCTGAGGTTGAAGACAACAGAAGGGTGCACCACTTGCTAATTTTTCCATCCATCGATGCGGTAAGAGAGATGCGTGAAAAGCTCAAGCCCTACTCGAAGGATATTGAAACCGAAGGAAGGCCCCACGTGAACCTAAGCGCGGCTGAGATAGCCGACCTTGCTAACGAACTCGACGTTTTGATAGGCCCGGCCCACTCATTTACCCCATGGACAGCCCTTTATAAGGAGTACAACAGCCTCAAAGAAGCTTATGGCGACGCTAAGGTCCACTTCCTTGAACTTGGGCTTTCTGCCGATTCTGAGATGGCGGATAGAATCAAAGCACACCACAAACTCACCTACCTGAGCAATAGCGATGCCCATTCTCCAATGCCCCACAGACTTGGGAGGGAGTTCAACCGCTTTGAGATTGAGGATGCGACGTTTGATGAAGTTAAAAAGGCCATTCTAAAGCGGGGCGGGAGGAAAATAGTCCTAAACGCTGGACTTGACCCGAGGCTTGGAAAGTATCACCTAACTGCATGTTCGAAATGTTATACCAAATACCGTCTTGAAGATGCGAAGAGGTTAAACTGGAGATGCGAGGTCTGCGGAGGGGTTATAAAGAAGGGAGTACACGATAGGATACTTGAGCTGGCTGATACGAATGAACGACCGGAGGATAGACCTCCCTACCTCCATCTGGCACCTCTTGCAGAAATAATTGCCATGGTTCTCAACAAGGGAGTCGAAACCAAAGCCGTCAAAAGTGTATGGGAAAGACTGCTTAGGGAGTTTGGCAGCGAAATTGCCGTTTTGGTTGATGTTCCGATAAGGAGCATTGCCGGGCTGGTTGGAGATGAGATAGCCAAGGCAATCTGGGCTTTCAGGAATGAAAAGCTTATCGTAATCCCGGGTGGAGGGGGCAAATACGGAGAAATTAAGCTGCCCGAAGAGATAAAGAAAGCAAAACTTGAGGACTTAGAAAGCTTGGAAATTAAAAATAGTGAGGAAGTTTACCATAAGCCAAAGCAGAGGAGCATCCTTGATTTTGTTGGGGGCTAATCGACGTATATCATCTTTACCGTCATTCCTCCATCAACTACGAAGTTCACGCCCGTTATGAAGCCCGCTTTTTCGTTGTCCGCAAGGAAGGCGCACATGTGGGCTATGTCCATTGGATTGCCAACCCTTCCCGCCGGGTGCTGCTCGTGGTCTATTGGTCTAAGCTTTGGCTCCGACCTCAGGCTTGACTTCTTCCACCTTGAGGTCTCTATCCACCCAGGGCTTATGCAGACGACCCTTATCCTGTATGGAGCTAAGCTTATCGCGAGGGAGTGCGTTAAGGCAACCAATCCGCCTTTCGACGCGGAGTATGGTTCGGTGTTGGGTTCTGACATCAGCGCCCTCGTGCTCGCTATGTTGATGATTACTCCTCCCCCGCGCTTTTTCATCTCCTCGGCGGCATAGCGGGAGCATATGTAAGGCCCGGTGAGGTTCACCCTTATCGTCCTCTCCCACTCTTCGAGGGAGCGCTCGAATATGCTCTTCCCGTCAGGCTGTATCGCGGCGTTGTTCACGAGGATGTCCACGCCACCATAAAGCTCCACGGTCTTCCTCACCATTTCCCTGACGGAGTCCTCGTTGCCCACGTCCGTTTTTATGAATGTTACTTCGAGCCCCCTTTCCCTGAGCATCCGCTCCCTCTCAGTCCCTGCCTCCTCGTCTATCTCCGCTATGACCACCTTCGCACCGTTTTCGGCAAAGAGCTGGGCTATCGCAGCACCAATCCCCTGTCCACCTCCCGTGACTATGGCAACTTTATCCCTAAGGTTGTAACATCCCATACTCTCACCCCTCATCTGTGTTTTTCAGCCGATGAACTCCCACGTGCCCATCTATTGCCATAGGTATTAGCAAGGGTATATTCGGTGTGCTCTCCTATGGGGTTCGCCCTGTGCCGGGATTCTACCTGTATTATGACTATCCTAAAATTTGAGTTCTCAGGATATAAAGCCCTTTCCCCAAGACTTTTTAATATCCATGCATCATTGTTGAGGGGGATCTGTGTGGAGCGCGAGATAATAGAGCTGTTCATGGAGCACCTTAACAATCAAGGGGATTTACCTTTGGGAGACGATGCCGGAGCGCTGAAGCTTGGCGAAGAGTGGCTTGTGGCGACAAACGACATGCTGGTGAAGAGCACAGACGTTCCAGAGATAATGACGCCCGAGCAGGTTGGCTTCAAGGTATTCACCATGAATGTGAGCGACGTTGCCGCCATGGGAGGCAAGCCAGTAGGCTTTCTTTTCTCCCTTGGAGTGCCGAAGAGTATTGATATGGACTATCTTGAGGGCATCGCAAAAGGAATCGCTAAGGCTTCTGAGTTCTACAGCACGCCCGTGATAAGTGCCGACACTAACGAAGCATGCGATCTCATAATAGACGGGATAGCCCTTGGAAAGACCAAAAGGTTGCTCACGAGAAGCGGAGCAAAGGAGGGAGATTTGGTCTGCGTTACCGGCGACATTGGAAGGGCTCTAGCGGGGCTTAAGGTTTACTTCGAGAATCTTGAGGTGAGCGAGAGGACAAGGAAGGCCTTATACGAGAAGCTCCTTGAGCCGAAGGCGAGAGTTGAGGAGGGGCAGATTTTAAGCAGGTACGCAAATGCCGCAATAGACATAAGTGATGGCATGAGCAAGGAGCTCCACCTGATAGCTAACATGAGCCGGGTAAGGATGATGATCGATGCTGAGAGGCTTCCAATAAGGGAGGAGGTCTTTGAGGTTGCGGAGCTCTTGGGCATTGATCCAGTTAGCATCGCCCTCGCAAGTGGGGAGGAGTTTGAGCTGATTTTCACAATTCCGGAAGAGCACGCTAAGAAGCTTGACTTCGAGTTCTCCATAATCGGAAGGGTTGAAAGGGGAGAGGGAGTTTACCTGAGAAGAAATGGAAAACTTGAGAGGATGCCCCTTTTGGGATGGGAGCACTTGGCAAAGCCTTAAAATTCAAACCTGTAGGTTAGAGCTGGCCATCTCGGCAGATATTTCGCAACCTTAATATATCCCGGCACGAATACCTCTTCCTTTTCCTTTTCTATTGCCCTCATTATGGCATCGGCAACCTGCTCCGGTAAGATAGCTCCCTTCGGAGTTTTGTCCCAGAAAGGCGTGTCAACCTGCTTTGGATATACCCTTATGACCTTTATTCCCTTCTCCCGGAGCTCTTCGCTAAGTGTAAGTGATAAGTAGTGAAGGGCGGCCTTTGCGGCACCGTAGGCTGGAATTTCAGGAGTTCTAACAAAGGCAACTCCACTCATCACCATTACAACTTTCGAACCACTTTGCATAAGGGGTAGCAGTTCTTTAGTCATTAAAACCGGGCTTATTGTTAAAACTCTAAACAGCTTTTGAAGTTCTTCTTCACCGTGCTCCAGAAGGGGCTTTTTTACAGCAAACCCGGCGTTGTTGATGAGGAGGTCAACTTTATCCACTCCCAGCTCCTCAAGGGTTTTCTTGACCTCTCTTTCTGCGCCATTCTGGGCTAAATCTTGGACTACATATTCAAAAGAGTCGCCGAATCTAGCTTTAAGCTCCTTCAGTGCTTCTTCACTCCTCGCTATCCCCACAACTTGGTAGTCCTTTTTGATTAACCTCTCGACCAAAAGACGGCCGATGCCTCTTGATGCTCCCGTAACTACAGCCAGCATCCTGTTCACCGTCTAATCTTTTTTGGCTAGCCATTGGATATAAGTCTAACTAAAACGGCTTTGGCAAAATTAATAACTTTTGCTTTCCAACTATCTTTGATGCCTATGAAGAGGATAAAGTTTTCAATTCCACTCAATCTTGAGTACTTCAGTGCCTTCCGGGGCTTTTTGGATGCGGTAGAGTGGGGCTATGGCGACACATACTTCCTTCTTGGAAATGACGTGATAAAGCTGGTCGAGGTCAAGTTCAAAGAGGGGATAGAGCCGGAGGGTATTCTAAAGAAGCTCCTGGAGGTCCCCACGTAAAGGAAGCAAAGCTGATAACAAAGAACGCTCATTACATCCTTTATGTGAGAGCAGACCTTCTTAGTGCCCCACTTCCGGAGAACGTTCTTGAACTTTTTGAAGTTCAGAAAAAAGGAATGGTTATTTTCGAAAAGGGGACTTTCAGCCCGGAAGGAGTTAATCTATACGTGATATGCGAAGATGAACTTGTGGGTGATGTCATATCCACCATTAAGAACGTTTATAGGGCAGAGGTGATAGGAATTGAAGAATATAGCCCTGAAGATAGTCCGGTATTGAAGCTAAGCAAAAGGCAGTTTGAAGTTCTCCTCTTCGCCTACAAGAGCGGCTACTTCGACAATCCAAGGAGGATAACCCTCCGAGAACTGGCGCAAATACTCGGCCTGAGTCCCTCAACCGTGAAGGAGCACTTAAGGAAAGCGGAGAGGAAAATCCTTGAGGAGCTTATAGGCTAATTCTACCGAAATACTTAAATCTGTTTTTCGGTAATTATCTACAGGTGAGACTTATGGGAAAGATCAAAACCAGCATTTATATAGACGATGAACTATGGTGGGAGCTCAAAAAAGATGCTGCGGAAGAGAAAAAAGATCTAAGTAAGCTTCTTGAAGAGATTATTTCTGAGGGTCTTTTATTGGATATTGAAAGTGCTTTGGAAAAGATGTTGGAAAAATTCGAGAAAAAAATTGAGTTTGAACCAGTTCCTGCCAAGGGTCCTATAAGTGAACTTGTTAGGAGGATGAGAGATGAGCGAGAAGACAGTCTACTTGGACAGTAGTGCTATAATAAAGCGTTACATAAAAGAAGAAAACAGTGAGAAAATAGTGGAGCTGTACACTAGGGCGTATCAAGGTGAAATTAAGCTAGCCTTTAGTTTGTGGAATATAGGAGAAGTTTTGGGGGTATTGGATAGAGCAAAAAGAATAAAGCGAATTAATGAGGAGGCTCATGAATTAGTTAGAGCCAGATTTCTTTCTGAAGTCCTTAGGATGAAGAGACTTGGGATACTAAAGATAATTCCGATCTATGGCTCAATTCTAGCAAATTGTTGGAATCTTTTGGAGAAATATCATATTTATCAAGCAGATGCTATCCAAATTGAATCCGCAAAGCGAGTAAAGGCTTCTGAATTTTATACAGCGGACAAAAAATTACATCAAATAGCAATTTCAGAAGGACTAAATTCGTTTCTTGTTTAGGCAGAAACCCGCACATGTGCGGGGTTAACTATAACTACTTCAAAGCCCTATTTTAAATTGGTGAAAGCATGCCTGTGATTGAAGTTAAAAACGTTAGGAAGTATTACGGCGATGTTAGGGGTGTTGAGAACCTGAGCTTCGAAGTCGAGGAAGGGGAAATCTACGGCTTTCTTGGGCCGAACGGCGCCGGAAAGACCACGACCGTCAAAATCCTCGTGAAGATAATCAAGGACTATACTGGTGAAGTTAAAGTTTTTGGCAAAGACCTGCGCGAGTGGGGCAAAGACTACTACAACAAAATCGGCGTCTCCTTTGAGTTCCCTGCAGTTTACTCCCGATTAACGGCCCTCGAAAACCTCCAGTTCTTCGCGAGCTTCTACAAAAAGCACCTCGACCCAATGGAAGTCCTCAAGATGGTGGGGCTTGACAAGGAAGCGAATCAACTCGTTGCAGGGTTTTCCAAGGGTATGAAGAAGAAGCTCGACCTGGCGAGGGCTTTGCTCCCGGACCCCGAGATACTCTTCCTCGACGAGCCGCTTGAGGGCCTCGACCCCGCGAGCGCGAGAAAGATCAAAGTCTTCTAAAAGACTACTACAAAGCCAGGGGCTGGGACGAAAACGGGGTGCCGACAAAGGAGAAGCTCAAGGAACTCGGGCTCGATGAAGTTGCAGAGCAGCTTTGAATTTTTCAATTTTCCCAATTTATTTTGTGGGTGGGGCTATGAAGGTGTTTGTCAAGCTTGTCGCTCAAGTTGCTGGAGAAGTGGATAAACCTGAATTCTGGGTCTTTCTTGAAGATGGCTCTACTCTAAAGGATCTCCTGCGGAAATTAGAAGCTGAAAAAGGGATTAAGGTAGATTTTAGCAAGAAAGACGTAGTGATTCTAATAAACGGCCGCTCTGTGGAGTTCCTGGGGGGCATTGAAGCTAAGCTTAAGGACATGGATAGAGTTATAATAATGCCCGTGGCCGCAGGAGGATGATTGGACTTTGTTGGTGCCAAGTGAGCAATACCCAATTTTTCTTCCTGAACCAAAAGCTTAAACTATAGCCGGTACTATCTTACAATGGTGAGATTATGAGGGAGGCTATGTACTGGGAACCCTTAGAGGGCAACAGGGTGAGATGCCGCTTATGTCCCTTAAACTGCATTATAGATGAGGGGCGGAGAGGTTCCTGCAGGGTCAGGAAAAACATTGGAGGTAAACTTTACACGCTCAACTATGGAAAGGTATCCTCTATAGCCGCTGATCCGGTTGAGAAGAAACCCCTTTTCCACTTCTATCCGGGCTCCTGTGCCTTCTCCATAGGTACCGTGGGATGTAATATGCACTGCCTCCACTGCCAGAACTGGGAGATAAGCCAGGCAGATGAAACCTTTCCTTACCTTGAGGAAGCCACTCCAGAAGCCATTGTAAGGCTGGCAAAGCACTATGAATGCGAGAGCTTAGCCTACACCTACAACGAGCCGACGGTGTGGTATGAATTCGTTCTTGAAACTTCAAAGCTTGCCAAAGGAGAAGGCCTGAAGAACATCCTTGTGACGAACGGCTACATAAACGAGGAACCCTTCAGAGAACTTGCTCCCTATATAGATGCCATGAACATTGACATAAAGGCCTTCCGTGATGAGTTTTACAGAAAGATTTCAAAGGTGCCAAGTTTGGAGCCAAGCAAGAGAACTGCGGTTATAGCCAAGAAGGAGTTTGGGATTCACGTTGAGCTTACTTACCTCATAATACCCACGCTGAACGACAGCGAAGAGGAAATAAGGGCCTTTGCACGGTGGGTTGTTGAGGAGCTTGGTGGTGATACACCAGTGCACTTCTCACGCTTTTTCCCGCACTACAGGCTCCTTAATTTACCTCCCACGCCGATTGAGACCGTTGAGAAAGCCTACCGCATAGCAAGGGAAGAAGGGCTTAAGTTTGTGTACGTTGGAAATATACCGGGACATGAGGGAGAAAACACCTACTGTCCAAAGTGTGGAAAACCTTTAATAGTGAGGTGGGGCTTTACCATAGAGGAGTACCACATAAAAGACGGAAAGTGCGGATACTGTGGTGAGCCCATACCCATAGTTGGTGAATATAGGAAAAGATATTACAGAGGAATGTGGTGGTAATATGGCGATAATGAAGGTTAGGTTTTACATAGAAGCTCTCTCAAACGATAGGAAAGCTTTGGAAAGGGCTGTTGAGGAGATCGTGAAATCCCTAAAGAACGAGTCCACTGTAAAAGTTGAGGACATAATCACCGAGGAGATCCTTGAAAACCCCGAAGATGATGTGCTTAAATACTCGAGCATGGTTGAAGCTGAATTGGAGGGGCCTTTTGAGGAAATAGTGAAGGCCACGATGAGATATGCTCCCGCGCTGGTTGAGGTTGTGTCTCCCGCTAAAATTGAAATAGATGCCAAAGACCTTATGAAAATCCTTGGGGAAGTTTCTTTGTTCATGGGCAAGCTCATGGAGAAGTTTGGTGGACTTGTGGCGTATCCTCCGCTTGACGAGATTCCAAAGCCGAGAGTTGGCTACAGCAGGGAAGAGATTGAAGAGATGATAATAGATGGCAAAGAAATTCTCTACCGCTTCGTTATAGAAACCTTTGGAAAGGACAAAGAATCGATAGAGGAGACCATGCTGAAGGCCTTCGCATATGAGGGCTGCAAGGTCAACAAAATTGCTGTTAAGGTGCAGGAGGAAAGAGGAGACAGAATATATGCCCTTGTGGCTAGCGAGCTGATATCGCCGTTTGAGGTTCTTTTCCAGCTTACGGCAAAATATGCCCCGGTTGCAATATCGATAATCGAGCCAGAGATAGTTGATATTTCAGCAACGGAGCTTCAAAATGCTCTCACGGATTTGGGTGGCTTTGTCCATGAGCTCACTCACAGACCGCTTAAGAAGAAGCTCATAGAAAAGGACACCTTCAAATTCAGGCTCTCCTGACCCTCTGCTCAACCTTTTAATTTATTGATGAGAAAGCTTATAAGTAAGGGCCGTGATTGCGGATTGGGTATCTATGCTCTCTCTCCAACTTTTGTCGAGATATTATCGGCAAAAGGCGAATTGGGTGTAGGCAGTAGGTAAATACCACTTTTGACCATCTGGGCAAAAAGAAGGCTTTTCTAATCGTTAGAAAGGGTCTGAAAGCGAAAAGTATATAAACCCTAGACTACATAGAGGTATTGAAGAATACCATAGTTGGGGGTTTAGCCCCCCACAAGGTATCGGAGGTGTGAAGACATGAAGGTAAGAAAGATCGCGGCCCTTGCCGTTGGTGCCGCAATGGTTGGAGCGACCCTTGGATATGCAAACGCTGCACTACCAGGGAAGGAGTTCTTTGTTAAGGATGGAATGCCAAACGTTAAAATCGTAGTCGGTGCAAACGCACCATCAACCATGGACGTTGCCAGCGCTGCTGACGTGGCTCTTGCAATTGGAAGCTTGCTCTACACATCTGAGGAAGTAGAGGCAAGCGGTGTTAGTGTAGTTGTTAAGAGAGAAACTACACAATACCCAGACCCAATCCCAGTTTACAGCAACCTTTACAAGGACACTGGTGTTGATCCAAACACCACAAACGAGGAGCTCTCAGACCTCTCAGATGACCAATTCTGGTGGAACGGAAGTGCCTACAACGGTGCTTACTCAGCATGGGACAGCTGGACGCCAAAGTTCGAAGGCGAAATTGAAAACATGGATCGAATAAATGGCAACGCCCAGATCGACTGGGACTTCACGATTTTGGACATAGAGCTTGTTGACGAGAACCAGGAGACAATTGCATACCCACCAAAGGAAGCTACCCTTAAGATCCCAGCTGGCAACTTCACTGTTACACTCAACTACGTCATACAAAAGTGGGAGAAGAACACAACCACACTAAGCGACGTATGGGGAAGCCTCGACTCAACAACAGAGACCGACACAGTTGTAGACGATGACAACCCAGGAGGATACACGGCAGTTGATACCGTTTACGATGGCGTTGGTGAAGGTGACACCTTCACAATCCTCGGAAACAGCTACTATGTATTGAAGCTCAATGCGACAGAAGAGAGCATGACCTTCGGTAAAGACCACAGAGAAACCTGGTTCCAGCTTGGAGACATAAAGGACTACGATGGTTACAAGGTCAAGGCAGTTGACATAAGCGTTAACGAGAACAGGGCACTGGTAGAGGTTACAAGCCCAGAGGGAGTTGACCAGCTCGTTATACTCAACAAGAACGAAGAGAAGGATGTCTTTGGCGACGGTGGAATAATCCTTACTCTAACAGACACATTCGTCGGTATCGACGGAAACCTCATAGCAACAATCAAAGTCGTAACCAACCAGAAGACCGTGAAGACTGGTGACGAGCTCATCCCAGGATGGGAAGTTGGCTTTGAGTTCTCAGCAGACGGAAAGATAGTAACGGTTACACTCACAAACAAGAACGACCTTGAGGGCAAAGAGCTCGACATTCTCGGCAAGTACAAGATGTACTACAAGTCCGAGGTCTACACAAAGGACGTTGACGACGATGACAAGGAAGAGTACGCAGTTAAGTCATACATCGTAGTTGAGCCAGTTGAGAAGACCTGGGAGCCCAAGGAGCTCAAGGTTGGCGACGAGTTCGAAGGATGGACAATTGAGGCAATCAAGGGCGAGGCCTACACCAAGGTTACACCAATGGTTCCAACCGAGCCAATCACAGTCCTTGACACTGAAGTTGACGTCAACGCAGTTGACAGCAACCTCATCCTCGTCGGTGGACCAGTTGCAAACGCAATCACCAAGTACCTCGTTGACCAAGGACTAAGCACAGTTGACTGGGAGAACAGCGAGGGTGACCTCGAGTACATAGAGGACGCCTTCGGAACATACGATGTCCTCATCGTTGCCGGTAAGGACAGGTACGCCACAAGAGAAGCAGCCAAGGAGCTCATGGAGTACCTGGCTGAGCTCTGAAGCCTTTCCCTTCTTTTTTAATTAACTTTTCTGGAGGTTTTGGGATTGAATAAAAAATTAGTTGCAGTGCTCTTTTTGGTTATCCTTGTGCTTGCTCCTTTGGGAGTCCTTACTTATGGATATCTGCACTTTTCGAGTAATGTTTATCCCGATAAAGAGCCTCTGGAAAAGGTCGTTGTTAAAGTTCCTTATAAAGGAATCGACTATAGAATCCTTCTTGAAAGCTACAACACCGGCGATCCCATCTTAGATTTGAATTTAACCCTTAGAGGGAACGTATATGAGAGTATGACCATCATAGTTGGAGACCCAATGTTCAGAAACTGTGATGCTAGAACTCTTGGTGATGTGTGCGTGTGGAGAACAAGAACCGCAACAGAGATATCAGCAGTACTGTCGCCAGTGTTCACCGCAAACAGGTACTGGTATTACAAAGGAAAGGGATACGATGAGAACGAGTCCATGGCTAGAGCTCAGGCCGATGTTGAAAAAATACACGTAACATCCCTTGGCTTCATTCAGAGGGTTGAAATTGGGCTTGGACTCATAGGAAACAAAAAACACCTGCTCGTTATGCTAAGGGGGCCCGCAGAGGGAGGAAAAATAGACCGCATATATTCGCCGAAGGAGGGCATCGTAGTGCTTGAAGCCACAAATGAACAAACGCTCTTTGCGGAGGTTTTGCTGTTAAAGGCCATCATAGGCTCAAGGGTCAAATGACCACAATATCTCTGTATATTTCTCTTTTCTCCGGCTCAACTATTTCCAAAAACTCCTCTTTGGTTTTGAACGGCCTCTTTGCGAGAATTCTTACGACCTTCTTCTTTCCAATCCCGGGCAGATAAGTTAAAACCTTGGGGCTTTCGGTGTTTGGATTTATCGGTATTGGGACTCCCGTTATGCTCCTGAAGCCGTGGTCAACAATGAGAACGTCGTAAAACCTGTTCAGCTCAATCTCCTTTGGGATTCCTACTATTAAGGGATAGCTCCCTATCTGCCTGCCGTATGTTAAGCCGTTGTCAAACACTTCAGCCCTAACATCCCTCAATATTGTCCCAACGGGAACGAGGCGTTTGAGCATTGGATAGTCTATCTCGTGCCTTATTTTGTACTTATAGTGCTTGATCAGGGTTTTGTGCTTCTCGGTCTTTACCTTGTCCCTTATGTGCCATAAAGGCGTTCCCGGGAATACAACCACCTGCCTTATGTTTATCCTCCTCACCAGCAGTCCCTCGTCGAGTATTTTCTTCAAAAACTCGTAGGTGAGCTCATAGGTCTTCTTGGTCTCTCCGGGGAGACCGAAGAGGATGTTAATTCCGGGCAGGAGCCATGGCATCCCGTTGTAACCCCTTTTAGCGCCAACCTCGTTTAGAATCTTAACGGCTTCGTAAGTCTCTTCCGGTGTGGAGTTCAGGTTGTTGAGCTTCGCTACCTTCGGATCAGCAGTTTCAAGCCCGAAGGCAACGACATTTCCGGGCGTGCCGTATTTTATGAGTGTCTTCGCTATCCTGATGCTCTCCTCAGGGTAGTTCGCTATGACCGCGGGGTTGGCATTGTCCACATGCAAAGTCTTCACATCTGGTGCAGCTGCTCTAATTCCCTTGAAAAGCTTTTCAATTGCCTCGGGATTTGGAACCGGAACTCTATCATTAGGCTTCGCCATGTAAGAGAAGATGCAGCTCTGTCGTCCTATTCTAAAGTGCCTCACTCCGAGATTATAGAAGACTTCGACCTCTTTGACGATGTCTTCAATAGGTCGGTCTTCTATTGATTTATACCTTACCGGCTCCGTACAGAAGGAGCAGCCCCCTATGCCGGCGGCCTTTGGGCATCCCCTCTGGGTCTCGATCTCCACTATGACAAAATCGGGGTAATCCGGGAACTGCTTCACCACTTCGGCACCTAAGAGTGCATAGTCCCTCAATTCCGAATAGTCCCTGAAGCGGAGGGGGTTCGCTTCTTTGGGGTTTGTGAAGAAGTCATAGAGAAAAGCCTCCAGGTCGCCGTAAGCGATGTGGTCAAAAACTGCCTGTGCGAGGGTTAGTTCTCTCGAGCCTATCTTTGTTCCGCCCTCATGGGCTGAGCCCATAAATGCCGGTCCGCCGAGAATTTTAATGCCCTTGAACGGCTTTATAAACTTCGCAACCTCTTCCACCTGAGAAGGGACTGCAGAAAGGTATTTTCCCGGAGTGTGCAGTCCACCTATGTATACAATCACATCTGCTTTCTCAAGAATCTCTTTTGTTTTATGTACGTTGGGGGTTTTATTTTTGGTCTTTATCCCCTGTTCGCCCTCAAAAGTAAAGCGCAGGTCATCTATTGTGAGGTAAAAAATTCTCGCATCTTTTCTGGCTTTTTTTATTGCACCGTAGGCGTATCTTGGATAGATTCCCAAATAAGGGGGCACTCCAAGTCCCGCTGGTTCGTCGGTGTAGCCGTCTATTATTGCAACTATCATGTGTGAGAATTTGGCCGGGGGTTTAAAAACCCAGCGAAGGGGATATGCAATATTTTTAAACTTTGAAATAGAAATAAATAGGCTGGCGGATATTGAGCGGGAACGATACAATAAACTAAAAAACCTGAAAGAAGAATATCTTGCAGTAAAGAACAATCAGGCTGCTCAATGATTTTTATTTTCAATGAGCGGGTAACCAAAAAGTGAACATGAGGTGTTGTTATGAGAGAGGTGCCCCCGACTGTTAAAGAAAATATAAAGAAGCTTCTCCAAACACTTCCTAAATTAAGCATGAAGGAAATTCTTTCCTACTGGATAAACGCGGAGGTTGAGGAGGCTGAGATGTATCATCGCCTCTATGAGCTGAGCAAGGAATTGACGTGGATTGAAGAAGTACCCAAGGTTTTTCGTAAGCTCAGCGAAGAGAGCTTGGAGCATGCAGAAGAGCTGCTTCGACTTTACAAAAAGCTGTTTCCGGGTGAAAAACCTATCCCGGTTAATTTACCTCCCTTAGAGGTAGTTTTGGCCGAGCCTGAACTTGAGAGGTTCTTAGAAAAGGGAAGGGCAGAGGAGCTTTTTGACATCTTAATGGAGAACGAAAAGATGGCGGCAGAGGCTTACGAGTACCTCTCGAAGCTGAGTGAAAACCCCGAGGTTAAAGAGGTAGCAAAATGGCTGGCGGAGATTGAGTGGGGACACTACAACCACATAAAAGCCCTGAAAGAGAAGTACCTCTCATTAAAAGACAATGCTACTCAATGAGGTTTTGGCTTCTTAGAAACTCTTCTATATCCTTTATCTCCTCAATTGAAAGCTGAAAGACTCTCTTCTGGGAGTGGGGAATACTCTCAATAACAGGTTTGAGCTTTTTGAACTCATCCTTCGTAATGCCCAGCATGTGGTAGGAATCCTTTAGGGCCTTGCTCGCAAGCTTTCTTCTGTGCTGGAAGAGGGCCTTCACGAGGTTCTCATTTAGAGCTATCTGTTCCTCTTTGGGTTTGGGCGTCATTACTATTACCGCAGAATCGACTTTTGGTCTTGGGTAGAACGCTCCTCTGCCGATTCTTTCAACAAGCTCGACATCAGCCTTAGCCTGCACCATTACCGAGAGGCGGGAATAGTTTTTATCCCCCGGCTTTGCCACCATTCGCTGGGCAAATTCAAGCTGATAAATGAGCACGGCTTTCTTAAACTCATACTTCAAAAACTTGAAGGTTATTGGAGAAGATATCTGATAGGGGAGATTGGAAACTATCTTATCGAACTCGGGAAAGTCTATCTTAAGGGCATCGCCGTGTATGATTTCCACGTTGTCCCAATTGTACTCCTTTTTTAGTATTTCAATAATCCGCGCGTCCGTCTCTATGGCGTAAACTTTCTTTGCCCTTTTTGCCAGCTCGTCTGTTAGCACCCCCAAACCGGGCCCTATTTCAAGAACGGTTTCGCTTTCCTTTATTTCTGCCCTTTCCACTTCTCTCTGAATAACATCTTCCACTATGAGAAAATTTTGGCCAAGATCAGAATTCGGCCTTAAGTTATATTTAGAAATTAAAGAAAAGACCTTGGAGTACATATCTACTCCCTGAATATTCTCCTTGAGCCTACAAAAAGCCTGTAGCGGTCTTTGTTCTCAAGCTCATCCAAGATTCTTCTCGCTATCATTTTTACCGGGTCCGGGAGTCCCTTTACCCTGTGCTTCAAGTCCTCAAAGCTCTTGAAGGGCTCTTTCTCCCTCTCCTCCAAAATGTCCCACATGTGCTTCTTTCCTATTCCCGGGAGCAGTTCCAGGCTGTGGAGTCTGTTTGTAATTGGCGGAGCAACGTTAAAGAACTTCACAAAACGCTCTTCGTTGTTCTTTACAATCTCCTCGAGGACGTACGGAAGCTCGGCCTTCGCTGTTGGAGTCAGCTCATCATAGTTGAGTTTTCTACTTATCATAAGTATCTTGTCTCTCTGTCCCTTTCCAACAAAGACCCTCTCATAGAGCATGAGGTCTGTCTTGGGGATTACTTCGAGCAGGGTAAAAGCCTTCTCCCCAATAACCTGTGCTACCGGCTTGTTGTCCCTAAGGTTTCGGTGTTCAAGATCGAGATAACCGGTGGGAAGGTAATCTAACACATACGCATATTCTTCATACTCTACATTATGCTTCTTTTTATCGGCGCTTTGTGCGTAGGAATGTCTTCTACGATAATAATCCATGGTCTCTCCCCCCAAGAATATACTGCCTAAGGCTTTTAATACTTTTCGAGAAATTTTGAAAAAGAAGAGGAGAGGAGTTACTCCCTATATTCTGCGAGGATTTCGAGTATCTTTTCTGCCTCCTCTTTAGTGGGCGTGTACTCTTCCTTGGCGAAGATAACCCTTATGTCAAAGTAGTCCTCGGGCATTATGTCGACAATTTTCGTCGCTATCCTTTCATCAAGCCATTCAAAGAGGCCTATTAGCTTTTCTCTGAGCTCTTTTGCTTTTTCTGCTGAGAGCTTTGAGAACTTCTCTGCGTGCTCAATGCTAACCCTTGCTTCATAGAATATTGGCTCCTCTGGGTTTTCCTCTAGCCCTTCTTCTCTCCTTTTAAGCAGCAGCTCCTTTGCCTCCGGAATTGAGATGTATTCTTCCTTGAGCTTTTTGCGCCCTATCATAGTTCTCACTTCTGGGGCCTTAAGTGAACTGGGTGAATGAAGAAGGTCTTAACCTTACTACCGTCATTGATCTGGACGATATATGCATCTCCCCTCTTTCCAACCACGGTACCTGTTCTTCCGTGGAATCTTGGGTCTGGCATTCCCTTGTGGTAGCTTGGCTCAATCACTATGTGGACTCTCTGGCCAACTTCAAACTCCTGGAGGAACCTTGTTAGTGGAGGAAGACCTCTCCTTCTTGGTGATTTGCTAAGCTTACCTCTGGTTTTCCTTCTAACAGTATGGGCTTTTTGAACCATATTACTCACCTCTTAGAGCTTATTTAGGAGTCTCAACAACTTATACGTTTAGGAACAAGCGCTTATAAACTACGGGTCTTTCCCGGTATCATAAGCTCATCCGCTCAACCATTTATAAAGTTTTCACTGCTCATCTAGGATGTTCAGCACATCAAGCTTTTCACACCATGCCTTCTTACCCAGTATCTCGCTAACTGAGGGACTCGTTCTTCCATTGTCTCCGGAGACCAGCTCTTTTATATAGAGGCCTCCGTCGGTTATCAGGCGGAGTTTAAAGTGTTTCTCATCAATAAGCTCGCCTTCAGCTTTGTGAACCTTTCTCACCCTCACCAAATCAGCCCTTCTTCCCAAAACCCTTCTGGGTGTTCTCTGGTTAATAGTGGCCCCTTCAAGTGTCTTGACAACTTTTTCAACCTCTTCCTCGCTGATGCCTTCCTCAACATAAACAATGGCCTCGTATTCTTTTTTGTGGTTTGACGTGAGAACATTTTCTGCCTCTTCCTTGGTTATAAACCTCAATCCTAAAACCTCAACTTTCCCGCTTTTGTTGATTTCCTCTGCAATCTTCTCCAGGTCAATATGCCTTTTTATCGGCCTCTTGACCTCGACAACGAAGGGTCTTCCATTGCCGAGCATTCTCACATCTACGTCCTCTCTTCCGGCTCCGTGGAATATGCATTTTCCTTTTGTCGCTTTCGAAAAAGGTTTGCAGATTATTGACGCAACACTTTCTTTGAATCCTCTTAATGGCGTTTGTGGAATCCCCCTGACCAGCTTCCTATAACGTCCATAGACATAGAGGGGTTTTATCTGAAGCTCCACTTTCTCCTGGTAAGGTTCCACTATAAAAACGACATCGGGGTTGCTTTTATTCACGGGCTTTTGAAGTATGAGCTCAAGAACCTTTCCGATTTCCCTGTTCAGTTCCCTGTTTATTGGTTCGGCATGCTTCAGCCCAAACCTCTCAATTAGCTCTCGCTCCTTATCCGCGATTTCTTTGGGAACCCTTGAACCAACGAGAAAGCTCTCAAACTCAAGTTCTAGCTCTGAAACCTTATCGTAGCAGAGCCTTGCGAGGTATTCGGTCTTTTTAAAGACGTTCTTGCAAAGCTCACATTCCTGGGGCTCCTGGAAGCTCACTTCTCCTCTCGCTTCTCGTTCCATATTGAGGACTAGCCTTATTGATTTTCCACGTATGTAGTTGTCTCCCTTTCCAAGCAGGCCAAAAGCTCTGCCCAGGCAGCGGTCACATAGCTTGGACTCTTTGAGTATCTCTTCGGCCTTTTCTATTATCATCACCCGGCACCCTTAAGCTTTTTAATGTTCTTTCGAACCTTACCCCATGATGACGAGAAGGCAGAAGATAATAAAGCTTTTGGAGGAGAGGGACTACAGTGTAAGTGAGCTTGCAATGCTCCTTGAGATGAGGGGTAAGGGAAGCAGAAATGTAATTCTTGAAGACCTCAAAGCAATTGCTAACATCGTAAAGCGCGAGGGAAAGGCTCTCCTCATTCAACCAGCCCAATGCAAGAAATGTGGCTTCGTATTTAAACCGGAGATAAAAATTCCCAGCAAATGTCCAAAGTGCAGGTCAGAGTGGATTGAAGAGCCAAGGTTTAAAATCGAGACTCGATAGGAGCTATACTTGTGGTGGGAAAGGAGACAATGTTTATATCTCTCCCACCTCTATCTAGCCTAAGATTCAAAGGGGGTTTCGCTATGAGGAAAGTTGAGCTTTTCATGAAGGAAAAGGGCATTGAGATTGGCGATTATGTTGAGGTTGTTGAGAAGGAAAACAACACAACAGTTGTCCACAGGGGCATTGTAATGCCTCCATATGAGCTTTCGAAGGGAGAAACCCTTACAATAAAGCTCGACAACGGGTACAACATCGGGATTTTAATCGACCAGATAGCGGAAGTAAAAATCCTTGAAAAAGCCAAGCCAAGAGAAGAAGTTTCATTTAAAGAAGTCCTCCCCAAAAAGCCCGGACTCCCCAACGTTACCATAATAGGAACCGGTGGAACAATAGCGAGCAAAATAGACTACAAGACAGGTGCTGTTCATGCGGCTTTTACAGCGGAGGAGCTGGCAAAAGCAGTGCCAGAAATTTTTGAAATAGCCAACATAACACCAAAGTTGCTCTTTAACATAATGAGCGAAGACATGAAGCCCGAATATTGGAAAAAGATGGCCCACGAAGTTGCAAAGGCCCTTAACAGTGGAGAGGATGGGGTAGTAATAGGACACGGAACAGACACGATGGGTTATTCTGCCGCTGCATTGAGCTTCATGCTGAGGGATTTAGGAAAGCCCGTAATTTTCGTCGGCTCTCAGAGGAGCAGTGATAGGCCCTCAAGTGATGCTGCGATGAACCTAATATGCTCCACCAGAATGGCAGTTGAAGACTTTGGGGAGGTTGCAGTTGTAATGCACGGGGAAAGCGGCGATACTTACTGCCTAGCACACAGAGGGACAAAGGTCAGAAAGATGCACACCTCAAGGAGAGATGCTTTTAGGAGCATAAACGACGTCCCCATAGCAAAGATATGGCCCGATGGAAGGGTTGAATACCTGAGGGACGACTACAGAAAGAGAAGTGAAAGTGAAGTGTGGGTGGACGACAAGCTTGAAGAGAAAGTTGCCCTCATAAAGGTCTATCCTGGCATGAGCGGAGAGCTCATTGACTTTTTAGTTGATAGGGGCTACAAGGGAATTGTAATAGAAGGTACCGGCCTAGGCCACACATCAAATGACATAATACCCACGATAGAGAGGGCAGTTGAAGAAGGGGTTGCAGTCTGCATGACGAGCCAGTGCCTCTACGGTAGGGTCAACCTCAACGTCTATTCCACGGGTAGAAGGCTTCTTAGGGCCGGTGTTATCCCATGTGAAGACATGCTTCCAGAAACAGCCTATGTAAAGCTCATGTGGGTTCTCGGTCATGTCCAGAACCCTGACGAAGTTAGAAAGATGATGCTGACGAACTATGCTGGAGAAATCACCCCCTACACAAGGTTTGACGCTTATCTGAGGTGATGGATATGGAGTTTGATTACAAAGCACTTGGACTTAAAGTGGGCCTTGAAATCCACAGACAGCTCGACACGAAAAAGCTGTTCTCACCCGTTCCAAGCGAGCTTCATGATGAAGTTGATTTTACAGTTGAGAGAAGATTAAGGCCTACTATGAGCGAGCTCGGGGAGATTGACCAGGCCGCGCTTGAAGAGTTCAAGAAGGGCAGGGCTTTTGTCTATGAAGGGAACTACAAGTACAGTGATCTGGTCTATCTGGACGAGGAGCCACCCCACCTGCCGGACGAAGAGGCCTTGAGGGTTGCTCTCCAGATTACATATCTCTTAAACGCCGTTCCTGTTGATGAGGTCCACTTTATGAGAAAGATTGTCATAGACGGTTCAAACGTCTCCGGTTTCCAGAGAACCGCTATAGTCGGTGTTAACGGTAAGGTAGACACACCCTGGGGAAGCGTTGGAATTCCAACTATCTGCCTTGAGGAAGACGCGTGCAGAATTATAGAGCAAGGAGATAAGAGGGTAGTGTACAGGCTTGACCGTCTGGGGATTCCATTAATTGAGATTTCCACAACTCCAGATATCCACCATCCGGAGCAGGCAAAGGTAGTGGCGAAGTTCATAGGTGATGCTTTGAGAGCAACGCGCAAAGTAAAACGCGGTCTTGGAACAATAAGGCAGGATTTAAACGTTTCTATCAAGGGTGGAGCAAGGGTTGAGATTAAGGGTGTCCAAGAGCTTGACATGATACCCGTGATAATAGAGCGCGAAGTTGAGAGACAGCTCAATCTCATAAAGATTAAAGAGGAGCTCGAGAAGAGGGGAGCGAAGGAGGAAGAGCTAAAAGAGGAGTTTTATGATGTGAGTGACATCTTCGCCAACACTGGCTCAAAAATAATTGCCAGCACCTTAAAGAGGGGAGGAAAAGTTTTAGCCGTCAAGCTTCCAAAGTTCAGGGGACTCATAGGGTCCGAAATTCAGCCCGGAAGAAGACTTGGAACGGAAATGGCTGACAGGGCTAAGAAGTACGTAAAAGGTATATTTCACATTGATGAGCTGCCGAATTACGGTATAAGTCGGGAAGAAGTTGATATGGTCATTGAGAGGCTAAACCTTGGCGAGCTCGATGCCTTTGTTCTGGTTGCGGCTGAGGAAGAAGTCGCCAAGAACGCTCTCAGGGAGGTTCTTCAGAGGGCGAGAGAGGCCATTAGAGGCGTCCCCGAGGAAACGAGAAGGGCTTTGCCGGATGGAAATACCCAATACATGCGCCCGCTTCCGGGAAAAGCAAGAATGTACCCCGAAACAGATATTCCGCCAATATTTGTCAGTGAAGATCTCAAGAAGGAAATCTTGGAGAACCTTCCAGAATACCCGCAGGCAAGAGTTGAGCGCTACATCAAGGAATACGGCATAGATAAAAGCTTGGCCCAGACGCTGGTTGATGACGAGAGGGATGAGCTATTTGAGGAACTTATAGCAATGGGTGTCAAGCCCTCTCTGGCAGCTTCAGTCCTCGTTGTGGTTCTCAAGGGTCTCAAGAAGGAAGTTCCAATTGAGAACATCACGGATAAGCATATAAAAGATGCGTTCAGGCTTTTGCTTGACAACAGAATAGCAAAGGAGGCATTTGAAGAGATATTTAAGGAGCTCGCACTCCATCCAGAAAAGACCGCTTTGCAGGTTGCAGAAGAGAAAGGCCTTACATTGCTAAGTGAAGAAGAGGTAGAGAGGATAATCAACGAAATAGTCCAGGAGAACATAGAGGTCGTGAAGGCCAAGGGCATGGGTGCCATGGGAATGCTTATGGGAAGGGCAATGGCCAAGCTTAGAGGAAAGGCAGACGGAAAGCTTGTGAACCAGCTCATAAGGAAAAAGATTCAGGAGCTCAGCTCTTAATTCTCCCTTTTCAATAACTTTTTAAAATTTGAAGTCGTATTCTAGGCGGGAAGAGAAATGACCTTTGTTCTGGGCCCTATTATAATCCCTCGAAAACCCAAAGAGAAACCAGAGGGCAAAAGGGAAGTAACGAAAAATGTCTCTCAAAAAAGAGAGAAAAAGCTGGTTTATGTTCTTATTAAGCTAAAACCCGAACAAATGATAAGCGAAAAAGCCAAGGAGCTGGAGGGGCTTTTCGGGGAAAAGTCCTTTAACAGGGTGGTGAATCCCGACGAGTACACCCTTTTGATGAACGCCCAAAACCTCTTCTCGAAATCGAACAGGCTTTATGTAGTTGAGCTAACTGATGGAATGAACCGCTGGTTTTATCTCGTGCCGAGTGAGGAGAGAATTAAGTTCAAAAACAAAGACAAGTACATGGTGTTTCTCATCAAAAAGGACTCTGCCCTTGAAGAGATATTTAAGAAAATCGCCGAGGGCAAGTTGGATAAGAAAGGCACGTTCGAGCTGGTAGTGACGGCAGTACAAGTTGCTTTGGGTGTTTTAGCACTTGTTGCCGGCTATATGGCACTAGAAAACGTCGTAGACTTATCCCAGCTCAGCAACATTCTGACCTCCTTCCCGCCGTGAAGGGCGAGGGTTCCAACGAGTTAACCCCTCGCCATTGGCAGGGAGGTTTGAGGGGTTTCATTCAAACCCACTAAAAAGTGGGTTTTCAACCCCTCTGGGACGGCCTTGCCCCAATTACCCCTACCCACCGTCAAACCCGGCAGGCTCGGGGTTATGGTTCTCACAGCCCTTTTCAAAATGTTGAAAGCTCCAACAAGGTCGGCATTAAATACAAGCCCCGTTGCGGGACACTTAAATAAACCCCTAACGAAACGTGCCCCCTCGTGGGGCTTCCCGCAAACGGGGCAAGTTTTCGAAGTGAAAGCCTCATTAACAACCAAAACTTGAATACCATACTCTTCAGCAACTTCCTTCAAGCGTTGAATTACTGTATTAAACCGCCAGACGTGAGAGAGAAGATAATTCTGCTTTCTCCCTTTTTCAGGGTTTCTGGCTATCTCCTTTGGATAACCAACAACTATCCTCGAAACGCCGAGATGATAAAGCCTCTCAACAGTTTGCCTAACGGCAGTGTTAATGTAGTGTTTGGCTTGGAGTTTAGCCTTTTGGTGCATTCTTGAGAGCTTTTTACTCTTTTTTGCTCCAGACTTGTTGATTTTAGACTGATACTCAGCTATTCTTTTCTGCCAGTAGAAGGCTATGCTTTTCAGCGGTCTTCCATTCACGAGAAAACTCTCCCCGTTCTCAACGTAGACAGCCATTAGATTGTTCACTCCAAGGTCTATTCCTGCGAAAAGGTTGCCCAAGGACTCTCTTGGAACTCTCACCCATTCTTTGTTATTCATTCTTTCTTCTACCGTATAACTAATGTGAGCATACCATTTTCTCTTCACGTTATCATAAACAATTTCTAGCCTTCTTTGCTTGCCCTTCAAGTGTATTCTCCCCTTGAACTGGACTTCCAGCCTCTCGAACTTCCCAATGCCTTTTAGAATTAGCCTGTTCCCTTCAATCCTGTATTGGTCGTTCCTCAGGACTATTAAAGGTTTCCTCTTTCCATTATCTTTCAAGTAGCCTGGTGGTTTTGGCTTGAGCCAGTTGGGTGATTCTCCGTTTCTCTTCTTCCTCAGAAGAGTGAAGAAGCTTCTCCAAGCCTCAGCGTTCTTTCTTGCTATCTGCTGGACCGTTGCCGAGCCGATTTCTTTCTTGTACTCCTCGTAAACAATCTTCTCGGTTTTGTTAAAGTCTATCGGCTTCCCCTCAAAGAATTCCTGTCTGCGAAGGTAGTTCACTCTATTCCAGACTTTGGAACTAATTTGGGCTAACTCTTTGAGGGTTCTCTCGGTTTCCTTTGATGGTTGGAGTTTAACCGTTACACTCCTCTTCGTTTTAACTCACGCTCCCATTGGGTTTCAATGTAGTGCTTCACAATCTCGTCGGTTATGTAGCCGACGGAGGCAACAAAATAGGAGCGAGACCAGAGTCTGCCATGAGTGGTTTTTGTTCTCAATTCTGGAAATTCTTGGAGAAGTTTTCTTGCTGTTTTACCCTTCAAAAACCCAACAATTTTTGCTGGCGAGTAATCTGGTTTTGCTCTGAGAAAAATGTGTACGTGGTCTGGCATAACTTCGAGAGAGATTATTTCACAGCCTATTTCTTTTGCAAATTCTTTGAGCATTTCTTTTAATCTTTCAGCTACTTTTCCTGTGAGGATGTCTTTGCGGTATTTTGGTATCCATATGAAATGATAAGCAAGAAAGTGTTTTGCATGTCTTGTAGAGGAGAACATTGGTGTTTCACTATTCATTTTGAACCCTCTAATATATGGTTATGTACTCAATGTTTATATATTTTTCGCTTTCCTGCATTCAGGCTGGTCTTTCGATTACTGCATCCCCGCCCTAAAGGGCGAGGCTTTCAAAAGAAAAAAGTAACCTTTGTGCTGTTTTTCATCTTTGCACTGCAGAGTATTAAAAAAGGCTACAAAAAGAGAAGCTGGGAGGATTAGAGATTTTGGGTAAACAAACCTAACGCCCAAGCTCTTTGTGCGCCTTTGCAAGGTGTTTTGCCGCTATGGCGGCTAGTAATGAGAGCTCCCCTGCCAATACAGCACCGGCAATAATCTCCGCAAACTTCTTTGCATTAGCTCCAGGAGGATCTCCACCGCCGGCAACGCCCATAATGCTTAATGCTTCTCTCTGCGTGGCTACTCTTGTTCCTCCACCTACCGTTCCGATTTCGAGGCTCGGCATTGTTATGCTTATGTATAAATCTCCCTCGGGAGTTACTTCTGCAAGAGTTATTCCATGGGAGCCTTCAGTTATCTGGGCTTCATCCTGGCCGGTTGCAAGGAATATTGCTCCTACAATGTTCGCAAAGTGGGCGTTAAAGCCGTAGCTTCCGGCCTGGGCTGAACCTACGAGGTTTTTCCTGTAGTTGACCTCTGCTATGAGCTCGGGTGTTGTTTTGAGCTTTTTCTCCACGATCTCCCTTGGAATGATCGCCTCGGCTATTACTGTTTTTCCCCTTCCGTTGATGAAGTTCATTGCGTTTGGTTTCTTATCAACGCAGAGGTTTCCAGAAAGGGCTAAATATTTAACATCTGGGAAGTGCTCTTCGATAACCTTCATGATCTCTTCACTCGCTATCGTGACCATGTTCATTCCCATGGCATCGCCCGTCTCGAACTCAAAGCGCAGGTAGAGGTTGTTGCCTACGATGTAGGGCTTAACTCCCCTAAGTTTTCCGTGTTTGGTCACTTTGGAAACCGCCTTTTCTTGCAGGTATTCGAGGTTTTCTTCGACCCATCTGGCGACCTCTCTTGCCCTCCTTGCATCGGTGCATTTTAAAAGGGGCGCCCTCGTCATCTTGTCATCAATTATAGTGGTCTTCACACCGCCTGCGGCAGTTAAGGCTGAGCAGCCCCTATTAACGCTTGCAACTAAGGCTCCTTCGGTTGTTGCTAGGGGGATGTAGAACTCCCCTTTGGCGTATTCTCCATTTATCTTCAACGGCCCGGCGACTCCCATAGGTATTTGGACGACGCCGATCATGTTTTCAATGTTCTTTCCTATGACTTGGTTTGGGTCGATGGAATAGTACCCGATGTTTTCAAGGCTTATCCCAAGCTTTTTCTCGAGGGCCTTCCTTCTTACATCTGTTGCAAGCTTTTTGTCCCCGGTATATTTTTCCACCTCGTGGAGCTTAATTTCTCCACTGGCCACTTTTTCAATAAGTTCTTCCAAGTTCATATTCTCTACCCCCAAAAGAGATTTCATATCTTTTTGATCTTTTTAAATATCCACTCCTCCAATATTTCCCCGGCTTCATAAAACCCTATAGCAGCATCACTTCTTGGCTTGTATGCAAGTATAGGGATTCCAACGTTTATGGACTGTGGAACGTATTCATCAAAGGGTATTATACCAATGACCGGCAGGCCAACGTTTTCAGTAATCTCGTCTATTATGTGGTCTATAACATCCTCCGATTCCCTAACCTTGTTTAGCACTACCCCAATCTTTAACCCATATTCCTCGCCTATTGCCTTAAGCTTGTTAATCTCATTCTCCACCATTGTTTCAAAGGAATAAATCGGTGATCTTTCAACTTCAACAACTATTATTTGATAGTCAGCAACTTCAAAAGTTGGAAGGGTATCAAAGGGAATTCCGGTGGGAGAATCAACAAAAACCACCGGAAACTTATACCTCATCTGCTCGACGATATCCCTTAATCTTTTGGGTGATATACCTACCACATCCTGCAACCTGGTGCTACCCGGCATCACGTTAACTCCCGTCTTTTCATGTCTATAAATCGCCCACTCGGGATCAATATCAGGGTTTTTGAGAACAGAATGGACGGTATAACTAACATTATCCAAAGCAAAGTGAAAGCCAAGATTGGGCAAGAATAGGTCACCATCTATAGCTAAAGTTCTATACTCCTTTTGAGCAAAATATACGCTTAAATTTGCAGTGGTCGTGGTTTTACCGGCTCCCCCTCTTCCGGTAACGATTATAACCGGCATTACTCACACTCCCTTGTATAAACATTTAAAGCAGCAACAACGGTATTAAATTAATCCGGGCAGATTAATATTTTGTTTTGTTGTGTTACATATATGTGAAATGTGAAATATAAGATTTTCGTAACAATTTGAAGAAATGGAGAAACAGGAAGAAAAGGAAAATCAACCAATAATTTCTCCAAATGCAAACTTCTGTTTCACGGAATTTATGACAATCTCCACTTCGTCCCCCACTTTTGTGTTGGGAACAAAAATCACAAAGCCCTTAACCCTTGCTATTCCGTCTCCACCTTTTCCGAGGGCTTCTATCTTTACCTTATACCTTTCTCCAACCTTAACTGGGGGCAGTCTTGGACCCCCTCTTTCCATCCTTCTCTTTCCAAATTTCCTGTCCTCCAATTCAGACACCACCAGCAAGTATCTGCAATCCCAATTGTGATGATGGAGGTATTTAAAATTTTTGGTGGTTTCACAACTTTTTCAAACCTTTTGTTGCTTAATTCTGCTTTTTTCACTGAAAACAAAATCGATATTGGTGAGAGTTTGGTATTTTATGGGACAAAAAGATTTATATCAAGAAACAATGAAGAATATTTATGGACATTAATGTTAAAGAATCTGCGGAGATGATAACATGAATGAAAAGATGACCGCTATTATGAAAACCAAACCTGCTTACGGTGCTGAACTTGTTGAGGTTGATGTCCCACAGCCAAGGGAAGGAGAAGTTCTCATCAAGGTTCTTGCAACTAGCATCTGCGGAACCGACCTTCACATCTACGAATGGAATGATTGGGCACAGAGCAGAATAAAGCCCCCCCAGATAATGGGTCATGAGGTCGCTGGAGAGGTCGTGGAGGTTGGAAAAGGAGTAGATGACATTCAAGTAGGCGACTACATCTCTGCAGAGACTCACATGGTTTGCGGAAAATGCTATCAATGCAGAAACGGCAACTACCATGTTTGTCAGAACACCAGGATATTTGGAGTAGACACCGATGGTGTCTTTGCGGAATACGCAATAGTTCCAGCTCAAAATGCGTGGAAGAACCCGAGGGATATTCCCCCAGAATACGCGACACTTCAAGAGCCGTTGGGTAATGCCGTCGATACTGTTTTAGCCGGGCCAATTGCAGGTAAAACTGTTCTCATAACCGGTGCTGGGCCCTTAGGTCTTCTGGGTATAACGGTGGCAAAGGCAAGTGGAGCTTCTCTGGTAATAGTAAGCGAACCGAGCGAATTCAGAAGAGAGCTGGCTAAAAAGGTGGGTGCTGATGTCGTCATAAACCCTATGGAAGAGGATGTCGTAAAGGAAGTGAAAGACCTGACGGATGGTAATGGGGTTGACGTTTTTCTTGAATTCAGTGGTGCTCCAAAGGCCCTTGAGCAGGGGTTACGGGCGGTTACGCCGGCGGGAAGGGTTAGTCTTTTGGGTCTCTTCCCAAGGGAGGTTACCTTCGACGTTAACAACCTCATAATCTTCAAAGCACTGGAGGTTCATGGGATTACTGGAAGACACCTTTGGCAAACATGGTATACAGTTTCCAACCTCCTTAGAAGCGGAAAGCTCAATTTAGATCCAATAATCACGCACAAGTACAAGGGATTCGATAAGTTTGAAGAAGCTTTTGAGCTCATGCGTGCTGGAAAAACGGGCAAGGTTGTGTTCTTCCCCCACAAGCACTGACTTTTTTTACTTTCTTTATCTTCACCACCGCAATTTTTAAGTAAGTCTTGTGAGACTCTTTTCGGGGGGTTGATAATGGAATTAAGCTATCAAGAAAAATTAACTCTCATCAAGCTCAAGGATTTGAAAAAGGCGAAATTCGAAGATCTCGTTAAAGAAACTGGGCTTGACCAGGTAGCGGTGATGAGAGCTGTTCTATGGCTCCAGAGCAAGGGGCTTGCAAAGCTCCACGAAAGGCAGAAGACGATCGTAAGGATAACAGAACTGGGGAGAAAATATGCAAAAATTGGACTTCCAGAAAGGAGAGCCTTGAAACTGCTTGTGGAGAGAGGCAAAGTTTCTCTTGATGAGTTAAAGGAAGTACTGAGTGAGGATGAGCTTAAGCCTATCGTTGGAATCTTAAGGAGAGAAGGATGGGCGAATGTCAGAAAGGAGGATGGAAAGCTCGTTCTTGAGGTCACTGAAAAGGGACAAGCAGCGATTTCTGAGGAGAGGCCCATTGACAAAGCATTAAAAATCCTTGCAGAAAAGGGAGAAGTTGATGCAAAGGAGCTAGAAGGTCTCGTCCCTGTTAAGGAACTGAAGAGCAGAAAGATTGGGGAAGAAGACACCAAGGCAGAGAGGGAAGTAGAGATCACTGAGGAAGGAATAAAACTCGCTGAAAGCGGTCTTGAGCTCAAGAAAGAGGTCTCAGTTTTAACTCCAGAGCTCATAAAGAGTGGAGAGTGGAGAAAGGTTGAGTTCAAGCGCTTTGACATTCAAGCCCCTGTGAGGAGAGTCTATCCCGGCAAAAAGCAGCCTTATAGGGTTTTTCTCGATAAGATAAGGAGAAAGCTTATAGAGATGGGCTTTATTGAAATGACTGCAGAGAGCTTAATAGAGACTCAGTTCTGGAATTTCGATGCTTTGTTCCAGCCGCAGAACCATCCAGCAAGAGACTGGACAGACACCTACCAGTTAAAGTATCCAAAATATGGCTCCCTTCCTGATGAGGAGCTTGTGGAGAAGGTTAAGGCTTCCCATGAGCACGGCTGGACAACGGGCTCGAGAGGATGGGGCTACAAGTGGGATCCGAGAATGGCCATGCTTTTAATGCCCAGAGCGCATGCAACAGCTCTAAGTGCAAGACAGCTTGGCAAAGGCGTTCAAATCCCGGGCAAATACTTCGCTATTCAAAGGGTCTTCAGGCCGGATGTTTTGGACAGAACGCATCTAATAGAGTTCAACCAGGTGGACGGATTCGTTGTTGATGAGAGCTTAACATTCAAACACCTCCTCGGAATCCTGAAGAGGTTTGCGGTTGAAATCGCTGGGGCAAAGAAAGTAAAGTTCCTTCCAGATTATTATCCGTTTACAGAGCCGAGCGTTCAGATGAGCGCCTATCATGAAGAGCTCGGATGGGTAGAATTCGGGGGAGCGGGAATATTCAGAGAAGAGATGACAAAACCGCTTGGAATAGATGTACCAGTAATTGCATGGGGAATCGGTATTGACAGATTGGCCATGTTTAAGCTGGGAATAGACGACATAAGATACCTCTTCAGCTATGACCTGAAGTGGTTGAGAGAAGCTAAACTGGTGTGGTGATGAAAGATGCCGAAGTTCGATGTTGCCAAGCATGACTTGGAGAGATTAGTCGGAAAGGAGTTCACGGTCGAAGAGTGGGAAGACTTATTCCTCTATGCAAAATGCGAGCTTGACGATGTGTGGGAAGAGAACGGTAAAATATACTTTAAAGCAGATGCCAAAGATACGAACAGGCCTGATTTATGGAGCGCCGAAGGAATAGCGAGACAGGTAAAATGGGCCCTTGGAATGGCGAAGGGTTTGCCGAGATATGAAATCGAAAAAAGTGACGTTGTCGTTTACGTAGATGAAAAGTTGAAGGACATAAGGCCCTATGGAGTATACGCCATAGTCGAGAACCTCAAGCTTGATGAGGAGGCACTGAGGCAGATAATCCAGCTTCAGGAGAAAATAGCACTCACCTTCGGAAGGAGAAGAAGGGAAGTTGCCATAGGAACGTTTGACTTTGACAAGATCAAGCCTCCCTTCTATTACAAGGCTGTTGAGCCAGATAAGATAAGATTTGTTCCGCTAAACAGCGACCGGGAAATGAGTGCTGATGAGATACTTGAGGAGCACGAAAAGGGAAGAGAGTATGGACACTTGATTAAAGGAAAGCCCTATTACCCATTGCTTGTTGACAGGGAAGGAAACGTTCTCTCAATGCCCCCTGTTATAAACTCCGAAACCCATGGAAAAGTTACAGAAGAGACTAGGAGCATCTTCATAGACATTACGGGATGGGACCTTAACAAGATTATGCTTGCTTTGAATGTAATTGTAACTGCTCTAGCCGAGCGTGGCGGAAAAATAAGAAGCGTCAAGGTAGTTTACAAGGATTTCGAGATAGAGTCTCCCGACTTAACCCCCAAGGAGTTCGAGGTTGATCTCAGCTACATCAAGAGACTTGCGGGAGTTGAGCTCAGCGATGAGGAAATAAAAGACCTTCTTGAGCGCATGATGTATGAAGTTGAAATCGTCGATGGAAAGGCAAAGCTGAAGTATCCAGCGTTCAGAGACGATATAATGCATGCAAGGGATGTTTTAGAGGATGTCCTTATTGCCTACGGCTACAACAACATTGTTCCTGAAGAGCCCAAGCTTGCCGTTCAAGGGAAAGGAAACGACTTTGTAGATTTCGAAAATGCTCTAAGGGATCTCATGGTAGGCTTTGGCCTTCAAGAGGTTATGACCTTCAATCTCACAAACAAGGAAGCACAGTTCGATAAGATGAACATCCCGGAAGAGGACATAGTGGAGATTGAGAATCCGATAAGCCAGAAATGGTCTGCGTTGAGAAAATGGCTCATTCCGAGCCTGATGGAGTTCTTAAGCCAGAACACCCACGAGGAGTATCCACAGAAAATCTTTGAGGTTGGTAAGGTGACCCTTATAGACGAAAGCAGAGAAACAAAGACCGTCAGCGAGAGCAAGCTTGCCGTTGCCCTTGCCCATCCAAAGGTGACCTTCACAGAAGCAAAGGAGATTCTTGACAGCCTGATGCGCCATCTTGGTGCTGAATACGAGATTAAAGAGATAGAACACGGCTCCTTCATTCCGGGTAGAGTGGGAGAGATAATAGTCAGTGGAAAGACCGTTGGGATAATAGGCGAAATACATCCACAGGTGCTTGAAAACTGGGGAATAGAAATGCCGGTAGCAGCTTTTGAGGTTTTCTTAAGGCCTTTCTATAAGGGAAGTTTTCTCTGATTTCTTCTTTTTTGACAATAAGAAAGAATTAAGAGAACCCTTCTTTTTGAAAAATTTCTTTGCAAATGTAAACATGATATCAAAGTTGATTAAGCACTCCATTGTCTCCACATCTATCTCAGCGATCATTTGTTCACCTCGATTTTTTTCTAGGGGGTGGAAATTTTAACCTTTTTCCTGTTTTTATTGTCAAACATTCAAAAATACTGTCCAATTAGTTCGGGCATATGGACACATTCACTTGATATTCGTAAAGATAAATGGGCGGACAATCCTTTTATAACCTTCCTCGAATTTCCACTCATGAGGATAGCTCTAAAAATTGCCTACGATGGGAGAAGGTTTTACGGCTTTCAAAGACAGCCTGGGCTGAAAACAGTCGAGGGTGAGATAATCAGAGTGCTAACTAAGCTTGGAATAATCAAAGATCCGAAAGATGCCGGTTTTAAGGGCGCCTCAAGGACTGATAGAGGAGTCTCCGCTTTTGGAAACGTCATCGCGTTTAACACTTCGAAACCCGAACTCACATATCCGAGAATTCTGAACCATCACCTGCATGATGTATGGGTTCTAGGAAGGGCGCGGGTTTCTGAGGATTTTCATCCGAGATTCTGGAGCAAGGGAAAAGTCTACAGATACTACCTCTTCGATGAAGGCTTTGACCTTGAGAAAATGCAATCCTGTGCCGAGATGTTTGTAGGTGTTCACGACTTCTCAAACTTTGCCCGGCTTGAAGGGAACAGAGACCCTATAAGAAAGATAGACCGGATTGAAATCTTCTCTAAGGGGAATGTAATCACAGTTGAAATCGAGGGAGAAAGCTTTCTCTGGGAAATGGTGAGAAGGATTGTAACGGCTCTTAGGCTTTGCGGCTTGGGTGTTTTATCAAGGGAGGAAGTGAGGAGAATGCTAAACGAAAAAGTTAATAAAAAGCTTCCTCCTGCTTCCCCAGAAAACCTTGTCCTGTGGGAGGTCAAGTACGACAGCATATCTTTTGAAAAAGACCCTTATGCAGTTGAAAAGGCAAAAAAAGAGTTCTTCAAAAGGTTTACACAGCACCTGATAACAGCAAGAATTTTTGAGGACTGGTTCACTTCTTTATAGCCCTCTCAAGCTCCTTATCATAATATTTTCCGTAGTACTGCTTCAGGGCTTTTTGCCTCTCTATGAAGTGCGTGAAGAGCAAGGGGTCTTCATCCTTCACGTCAACTATGACAGCACCGCTTCCACCTTTGGGCCTCAGTGCCCTTCCTATCGTCTGAATTGTCATTATGTCGCTCTTTCCTCCGCCGGCCAGTATTATCGCTGAGATCTCTGGAATATCTACGCCCTCCTTCAGAAGTGTTGATACCAAAACCTTAATCTCGCCATTTTTGAATTTTTCAAGAATCTCCCACCTGTTTGGACTCTTGGAGCTCAAAAACTCGGCATTTATGCCCCTCTGTTTGAGCATTTCTACAAGGATTTTTCCGTGCTCGATTCTCTTGACGTCTATTAGAACCCGGTGGCCTTGTTTCGCAAGCTTATATGCGGTCTCAACTATTGCCTTGTTTCTCTCTTCGTTTTCCATAATTATTTCTTCATAAAGCTCCTTGTAGCGCTCCGCCAGCGGTGGCATAGATGATTCATATTCAATTATTCTAAACTTTGGCTTTGCGAGGAACTTTTCTTTTATCAAATCCTCGGCCTTAACTTCGTAGATTATTGGGCCTATTACGCCCTCTATCTTCAACTCCTCTCCCCTAATTCTCCTCCACGGAGTTGCGGAGAGACCAAACCTAAACCTCTGTGGAAGGCTTATTCCGAGTTCATAAAACTTTTCTGCAGCGGACGTTCTGTGGCATTCATCAAACACAACTACTGCATATGGAAGCTGGAGCTTATCAACTCCTCTGGAGAGGAGAGTTTGTATCATAGCTACTGTTACGGGCTTTTCTATCCAGTTGTTGTCCCCTATAATCCCAGCCTCAACTCCAAGAACCTTTTCTATGTTTTCGGCCCATTGATAAAGAAGCTCTTTGGTATGCACAACAATGAGGGATGATATGTTAAGTTCATAAATAATTCTCAGCCCTATTATTGTTTTTCCACTCCCCACGGGCAACGCTAAGACGCCCATACCTGCTTTTAGTGCTTTTTTAACAGCTTTTTCCTGATACTTTCTCAGCTTGTATTCTTCATTCCATGTCGCGTTTATCTCTACTCCTTCAATTTTTCTTTCATCAATTACTCTAACCCTGTATCCTTTTGAGTTTAGGAGTTGCTTTACGCGGGGAAGTAAACCTACAGGGAAAGATTTTGTATGGGGGTCATACAGGCTCTCAGGCTTTTCCCATTTGCCGAAACTTTTTCGGTAAGTTAACTCATCATATACCATAAAGTATACTTTGGGATCGGCTTTTTCAATATACACCAGTGCGGATTTATCCGGGATTCTCAATACTACAGTCTTCATGGTAATTCAAAAGAAATTCTTGGAGTTTCCCCTTTATAGCTCTTTCTATTTCATTTCGAAAAATATTCAATAGGAAACAGGAGCAGGTGAATGTGTCCAAAAAGTTTATCACAGCACGGGAGGATTTTGAGTGGGTGGTGTTATGATACGTGAGATATTAAACCAATTTCAGGACGAGCTCATTGTCGTTGATAAACCTGTTAGCAAGAAGTTTGAGATAACAAACTATCTCCTCCAGCATAAAACGAGACCAATTCTGTTTAAAGATGTCGATGGATGGGAAGTTGCCGGGAACATATGGAGTACGAGAGAAAGAATAGCGAAGTATCTTGGCATAAAAAAGGAGGAAATTCTTCACTTCATGATGAGAGCGATGGACAATCCCAAGCCCTATAAAGTGGCAAAAGACGCAGAATTTTTTAAGAACTCTACGAGGGACTTTTCCCTCGAAGAACTGCCAGTTCCTCAATACTTTCCAAAGGATGGGGGGCAGTACTTTACCTCGGCAATCTACATAGCAAAGGACGAGAGCGGTTTTGTCAACCTCTCCTATCACAGGACAATGGTGAGAGATGAAAAAACCGGAACTGTCAGATTAGTCCCCAGGCATTTGTATGCAATGTGGAAAGATAAAGCCGAACACGGTGAAGAGCTTGATGTCAGGATAATCGTCGGCAATCCAATTCATATCCTCCTAGCGGCAGCAACAAGTCCACCCTACGGGGTCAGCGAGCTCAACGTTGCATCATCCATGAGCGAGATGGCATTTGGAAAGCCCTTGGAAGTTGTAGACCTCAATGGAATTCCCGTTCCGGTTGAGAGTGAATTCGTCTTTGAGGCAAAAATTCTGCCAGAACTTGACAAGGAGGGGCCATTTGTTGACATAACCGGGACATATGACATCGTAAGGGAGCAGCCCATTGTGGTTTTTGAGAAGATGTACCACGTTGAAAATCCGATTTTCCACGCACTGCTTTCCAGCGGATATGAGCACTACATGCTCATGGGACTTCCCAAGGAGCCCCAGATATACAAGAGCGTTAAGCAGGTAGTCCCAAAGGTTCACGGCGTAAGGCTGACAGAAGGGGGCTGCATGTGGCTCCACGCAGTTGTAAGTATAACAAAGCAGCACGATGGAGATGGGAAAAATGCCATTTTGGCGGCTTTTACAGGGCATCCAAGCCTGAAGCACGTGGTTGTTGTTGATGATGACATCAATATCTACGACGACAGGGAAGTTGAATGGGCAATAGCCACGAGATTCCAAGCCGATAAAGACCTGGTAATAATCCCAAACGCAAGGGGAAGCTCTCTAGATCCATCAGGAGAAAAGGGCTTTACCGCAAAGATGGGTATAGACGCTACCAAGCCCCTGGGCAGAAAAGATGAGTTTGAAAGGGCAAGGCTTTGAGCTTCTAATATTCCTTCTTTTTTGAAAACCTGATGGCAGAAGAAAAAAGACAAGAAAAGGAGTTCACTCCTTCATTGGCAGGCCGTGGTCGAAGGAGTAGTAAACCTTCTGGAACTGCTTTCTGAACTCGAATACTTCCTTCTCAACTTTCTTTGGATCCTCTTTGTCAATGAGGACTCTTCTTATGAACCTTGCTACTTCCTTCATGTCGTCTTCTAGCATTCCAACTCTCGTCATCTCCTGCACACCGATTCTCAGACCGCTTGGGGTGTTGACTTTCTCAAGTGGATCCCATGGAAGGAGGTTCTTGTTGAGGATTATTCCGGCTTCTTCTAACAGTGGAGCAGCCCATCCTCCTCCAGCCTCGTGGAGCTCGCTAACGTCGACGATAACCTGGTGGCTCTCGGTATAGCCTTTGTCCTCTCCAATGACCTTGAATCCTTCCTCTGCGAGGGCCTCAGCTAGAGCTTTGGCGTTCTTTACAATCTGCTCGGCGTAGGCTTTACCGAACTCAAGCATCTCTGCAGCGGTGATAACTTTTCCGGCCATGTGGTGTAAGTGGTGGTTGCTCAAAACACCTGGGAAGATTGCCCACTGCAGTTTTGCTGTATCTTCTCCGAGGTCTTTATAAATTATTACACCACCTTGTGGCCCGGGGAAGGTCTTGTGTGTTGAAGCGGTTATGACGTCTGCTCCCTCTCTAAGTGGGTCTTGGAACTTTCCTCCGGCTATCAGTCCCAAGACGTGGGCCGCATCATACATTACATATGCCCCAACTTCCTTAGCCACCGGAGCGAGCTCCTTGACTGGGTGTGGGAATGGGAACAATGAACCACCAAAGACGACTATCTTGGGCTCGAGCTCTCTAATCATCTGGGCGGCTTTGTCGACATCGATGTTGAATTCATCGTTATCAAATGGCCATGTGTGAACTTCTAACCCTCTCATACCGGCAGCTCCAAAGGGCATGTGGCTTATGTGTCCGCCGTGAGATGTGTGAAGAACGATAGCCTTATCTCCGGGATTTGTTAGGCCAAAGAACACTGCCTGGTTTGCGTTAGTTCCGGATATTGGTCTAAGGTCGGCAAAATCGCTACCGAAGAGCTTACAGAAGAGGTCAACCCCTATGAGTTCAACTTCATCGACGTACTTACATCCTTGGTAGTACCTTTGTCTTGGCCATCCTTCGGCATATTTGTGCATAAACCCGCTTGCCACAGCTCTCGTAACGCTTGGGGAGGTTACGTTTTCACTTGCAATCAAGTTTATCGTTGATGACCTCCACTTTTCATGCATCTCAATAAACTCTAAAACCTTGTCCCTATACATCTGGTAGCTCATTGTATCACCCCAGTACTTTGTTGCATGTGATATTTTACATCCATGTAATTTAAATCTTGCCGTTAGAATATCTTTAAAAGTTTCAAAGGAGAAGTAAAAACCGATGCCCTATGATAGAGGAGGCAGCAAAATTAATAGCTCATTCCCGCTTTTTGATAGCTTTCACAGGCGCTGGAATAAGTGCCGAAAGCGGAATACCAACTTTTAGAGACAGGGGCGGCCTATGGGAAAACTACAGAGTGGAGGAAGTAGCAACCCCGGAGGCTTTTAAACGGAATCCGCGACTGGTGTGGGAATTCTACAAGATGAGGATGAAGCGTATGAAGGAAGCAAAGCCCAACAAGGCACATCTGGCGCTGGCAGAGCTTGAGGGAATGGGGCTTTTAAAAGCGGTCATAACCCAAAACATTGACAATCTCCACAGAGAAGCTGGAAACAAAAATGTTATAGAGCTCCATGGGAATATTTATCGAGTTAAATGCACTGGCTGTGCTTATACTGAGAACCTTCTTGAATCGGGAAGGATTGAGGAGTTCTTGAAAGAGGAGGACTTACCCAAATGCCCGGAATGCGGTTCTCTCTTGAGGCCAGATGTTGTCTGGTTTGGGGAGCCTCTTCCTCAAGAAGCCCTTCAAAAAGCCTTTAAGCTTGCCGAAAGGGCTGACGTTTGTCTGGTTATCGGAACGAGTGGCCAGGTGTTTCCAGCGGCGTATATCCCCTATATCGTAAAGGATAACAAAGGGTATGTGATAGAGATAAACGTAAAGGAGAGCGGTATAACCCCAATAGCGGACATATTCCTAAAGGGGCCTGCCGGAGAAGTTATGGAGACTCTTTTGGCAAAGGTTAAGAGATGCCTGAAAGACAAAGGGTGTTAAGGGTGGTGTTATGATACTCCTAATAGGCTTTGAGCAGGAGGAGGTCTCTAGAGTAAAAAATGCTCTCAGCGAGTTCGATGTTTATGAAGTCCCAGAATACTGCAGGGACTGGATAGTTGAGGAAGTTGTGGCAAAGGCACCTACCTTTGAGGGAAGCGGCAACTGGCACTGGAGAAAGTTCCTCATAATGCACGACCTCTCAAATGAGGAGGTAACGAGGGTCATTAAGGTGGTTCGCTCTCAGGGAATCAGTCCAATTTTCGCAACCACAACGCCTACCTCCCTAACGTGGAAGCTTGAAGACCTTCTCAATGAGCTCATTAGGGAGGATGAGTACTTTAGAAAGTTGAGAGAAGAAAAACAAAAGATGAAGTCCTTCTATCTCGATATAGGGAAAAGTTAAATACCTTTGTCTTTTTATTTAAGTTTGGGGATTGGGATGGTAAGCGTTGTGTTTTTTGACCTTGATGATACTCTTGTGGATACCTCTCGTTTAGCCGAGCTTGCTAGAAAAAATGCCATAGAGAACATGATCCAGCACGGAATGCCCGTTGATTTTGATACTGCTTATAACGAACTTTTGGAGCTCATAAATGAATACGGGAGCAATTTTCCTCATCACTTTGATTACCTTCTCAGGAGGCTTGATTTGGGATACAACCCCAAGTGGGTTGCCGCTGGAGTTATAGCCTATCACAACACCAAATTTGCCCACATAAGGGAAGTTAAACACGCAAGAAAAACCCTCATCAAACTAAGAGAGATGGGATATCGGCTGGGTATAATCACAGATGGTGATCCAATAAAGCAGTGGGAAAAGGTTCTAAGGCTTGATTTAGATGACTTCTTTGAGCATGTAGTGGTTTCGGACTTTGAGGGCGTGAAAAAGCCGCACCCGAAGATATACCAGAAAGCCTTAAAGATATTTAAAGTGGCTCCGGAAGAGGCTGTAATGGTTGGAGATAGACTTTATTCGGACATCTATGGGGCGAAGAGAGTAGGGATGCACACGGTATGGTTCCGGTATGGGAAATATGCAGATAGGGATCTCGAATATGAGGAGTACGCAGACTTCAAAATCAATGACATCTTAGAACTTCCGGAAATTTTGGAGGGGCTTAAGGATGGTTCAAATAAGGAAGTTCATGCTGATAGATGAGGCATACAAATCAAGAATACTCCGCGGGGAAAAGACCACCACAATCAGATTTGGAGAGTACGAAGCCAAACCGGGAAGCGAGGTCTATCTCGTAATAACACCAAGCGACACCGCCGTTGCAAAGGTAAGGATAACAAATGTGGAGAGGAAAAAAGTTAAGGAGCTCACAAACCAAGACGCAAAAAAAGATGGCTTCAAAGACGTCAAAGAACTGGTAAAAGCGTTGAACAAAATATACGGAGAGCTCCACGGAGAGGATGAAGTGACAGTAATTGAGTTTGAGGTTGTGGAGAAGTTCGAGAGCGGAATTCCTCTGAAGTGGCTCAAAGGGCTGAACTACAGAAATCCAGAGGAGATAGCAAAACTTTACATAGAAAACAACTTAAAAGATTCTCCCGACGTGGATTTGATAATTAGGAAAGTTTATTCCGAGGGGTTAAAAGAGGCCGTAAGAAGGTATGGGCCAAAAAGAGTAAGAGATGCCCTTTTGAAGGCATATCATAAACTTTATGCAGACGGAAAGATTTAAAGAGGAAGCTCGGTTGTCTCTTTGTGTATCTTCAACACAACCATTGTATGCGTCGCGACAACGCCCTCTATCTCTCCAATTCTATCGAGAAAGTCGTTGAGCTCTTCGCTGCTCCTCGTTCTTATCTTAACTATCATGTCATAATCGCCTGTAGTTTCATAAATTTCCACTATTTCTGGATATTTAATGAGCTTCTCGGCAACGTCACTATATTTTCCGGCTTTTGCCTTTATCAGTATGAAAGCCAGCAGGTGAAAACCAAGGGACTCTGGATCGGGGATAATCGTGAATTTCTTTATTATTCCCCTTTCCTTAAGCTTTTTAATCCTCTCATAGACAGTTGACTCTGCAAGTCCTACCTGTTTGGATATCTCTCTTAAGGGAGTACGGCTATTTTTTTGGAGTACCTTTAAGATTTCCTTGTCAATTTCATCCAAAAATCCTTTCATACTCTCACCGCCCTAAAATTTTTCGGGATAATATATAAAGTTGATGATGCATCCACACCATAGATTTATAAAAACTCTCTATATACCTCTAATGGGCTGGAGAAGGAGAGGTGAGTAGAGATGCCAACAAACGTAACAGCAGAATATCTAGCGGCGGAAGAGGAATACAGACAGGCTAAAACGATACCCGAAAAAATAAGGGCCTTGGAAAAAATGTATGCTACAGTCCCGAAGCACAAGGGAACAGAGAAGCTCAGGCTCCAAATAAAGAGAAAGATATCAGAGCTGAGAAAAGAACTGGAAAAACAGCAGAGCCAACGAAAAGGGGGAGGTTATTCATTTAGCGTTAAAAAAGAAGGAGCTGCCCAGATAGTTCTTGCGGGTTTGCCAAATGTTGGGAAATCCTCACTTCTTAAAGTCCTCACGGACGTTGATGTTGACGTCGCTGATTACGCTTTCACGACTGTTGAACCAATTCCGGGCATGATGAAGTATAAGGACGTCCAGATTCAACTCGTGGAGGTACCGGGGTTAGTAGAGGGGGCTGCATTGGGCAAAGGTATGGGGACGCAGCTTTTGAGCGTTATAAGAAATGCCGATGCAATAGCCATTGTCGTTGATCTTTCCCAAGACCCAATAAAGCAGATGGAGATACTGTTGAGGGAATTTGAGCGTGCTGGAATAAAAATAAACAAAAGGAAGCCAAAAGTTGAAGTAAAGAGAATGCCAATGGGCGGAATTGTAATCAACGGGCAGGATTTGATCCAAGGAGATATAAGCGAAGTCATGAAAATGCTTAGGGAGGAAGGCATTCACAGTGCTGAGATTACAGTAAAAGAACCTGTCACTCTTGAAGAATTCTCAGATGCCCTCGATGAGAGCATTGTATGGAGGAAGGCCATAATTATTGCCAACAAAGGCGATGCGCCGGGAAGCAAAGAGAACTATGAAAAGCTCGTTGAGGCTTATGGGGATAGGTTTAAAATAGTGCCCGTTTCGGCAGAAAAGAAGGCAAACCTTGAAGCCCTTAAAGAAGCTCTTTATGATCTCGCTGGCATAATTAGAGTCTTCACAAAGTCGCCGGGTGAAGAGCCAGCTTATCCACCCATAGCCCTCAAAAAAGGTGCAACCGTTCTTGATGTGGCGGAGAGAGTTCACAAAGACCTAGCAAAGAACTTTAAATACGCAAGGGTGTGGGGAAAGAGTGCAAAGTTCCCGGGGCAGAGAGTCGGTGCAGATCACGTTCTTGAAGATGGAGATATAGTTGAGATTCATGCTAGATAGACCAGTTTCTTTCTCCATAAAAACACACCATCTCAGAATTGGAGTCTCGCAAATGAAAAAATTATCTCCATCTGCAAAGAGACTTTCTTTTATCCACCGATTTTGACTTGGAGTCCTAAGCCTTTAAATTCTTCCTTAATCCACTTTAATGTCTCGTCAGATGGCGCGTGGTGAACTTCCATTTTGTATTCCCTTCCCAAACGGTTGAACTTCTCTCCAACATCATGGTATGGCAACAGATCTATCTCTTGAATAGAACTTAAGTCAAGCTCCGAGAGGAATCTTGCCCAACCTTTTACGTTCCATTCTGTGTCTGTTATTCCTGGGATAACTGGAAACCTTAGGATTACGTTAGCTTTCTTTTCAACAAGGAAAATTAAATTTTTCTTTATCAATTCATTTGGAACTCCAGTATATTTGATGTGTTCTTTTTCATCAAAAAGTTTCAGGTCATATAGGAAGAGGTCTGTGTAAGGGAGTATCTTCTCCAAAATTCTTGTTGGGGCGTATCCAGAGGTATCGACTGTTGTATGAATGTACCTCTTCTTGCACTCCTTGAGGATATCTTCCAAGAATTCTGGCTGAAAAAGGGGTTCTCCGCCGGAGAACGTTACTCCCCCATTAGAGCTGTCATGGAACTTAATGTCTTTCTCAATCTCACGAATGAGCTCATCCACAGTAACAACTTTGCCCACAAGCCTTAGGGCATTCGTTGGGCAAAGCTCTGCACAAATCCCACAACCTGTGCACTCTTCTCTATCGATGTGTTGGGTTTCGTTTTCATCAAAGCTAACTGCATTTTCGGGGCAAGCCTTAACGCAGGTGTGGCAGTGGATGCACTTAAAGCTGAAGTACATGATATCCGGCTTTGGGGATATCCCCTCTGGGTTATGACACCACCAGCACCTCAACGGACAGCCCTTCATAAAGATTGTAGTTCTGATTCCCGGGCCGTCATGGATTGCATAGCGCTTTATATCAAAGATTATACCCTTGACCATTGCTTGTCCTCCTTATCTATCTTATCTCCTCCTCTTCCGGCTCTCCTATGAATATCGCCCCATACAGAAAGCTTAAATCCTCCTCAAATGGGTGCCTTATTTCTTTTTCGGACATGATAGTTCTCAAGCTTTTTGAACATTATCTCACCTCAAATTTCCTGAAAAATCAAAAATCGAGAAATTTAGAGTTCTTTGTGCTCTGTCCTCCTTATTATCTCCTCTTGTAGCCCTTTGGGCAGGTTTACGAAGTAGTCACTATAACCTGCCACTCTAACCATTAAATCCTGAAAGTCTTGAGGTCTTCTTTGGGCTTCCCTAAGGAGTTCCGCGCTTATAACGTTGAACTGCACATGGTGGCCGCCAAGCCTAAAGAACGTCCTTATCAGCTGCGCCAGTTTTTTGATGTTCTCCTCACTGTCAAAGAGGTCGGGTGTCAGCTTTTGGTTTAGCAATGCTCCTCCCGTCTTATCCCAGTCACACTTTGCAACGCTCCTGAACACTGCAGCTATACCCCTCCTGTCCATCCCCTGGACCGGTGACACTCCCTCTGAAACCGGAAAGCCTGCTTCCCTTCCATCGGGCGTTGCTCCGGTAACTTTTCCAAAGTAAACGTGAACCGTTGTTGGGAGGAAGTAGGCTCTTCTTGAGGCCTTCCTAACTGGAGAAGGAGGATAACTCTCGATGAGCTTGACCACTTCGTCAACGACTCTCTTGGCTATCTCGTCGACGTAGTCATCGTCATTTCCAAATTTTGGAGTCTTCTCGGGATTGCGGAGTATTTCCCTCATAAGTTCATAACCCTTCCAGTTGTTCTTTAATGCCTCAAGAAGCTCTTCCATCGTGAACGTCTTCTTGTCAAAGATGTGGTACTTTATTGCGGCTAGGCTATCTGCTATAGTTCCTAGCCCAACTACCTGAATGTATTGAGTGTTGTATCTAGCTCCCCCGCAGTTGTAGTCCTTAGCGTTCTTTACGCAATCCTCTATCCAGAGAGACATGAATGGCACCGGCAGATACTTTGCGTATAGGGTCTCAATTATGTCGTTGCCCTTCATTTTTATGTCCATGAAGTGTTTCACCTGCTTCATAAAGGCCTCCCAGAGCTCTTCAAAGCTCTTGAAGTTTCTTGGATCGCCGGTCTCAAGGCCAATCTTCTTGCCCGTTCTTGGATCAACACCGTTGTTGAGGGTTATCTCGAGGATTTTTGGCAGGTTGAAGTAGCCAGTGAGTATGTAGGCTTCCTTTCCAAAGGCACCGCTCTCTACACAGCCACTAACTCCCGAAGTTCTCGCATCCTCAAGGCTCTTACCTTGCCTGAGCATCTTTACTATGACTCCATCAAAGTTGAAGAACGGCGGCTCGCCGAATCCCGGCCCTACGACCTTTAGGGCTTCAATGAGAAAGCGGTCAGGATTTTTCTCGCTCACCAGCACGGCGGTGTTTGGCTGCAAAGTCCTCATCTCGCCGAGGACTTCGAGGATCAAATAGGAGAGCTCATTAACTCCATCGGAGCCGTCCTCCTTTAGTCCACCAACGTTGAGCTTTGAGAAGTCGTTGTATGTGAAGCTCTCCTCCGCAGTCACCCCAACCTTTGGAACTGCTGGCTGGTTGTTAAACTTGAGCCAGAAGCACTGGAGAAGCTCTTTTGCTTTTTCTCTCGTGAGCTTGCTTTCTTCAATGTCCTTCTTATAGAAGGGGTAGAGATGCTGATCTATTCTTCCTGGGTTAAAGGAATCCCATGGGTTCGTCTCATAGGTAACTCCCACGTGTATGAACCAGTAGTGCTGCAAGGCCTCCCAGAAGGTTCTTGGTGGATGTGCAGGCACCCACTTACATATCTCAGCCATCTGCTTTAGTTCTTCCTTTCTCTTGGGGTCAGTCTCTTCTTCTGCCATTTTCTCCAGCTTTTCAGCGTATCTCTGGGCGTAGATTAAGATCGCATCTGCAGCGATGTCCATGGCTTTGAGCTCTTCCATCTTCTCGTAATAATCCGGATCGCTAGGGTCGAGTTCTTCCATTTTCTTTCTGATCTCTTCCTTAATGTCCAAAACGCCTATCTTGAATATTCTCTCTCCACCTGCAGTGTGTCCTGGAGCTCTTTGTTCCATAAACTCGGTCCAAATGCCTGCCTCATAACAGTCAATCCACTCCTGCGGTAGATTTTCAAAGATTATATCCCTCATTGCTTGCCCTTTCCAGAAGGGGATTATCTCTTTTTCATAGAGTTCTTTAGTTTCTTCATCAACTTTGTAGGGCATGTTTTGTCTTGAGTTTAAAATTTCAAGATCCTGCATGCTGTGTACGCAGATTTCCGGATAAGTGGGAACTTCCTTAACTCCAGTGCCTCTAAGCCCTACAATAAGTTGTCCATCCTCAACAGGCAAGCTACAGTGTTCAAGGAGATATTTAAAAGCAAGGGCTCTCTGAACTGGGATTGATTTTCCCTTTGCCAGATCACTCTTATAGAATTCGGTTATAAGTTTGGCCCTTTCAGAGGAAATTTTGACCGCAGTATTTACACTTTCTTCTCTAAGCTTTGCAACCCTCTCATTTATGGGTCTTATAGAACTTCTGCGCCTTTCTAACTCTTTTTCTATTTTCTCCTTAACATCAACACAGCACTATCGGAAGCAAACTTTATATAGATCAACGTAATACTTAATTATGTTATGTTGTCTACTTTGGGTATTTTATTTTAAGACCTGAGCTCTCTCGGGGGGTATCAATGGTTGAACTCAAAAGTCGTAGTTTGGAGAAATTTGCTACAACTTTTGGTCTATTAATGACAGCAGTAGGTTGGAGTGTTGGCTCAGGGAACTACTGGCGTTTTTCATGGAGGGCAGCAAACTACGGTGGTGGGTCATTTCTCTTCACATACCTGGTCTGGCTAATAGTATTTGCCTTTGCAGCAGCTGTTGCAGAGTATGCTATTGGTAAATATGGTGAAGGTGGTGTTTTAATTGGTCCCTACAACTTCGCAAAGAGACATAAGAAATTAGCAAGTTTTGGTGGCGTGTGGATGGCATGGTCGACAGCACTTATCTATGCCTACTATGGAGTTGTAGTGGGATGGATATTCATTTACATGCTACTTTCATGGACGGGATATTTCTGGAGACCGGACTTTGATGCTTTAGCCCTCTGGAACAGTATCTACAATCAGACACCAGCTTTAGTAGCCCTTATCCTTATGTTTGTTATGGGACTGGTAGTTCTCTCAAAGGGAGTTCGCGGAGTTGAAACAGTTGCAAAAGCCATGTTCCCGCTGCTCTATATATTCACCATCATCTTGGGTATCTACGCCCTAACAGTGCCCGGGGCAAGGGAAGGTTTAGAGTTCTACTACACCCCAAGAGTTGAAGCTTTGAAGGATCCAAGCACCTGGATGCAATCCCTCTCACAGGTTATATGGAGTGCCGGTATTGCTTGGGGGTTCTTCATAACCGCTGGCGCCTATATGAGAAAGAGAGATGACGTTACTTTAGCGGCATTTGGGAATATAACTAATGACTCGGCAGTTGGATGGACTGCAGGGCTAGCTATTATCCCAATTATATTTGCCCTTTCGGCAACTCCATTTGAGGATATCAAAGCGGCTGGAACTGGATTGGCGTTTGTATCTCTCCCAAGGCTCCTTTCAACAGCACCAAAATCATGGGGATGGCCATTTGCAGTCCTCTTCTTCACAGCCTTCTGGTTTGCAGCGTTCACAAGCTATATAACCATTTGGGATGTCGGTTCGAAGATTTACAAGGATCTTGGAGTGCCTAAGGCTAAGGCAGCCCTTATTTTCGGTCTAATCTGGACAATAGTTGGTCTTCCAACAACAATGCCAGGTACAAGAGACTGGCTTGACTACTATGACACAGTGTGGGGAATTGCAGGGCTTACTGTTGGTCTAGTGTTCATTGCCCTAATTGTGGCTTACTGGCATAATGCAAGGGAAGTAAGAGAAAAGATAAACTCCGTGGAGCCAAAGCCCTTAATACGCTTGGGTTCATGGTGGGATATAGAGCTGAAGCTACTACCCATCATAGCTGCGGTGTTCTTCTTCTGGTGGATAGGGTACAAAGAGTGGATGCAAGGATGGGGAGCTGGATTGCACGCCTACTACACCTTCCCAGGATTCCTGATGTTGATCATTGGAGGTGCAATAATCTACTGGTCAGTAAACAGAGTGCTTAATTACATGACAGGCGGAGGTGAATGAGATGGGAGTTTGGGTAATCTTCCTTGTCCTGACCTTCGTCTTCCAGATTCTGGGCTTTTACACCTGGTATGCAGCAATAAAAAGAGAAAAAATAATAAGGGCATTGGGGGAGTGAAAGATGGCTCTGCCAACCGTCCCAACTTGGGTGGTTTTTGTCTTAGTTGTTATAGGAACTTTCCTTTGGGCATACAGCATTGAATACTATGCAAAAAAGTATTATCACATATCAGAAGCGTCAGAAGAAAAATGAACAGAAATATAGACAGATACTTTTTCCACTTTTCTGTTTTATCTTTATCTTAGCAGGAAGCCTTTCCAAAGGGGATCATTTTTAGAAATTATGTCCTGAGAGATCTTTGTTATGTATGCGCTTCCCGTTATTTCGGGGATTATTGCCGTATATTCGCCGATTTTCGCCGTGTCAACGATTTTGATCTTGAATTGTGTTCCGAGAATGCTTTCATGAACAAAGGTATCCCCTACCTTAAGAACCCCCTTGGAATAAAGAGTTGCGACCCTTGAAGCACTTCCAGTCCCACAGGGGCTTCTATCAATACTGCCCTCTCCCCAAATCACAACGTTCTTTCCATCAGAACTCTCTCTTTCAGGTTCGTCAGTAAGCATTGCTAAATTTATTCTATTTTGGACACCTTTTCTTGGATGATGGACGTCTATCTGTTCATTTGCCACTTTAATGAGCTTCAATGCTGTGGGAATTAACTCCCTTATGTACTCCCGTCTGACTCTAAGTCCCAAATCTCTGGCATCTGCAATAACGTAGAAGTTGCCACCAAATGCTACATCTACCTTTATCTTCCCTCTTCTTGGATATTCTATCTCAAATTCTCCGACATAAAAGCTTGGCACATCAACAACGGTGACCTCTTTAACTATTCCATTCTCTACCCTAGCTTTAGCCTCTACGAGTCCTGCAGGAGTTTCAAGCTTTACTGTTGTGTATGGCTCTTTTTTCTCTATGATCCCCAGTTCCACCAGCACTGTGGCAACTCCCATGGTTGCATGTCCGCACATATCGAGATAGCCAGAGGTGTCCATATATATAACTCCAAAGTCCGCTATATCTGAAGGAACTAGAACTGCCCCAAATTGATCCGAATGTCCTCTGGGCTCATGGAGCAGGGCAGTCCTAATCCAGTCGTAATGCTCCTTAAAATATTCTCTCTTTTCTATGATGTCCTCTCCTTTTACATTCACTCCAGAAAGGACTATTCTTGTAGGTTCACCCTCTGTGTGGGTATCCACAACATGGAAGACATGATCTGCAAACATATGGAACACCAGTGTATCAAAAGAAGCAAAGAAGTATATAAAAGTTCCTAAAGCTCCACTTTAGTACCAACTCCATGTTCAAGGGCTTTTTCATATGCTAACTTGGCTGTTATTGCGTCTTCTATTGCCAAACCGACGCTCTTGAAAAGAGTTATTTCCTTGTCATTTTCCCTTCCTTCTTTAACTCCCGCAACAATTTCGCCGAGCTCAGCATAGATGTGGCTCTCGTCAATTACTCCCTCTTTCATGGGAATTATTATGTCCCCTGATTCGTTTAGAACGCCTTCTTTTGAATCAACAACCAGCTTAGATTTTCTTACTGTTTCGGAATCGAGTTCCCTAGCATATCTGCCTACCCAACCTATAGAGTTAATATGTGTGCCTTCCCTAATCCATTCTCCCTTAACTACTGGTTCCCTTGCCGTTGTTGCCACTATTAAGATATCGGACTTCTCAACAGCTTCCCTTGCAGATTCAACTGTTTTTATCTCGATTCCAAGCTTTTTAGATATTTCTTCGGCAAATTTTCTGGCATTTTCCGGGTTAATGTCATAGACAAGCACCTTTTCTATGTCTCTAACCTCGCAAACTGCCCAGAGCTGAGTTCTTGCTTGAACTCCTGCGCCAATAATTCCCGCGATTTTTGAATCTTTTCTGGCAAGATACTTTGTGGCAACACCAGTTGCAGCCCCAGTTCTCATGGCAGTTATGTAGGTACCTTCCATCAATGCTAATGGAGCACCCGTTTTTGGATCGTTAAGAAGAATTGAAGCTAAAACACTTGGCAGACCTTTCTTGGGGTTTTCAGGGTATAAAGAAACCACCTTTACAGCTAAGGCTTCAGAATCTTCTAAGTAACTTGGCATGTATAGAATGAATCCGTTTTGCTTCTCAACCTCTATTATGGTTCTTAACGGAACTTTTGCTTTTCCGTTATAAAGCTCTAAGAATGCTCTTTCAACGGATTCTATGACTTCTCTCATTGAGAGCAACTTCTCAAGATCACTTCTGCTGAGGAGCAACATGCCGAACACCATATTGTAATGTTCTTTGTTGTATAAATATTCTCTGCTTTCAACATGAAAATATCGAGGAGGTTATTTATATAACCATGGGTTCAGCATTTTTGTATTTAAACAAAATGTTTAAATAGTTTACATGTGTAAACTTTTATGCTCAAAAAATGCTCATGGGTGATAAAATGCGTCCATTGGATTTATATGAGAAAGACGCTTCTAAGAAAGTTACTATATATTTTGAGGGCAAAGCTCTGGAAGCTTATGAAGGGGAAAAACTTCCGGTGGCACTGCTTGCAAACGGTATTTACTGGATAACGACCAGCCTTCAGGGAAGAAAAAGAGGTGCATTTACCTTTGGGCCGCTGCCGGTTGTTATAAATGGTGTCAAAAACATGGATGGGAGAAAAACCCTCGTTAAGGACGGTATGAGAATAGAGCGGCAGAACTACGGCGAATTCCAAGAGGCTGTGGAGATAGATGGGAGTAAAGAGGTTCTTAGGGAAGTGGTTGACGTTGTTGTAATCGGTGGCGGGCCAGCTGGAATCGGTGCTACTTTAGAGCTCCAGGAGCATCTGACAGTTGCCCTAATAGAAGAGAAGGGATGGCTTGGAGGTTTAATGTTCCTAAAGAGCATCCAGCAGGAAGGGTTTGAGAAAGAACCTAAGAAAGTCATCAAGGAGCTGACTTCCCAATTCAACGAGAACGTTAAAGTCTTTACCGGCACAATAGCTCTTGGGGTTTTTGATGAGGGGGAATACTTCTTAGTTCCTGCAGTTAAGAAAGACCAGCTAATAGAGATCATGGCAAAAAGGGTTGTGCTGGCTACAGGGGCTGTGGAGAACATACTTCTCTTTGAGAACAACGAGTTCCCGGGTGTCTTTAGACTTGACTTCGCCCTTGAGGTCGTCAACAAGTGGGGAGTTGCACCGGGCAAGAGGGTTGCTGTCGTTGGAAGAAAGCCCGAAAGAATAATACCGGAGCTCGAAAAATGGGGCATTGAATACATCGTAGTGCCGAACCCAAAGCGCGTTGAGGGAGAAGAGAAAGTTGAGAGGCTTATAGACACTAACGGCAATGTGTATGAGGTTGACGCTGTTATTGTGAGCGATTACCGCTTGCCTGACATAAACCCAATCACTCAACCGGGGGGGAAGCTCAGGTTCAAATGGGGCTACTATGTTCCGGTTCTTGATGAACAGAACTGCATAAGGGAGGGAATATATGTAGCTGGAAGTGCAACGGGAATAAAACCTCACTACGCAAACTATCTGGAGGGCAGACTTGTAGGGGCGTACATCCTAAGGGAATTTGGCTACGATGCTACTCCAGCAGTTTACAGAGAAAAGCTTGAGGAGTATGAGCCCGAATCAATGCCCATGCAGAGGATAGACTTCAGGGACATGAATCTAGAGGATGTCCAAATATGCGGCTGTGATGTCAACCTAAAGAAAGTTGACGATGTAGTAAAGAAGGGAATAACTGATTTGCAGATCGTGAAGCGCCTTACCCACTTGGCAATGGGCTTCTGTCAGGGAAGATTCTGCTTATTCAATGGTGCACTGCTTATTAGCCAGAGAACTGGAGTTGACATGGCAAAGATAGACCTTCCAGTTGCAAGACCTCCACTCAAGAATGTGAAAGTGAAAGCTCTTGCCAAAGGAGAGTGATAGTATGAAAGGGGATATTGTTATTATCGGTGGGGGAATAACAGGCATTGCTTTGGCTCATGAGCTGGCCAGAAGAGGAGAAGACGTAGTGGTTCTCGAAAAGAGGTTCATAGGTTCAGGATCTACCTTTAGGTGTGGAACTGGAATCAGACAGCAGTTTGGTGATGAGGCAAACGTCCAAGTTATGAAACGCTCTGTGGAGCTGTGGAAAAAGTACAGTGAAGAGTATGGGTTCCCATTTAAGCAGACGGGTTATCTTTTCCTGTTATATAGTGAAGAGGAAATAAGCCAATTCAAAGAGAACATCTCAATTCAAAACCGCTTTGGCGTCCCTACGAAGCTCATAACCGTTCTGCCTACCCGTAAAGTGTGTGTAGGGTGTTAATTTCGTAACGGGTAGGCTTCCAGCCTCCCGTCTTCATTGGCTGGCTTTCGGGGGGAACGGAGACTCCCCACATCTTCAAGGCTTTTAAACGAATATTCCAACTCCCAACAACATCCCTATCTGCCTCAAAACCACACCTGCATTTCAAAACCCTGTGCCCATTCGGGCCTAACTTTCCCCCACATATCGGGCACAGGGAGGAAGTGAAAGCAGGATTAACAAAAACGACTTTTATCCCTTTTAGTTTAGCCTTGTACTCAATGATTGATTGAAGTCTGCGAAAACTCCAGCGGTGAAGTCTCCCATTCATTTCAGCAGAGTATCTGATTGAATCCCTAATTTCAGTCAAATCCTCTAAAGCAATACCACCGTATTTCACTGCCAACTCCACGATTTTATTCGCAAGTTTATGATACAAGTCGTTAAGCCTATTCCTCTCCTTTTCACCGTATTTTTCAAGGAGTTCTCTCCTCCTTTTGCCAGTCTTAAGTTTTTTCTGAATCTTCCTCCTCTTTACAAAATAACCCGTCCTAATTTCCCTCTCGTGAGTTATGATTTGGACAAACTCGCCATTTGGAAGGGCTAAGGTTACGTTGTTCTCGTTCAAGTCCACGCCAACGAAAGCCTTTGGCTCTCTTACTTCGACTTCCTTTGAAAAGACTGCATTGATAAAAGCTCCCTTAGGCGTTTTGATAAGCCAAGCCTGTCCAACCTTCCAATCTTTGAACTTCTCGTGGTATTTAGCTGGATAAAACTCCAACTGAATTCTCCCTTTGGGAGTAGAGAGTTTTATTACTCCTTTTTCCAAGTCGGGCTTGAACAAGTGGTCATCAAGCATTATGACTTCCTTCTTGAAAACAGGCTTTCCATTAGCTTTTCCTCGTCTTTTTCTCTTCCTGTAACTCTTGTAGATTGAGGTGGCCATTTGACAGGCCGTGTAAATGTAGTGGCTCGGAAGGTCGGGGTACTCCTTCCGGAGGCTCTTGTACGTCTCTTTCTTCAACCGGTAGAAGCTCGTAATGTTGTTCTCAAAAACATAATCAAGGAGTAAATTTACAATATCAGAATAAAGGGAGAAGAGGTCATCTAACCCTTCAGGAATTTCCTTAAGTTTGAATTTTGCAGTGAGTTTAATCGTCTCACTCGACATTTTCCAACTCCTTTTTTGTTTTTCTAATCCAATCTTTTATTGCCTCCTCAATTGCAATGCTTAAAACTCCTCTCTTATCTCCAAAACGCTTTCTGACAACCTTCTTAAATTCCATTAGTATCTCATCGCTGATAACGAAAGTGGCTTTAGCCATACTAACCACCACTAAAAAGGAATATTAAGTCGAAATATTTAAACCTTACGATAACAAAAACTAACAAAAGTTACACTCCTAACTATTTACGAAACAGCCCCGAAGAAGCAAAAGAGATAGTACCTCTTTTGGATGTAAGTGAAGTCATGGCGGCTTCATGGAATCCAACCGACGGAAAAGCCGACCCGTTCCATGCAACGACAGCTTTTGCCCTACATGCCCAGGAGATGGGAGCGAGAATATACGAATACACCGAAGTCAAAGACCTAATTATAGAAAAAGGCGAAATTAAGGGAGTAAAGACCAACAAAGGGACTATAAAAACAGGAATAGTAATCAACGCGACCAATGCGTGGGCCAAGCTCATCAATGCAATGGCCAAGGTACCCATACGTATTCCTATAGAGCCCTACAAACACCAGGCGATAATAACTCAGCCGATAAAGAGGGATACAATAAACCCGATGGTGATTTCTTTCAAATATGAAGACTCCTACTTAACTCAAACTGACCACGGTGGAATAATTGGAGGAGTGGGCTACGAGGTGGGTCCAACTTACGATTTAAGCCCATCTTATACATTCCTGCGTGAAGTTACAACCTACCTCTCAAAGATAGTTCCTGCAATTAGGGAACTGCTTATTTTGAGAACTTGGGCAGGCTATTACGCAAAGACTCCGGACAGCAACCCCGCAATTGGCAGGATAAATGAAATAGATGAATATTACATTGCGGCTGGTTTCAGTGGACACGGCTTCATGATGGCTCCAGCAGTTGCGGAAATGCTCTCGGATTTGATAACAAAAGGAAAGAGCAAGCTTCCGATTGAATGGTATGACCCTTACCGCTTTGAACGTGGAGAGCTTAGACAAAAAGCTTTGCAAATGGGTTGATTTCTCTACTCTATGTTTTTATTTTTGTTTTCTTTAACCAAAGGTGTATAACTTTTTTATGAAAAAATCTTCATAAATTGCTGTACTTTAGTTTACATCGGTGAAACTTTATGCGATTTACTGAACATCCTATTCTGGATTTCGAAAGAGTCCGCGGAAGAGAAGTCACAATTTATTTCGAAGGAAAGCCAATAAAGGTATATGAGGGCGAAACGATTGCAACGGCACTTCATGCTGCAGGCATAAGGATTTTTCAGCATTCCACAAAGAAACACAGGCCGAGAGGACTTTTCTGTGCAATTGGAAAGTGCTCCTCTTGCTTAATGAAGGTAAACGGCATCCCAAACGTAAGAACCTGTATAACACTTGTTGAAGAGGGCATGCAGATAGAGAGGCAGGATGAAAAGCCGGTTTTACCCAAGACGTCCAAGCCGCCTAAATGGAAGGAGCCTCCGAGGATTGAAGCGGATGTTGTCGTCATAGGAGGAGGACCAGCAGGAATGATGGCCGCTATAAACGCAAGCGATGCTGGGGCAAAGGTTGTTCTTTTGGATGAAAATCCAATGCTTGGAGGACAGCTGGTTAAGCAGACTCACAAGTTCTTCGGAAAGAGAGAGCAGTTTGCTGGAGTTAGAGGAATAAAGATAGCTGAAATATTGAGCGAAGAGCTCAAAAAGAGGGATATAGAGGTTTTCTTGGAGACTTCTGCGATAATGCTCCTCCAAGATGGAGACGAGAAGCTCGTGGTTGGAGTTAGAAAGAACAAAGAGCTGGTAGAATTCAAAGGAAAGACCGTTGTTGTCGCAACAGGAGCAATGGAAAGGATGATCCCCTTTGAGAACAACGATTTGCCCGGAGTTTATGGAGCTGGGGCGATTCAAACACTAATGAACACCTATGGGGTAAAACCGGGAGATAGGGTTTTAATAGTGGGGGCTGGCAACGTCGGGCTAATTCTGGCTTACCAGCTGTATCAAGCAGGAGTGAAAGTTGAAGCAATAGTGGAGGCAATGCCGAAGATAGGGGGCTATTTCGTTCATGCAGCTAAGGTTAGAAGGCTCGGTATTCCTATACTGACTAGACACACAATTTTACGGGCAGAGGGCAAAGAAAAAGTTGAAAGAGCAGTTGTTGCCCAGCTCGATGAGAACTGGAACGTTGTTCCGGGAAGTGAAAAAGTTTTCGAAGTTGACGTGATAGCTTTGGCCGTTGGATTGAGACCAAGTATAGAGCTTCTCCACCAAATTGGGTGCCAGATAAAGTACGTTCCAGAGCTTGGTGGTCACGTTGTGATCAGAGACTCAAGGATGGAGACGACAATAAAGGGAATTTTTGTTGCAGGTGATTCTGCAGAAATTGAGGAGGCTACCACAGCTATGCTTGAGGGGAAGATAGCCGGAATTGGAGCTGCTTTAGCTGCTGGAGTGGCTTCTCCAGGATGGCTTAAGGAAGTAGAAAAAACCCAGAGGGAGCTTGAAGAGTTCAGGAGCGGGCCCTTCGGAAGAAAGGTTCTTGAAGGGCTTAAGAAGGTGGTGGTAGAATGAACGAGATTCCCCACTACTTAAGGGAAGGTTACCTGACTGTTGAAGAGCTGAAGAAGTATATTGGTCTGCCAAGCGAAGAAAGGCTGAGACAAAGACCGGTGGCTGTTCCAGAGTGCCCTCAGGAAATCCCGTGTACGCCGTGTAAGGAGGTATGCCCCACCAATGCTGTTCTTATGGAGCATCCAAATGCTGTCCCCCTTGTGGACTATGAAAAGTGCATTGGCTGTTCTCTCTGCGTGCAGATTTGTCCCGGACTGGCATTCTTCATGGTGCACTACATCGGAGATAAAGCTAGAGTGACAATGCCCCACGAAGTTCTTCCGGTTCCAGAGGTTGGTGAAGAGGTAATTCTGCTCAATAGGGTTGGTGAAGAGGTTGGAACGGGCAAAGTGGTCACGGTAATTCCAAGGGAAAAGAGCAAGGGTGATACGCCGATAATAACCGTGGAGATGCCAGTTGAATTAGCATGGGAGGTTAGAGCCGTTAAGGTGGTGAGAGAATGAGTGAAAGAGGCGAGAAGATAATATGCAGATGCAACGAGGTAACCGTTGAGGAAATTGAGGCACTTATTGAGCAGGGAATTACGGATATAGAGATGATAAAGCGCCTTTTGAGGATTGGTATGGGGCCTTGTCAGGGAAGAACATGCATTCCAATGGTGATAAGCATAATAGCCAGGAAAACCGGAAAGAGCCCGGACGAGATAAAACTTCCCGCAACGAGGATTCCGGTTAGACCAGTCCCAATAGGAGTTCTGGTAGGTGAGATGGATGAAGAGTAAAGCGGATGTAGTTGTCATAGGCGGAGGAAGTACGGGGACTTCTATAGCATACCATCTGGCAAAGCTCGGTGCAGATGTTGTTCTCGTTGAGAAGGGCTATCTTGGAAATGGCTCAACTTTTAGGTGCGCCACTGGAATCAGACAGCAATTTACCGATGAAGCAAACATAAAGCTCATGAAGTATAACATTGAAAGATGGAAAAAGCTCAGCGAAGAGCTTGGATACGATATAAACTTCAAGCAGACCGGCTATCTTTTCCTCGCAACAACTGAGGAGGAAGTTGAAGCGTTTAAGCAAAACATCAAGCTCCACAACAAGTTTGGTGCTCCAACAAGGCTTATAACACCGGAAGAAGCTAAGGAGATAGTACCTCTTTTGAATGCGGATGAGTTCTTAGCTGGTCAGTGGAACCCAACGGATGGGAAGGCAAATCCCTTCAAGACAGTCTTTGCCTTTGCAAGGAAAGCCAAAGAGCTCGGGGCGGAGATCTGTGAGTATACGGAAGTAACTGACATTATAGTGGAAAACAACGAAGTCAAAGGGGTGAAAACAAACAGGGGGACCATAAAAACTGACGTTGTTGTTAACGCTGCAAACGCTTGGGCACCGATAATAAACGAGATGGCTGGGTTGGATAGGGAGTTTATCCCAATAAAGCCTTATAAGCACCAGCTTGTCAAAACCGAGCCTATTAAGGAGGGACAGATAGAGCCCCTTGTTTGTCCGCCGGCATGGAACGATTCCTACGTAATTCAGGACGGAGAAGATGGGGGAATCCTTTGCGGAACGGGCTTAGAATACGGGCCAACTTACGACATGACGCCCACTTATGATTTCTTGAGGGAAGTGCTCAAATGGGCAACGAGAATAATCCCGGCACTGAAATACGTCCACGTACTAAGGCAGTGGGCTGGTTTCTATGCAAAGACTCCAGACAGCAACCCCGCAATTGGGAAGATCAACTACATAGATGGGTTTTATATTGCGGCTGGTTTCAGCGGACACGGCTTCATGATGGCTCCGGGAGTTGGAGAAGCAATAGCAGAGCTGATTGTCAAAGGAAAAACTCATGTACCGCTTGACTGGGAATGGTATGACCCACACCGCTTTGAGAGGGGAGAGCTCAGAAGCACAGCTTTCCAGATAGGGTGACCTTTTCTTCTTTTCTCTGCCTATTCTAATGAAAAGCTTTTTAACCCCTAATCTTTGAATGTGAGTGAAAGCAAAAATTTAAATAAGGCTTTACTAATCGGGCATTAGTTGGGCTTTTCACGTTCACAAATTAGGGAGGGGTTAAGAATGGCAAGAAACAAACCGTTGGCAAAGAAGCTCCGTTTGGCAAAGGCAGCTAAGCAAAATAGGAGAGTACCTGTTTGGATTATTGTGAAAACCAACAGGAAGGTTTTGACTCACCCCAAGAGGAGATACTGGAGGAGAACCAAGCTTAAGGAGTGATGTGAGATGGCGGAAGAGAGAATTTACGTTGTTCCTATTAGAAAGGTCAAGAAGCTTGTTCCAAGATGGAAGAGAGCTCCAAGAGCCGCTCGCTTTGTTAGAGAGTTCATAGCCAGGCACACAAAGGCAGATGAGGTCATAATAGGTACAGACGTTAACGAAAAGATCTGGGAAAGAGGCATTGAGAAGCCACCAAGCAAGCTCCGCGTCAAGGTAACCATCGAAGAGAGGGAAGGCGTCAAGGTGGCTGAAGTTCACCTTGCCTGATTCCTAATTTTTTCCAATGAGGGAAAACCGAGGTGTGGAAATGCACATTGAAAGACTTGACTTTGAAAACTCACCATATCTTGGGGTATTCGGCTTGGCTACTGATAAGTTTGCCCTAGTTAGGGAAGGGCTTCCAGAGAAGAAGCTTGATGTCCTCAGGGAAGTTTTAAAGGTTCCTGTTATTGAAACCAGCATAATGAAGTCCAGGATAGTTGGAATTTTCGCTGCCGCAAACTCAAATGCTATTGTAGTCCCCTATTACATCTGGGACTCCGAACTTGAGCACATTAAAACTTCCCTAGAAGAGAACGGGCTGGATGTTAGAGTTGAACCCGTTTTAAGCAAGCTTACTGCCTTTGGAAACCTTATACTTGTGAACGATAAAGCTGCTTTGATAAGCTCGAAGTTTACGAGGGAAGAAGCAAAGCAGTTTGAAGATATCTTTGATGTCGAAGTTGAGAGGGGCATAATAGCTAGCTACCACGCCGTTGGGAGCGTCGGGGTTGTTACAAACAAAGGAGGTCTTGTTCACCCCGAGGCAACTGACGAAGAACTTGAATGGCTTAGAGACCTATTTAAGGTTGATATTTATGTTGGAACCGCTAACATGGGTGTCCCCTTTGTGGGCTCATGCATGATTGCAAACTCCTTTGGTGTTGTAGTTGGCCACCTTACAACGGGTCCTGAGATTGTTAAGATTGAAGAAGCGTTAGGGTTTTTGGGGTGAGGGACAATGGAAGTTAAGGTGTTCAGAGTTAATGGAATCTTCGAAAAGAACGGAAAGAAGTTCAAGTTTACCAAGGAGTACAGGGCTCTAAAGCCAGAAGACGTCAAAGAGCTCGTCCTTTCAGAAATCGGAAGCAAGCACCGCGTTAAGAGGTCAAAAATATACATACAGGGCATTGAAGAGATAAAGCCGGAAGAAGCTGAGGACATAGTGGTTAGAAGACTCAGCCTGGAACTCGCTTGATATTTTATCTTTTTTAACCAACACCCTTAAAAACTTCTTCAGTTACTCTTTTTTGGTGATGGGAATGGAAAACAGGGAACAACTTGAGAGGCTGGCTTATGAGTATCAGCTTTTACAGGCCCAGGCAGAGCTTTTAGCTCAGAACCTTGAACTTTTAACCCTTGGGAGGAACGAGTTTCAGGCAGTGAAGGAAACCCTTGAGAGCTTAAAGAACGTTGAAGAAGAGAATCCTGAAATCTTAGTTCCAATAGGGGCTGGTTCGTTCTTAAAGGGAAGGATAGAAGACAAGCACAATGCCATAGTTAGCGTTGGTTCCGGTTATGCGATTGAGAAGAGCTTGGATGAAGCCATAACTTACCTTGATGAAAGAATTAAAGAATACGAAAGTGCCATCGCCAAGACTCAGGAGGCACTGCATCAGATACAGCACAAGCTCCAGGATCTTGCTCAAAAAGCCCAAGAGTTGCAGCAAAAGCAGGCAATGAGCTTCAAAGTCCCCAAGGAGTAGCTTCTTCCATTGGAGTGGCCTCAAACTCAATTTCTTCTTTTATATCCGGTCAGAATGGAATATCAAGTGCTAGCTATCTGCAAAATTTCAGAAAAAGGCCGTACGAGCTTTTTGTTTTTCTCTTCAAAAATGAAAGCCTGGAATCAGAGGTGAGGACTACTTTCCTCATTGACTTTTCCCCTATACCACTCAATTGTTCTCGATAGCCCGTCTTCAAGTGAATACTCCGGCTTGAAACCAAGTTTTCTGATTTCGCTTATATCTGCCTGGCTGTGTCTTATATCGCCGGGTCTTGGCTTATCAAAGACAATTGAGCTTGAAGAATTCGTGGCATCGATAATTTTGAGCGCAAGTTCAAGTATTGTGGTTCGCTCTCCTCTAGCAACGTTGAAGACCTTTCCATTTGCCTTACTGCTTTCGGCAGCAAGGATGTTTGCTTTTACAACATCTTTCACGTAAATAAAGTCTCTTGTCTGCTTTCCATCGCCGTAGACTATTAATGGTTCCCCTCTAAGGGCCCTGTTTATGAAGATGCTTATTACACCGGCATATTGATTGTAACCCTGCCTCTCTCCAAAGACATTGAAGTACCTCAGGCTTACGATTGGGATTCCATAAAGCTCGTAAAAGACCTTACAGTAGTATTCTCCGGTTATCTTCGTCACACCGTATGGGGACAAGGGTTTAGGGTTTTCGCTCTCTTTGAGTGGAAGGTTCTGGTTGTCTCCATAAACTGCGGCAGATGAAGCAAATATCAGCTTTCCATGCCCCTCACTCAGGGCTTTTAAAATGTTTAAAGTGCCAAGAACGTTTATCTCCTCTGTGAGAATTGGCTTCTCTACGCTCTCAACAACGCTGACTAAAGCTGCTTCATGAAAAACGTAATCAGCTTGGGAGATTAGCTCCGCTATGCTATGATAGTCCCTTATATCCGCTTGAATGAACTTCACATTTGGCGGAACATTCTCAACTTTACCGGAATAAAGGTTGTCTATCACTATTACCTCGTTTTCTTTGCTGAGTTCTTCAGCTATGTGAGAGCCTATGAACCCTGCCCCTCCGGTGACCACAATTAGCTTGTTCTTCATCATTGACCTCCCTCATCCCGAGTTGTCTTATTATGGAAATTTATAATTTGCGGGTTGTCATTTGCCCTTTTGGAAGGACAGAAAAATTAAAAAGTAAAGATTTTAATGTCTTGCTCATTGGAGAAAGCCATATGCTGCAAAAACTTTTATTCTCCCGTTGCTAAATTCTTTGACGAGTTTGTATTTGCCAGACTCCTCTATGTCTTCCAGCATGATCTTGTCTATGTTAGTTTTATACTGCCACACAATCAAATCAAACTTGCCCTCCCTAATGCTGGTTTTTATGTGGTCCGTTGGGAGCAGCTGATAGACCTTTGCTTCAGGGAAGTAATAACCAGCCAGCATGTAAAGCCTCGGACTTACTCCAATGACTCTTGGACTGAAGTTCTCGCTGGCATATTGAAAAGTCCTTCCTTCCTCAAGGTACTGACCGTCCCATGCTTGTTTATATTGAAGCGAGTGATAGGTAGATGACGCAAGGGTGATCCCTATAACAATGACTAAAAAGACCTTTTTGAATCTATTTTGAGATGGGACATATTTGGAAAATAGCTCGCTAACTAAGAAAGCTCCCTGTGCACAGAGTATTCCCGCAAGAGGCATTAAGAAAGTCAAAAATCTCACTTCTTTGTGTGTAACGGTCAATATTCCCGCAAGACCAACGGCTCCCCAGCTAATTACTAACCATCCTACATTGTCTTTTTCAAGGCTTCCAAACCCTAAAAGGATTAGTATTGCAAGTGGAATTCCAAGGGTTTCTAGAACCCAGCTGAGGTATTCAAATGCTGAAACCGGTGTATCCAGTGTAATGACCCTCGTTGCAATTGAAAATGGCCTAAGGGCCCCTCCATAGTAGAGATGGCCCAAATACAGCCAAGGTGCGAGAGTTAAAGCTAAGAGTGCAAATCCTACGTAAGTTTCTTTTTTCTTGAGCCAGTCCCAGTGGGAGACCAAGTACAGATACGCTATAAAGACCCCGATTATTGAAAGCCCTGTATAGCGGGTTAAAATCGCCAGGCCCGCGGATACAAATGATGCGTAGAGCATTTTGGCGTTTCCATCTCTATACCCTTTGTATAACAAAAATACTGCCAAGGTATAGAAGAACGAAAATTCGCTGTGAACTAAAGCTCTATTTGACATTGTGAAGCTCAATGGATTCAGGATATAAAATAGGCTTGCAACCACACCCTTTTTCTGGTCCTTAAAAAGCTCCACTGTAAATATATACACTAGCGCGGCGGTTAAGGCGTAGAAAACTGCAGAAACTGTTCTTGCTATCTCTAAATGATATTCGTAACCAAAAATGCGATAGAATATGGAGAGCGTATAGGGGTACAGAGGAGGGCGGTACATCATGTAAACTCCCTGGTACGTAAAGTTTGAGGGGCTTTTTGCGAGGTTTCTTGCAACGTTAATGTATAGGCCCTCATCGTAGGTTATACTCAACTTGGGGGGCTTGAGAAGTAAGCCCAAACACAACGCCAGTAGAAATATAGAAGCCAAAATCACCCTGCTTCCAGCGATATCCTTTATTTTATTGACCTGCATTTCTCATCCCTCCAACAGTAGCAAAGTAAGCTGAGCCCATTAAAATACCAAAGTTCAAAGCGTCAAAGCCATTTTCAATTGCTAGGATTAAAAAGGTCAAGCTGAGAGCTCTAAACATAGGCATCTTTTCCGAATCTTTCAATGCCAACCCAACAAGGAAGGCTTCAAAAAGCCCAAAAATGCCAAAATCATATGCAGGTTGTCCAAAAATTGTATACGTGTAGTTGTTCACCTTGCCAAAAAGCGCTGCGACGTATTCTCGGGCACTTGGATTGAGGAGAAGAAGTTCAAATTTTCCAAATGGCATCCCCAGTGAAAAAAGCTTCTCATAAACCATGTAAGAGAATCCAGCTCTATAGAGTAAGCTCTGGACAAAGCCGAGCTTCCAAATGATGTATACGCTCTTCGTTGCGTAGAAGCGTGCCAAAAATGCTAAAGCGACCAGGGGGATACCAACTACCAAGAGCCGTTTGAGCTCCTTTTTTTCAGCCCTAAATAAGTAGGCTAAAAAAATCATGAGGGCATTGGTTCTGGATGTTGAAATTACTGCAAAAACTTCCCCCACGAGGAAAACAATAAGGCTTGGCCGGTATGCAATGAGCAAAGACGCAAAAAGGGCAGACGCGATGTAAAGTTCTTTTAAATTGCTGTATCTCGTCTGAGGGTTTAGAATGGGAATCACACCCTTCCACATCGCTAAAAGAGGGGGTATAACTAACAAAGCTATCCCAACATAGTAAGCGTGTTTGTGATATCTGCCGGTACTCCCTCTTAGAACATGCACCCCTCCCAAGAGGACGATTAAAGCGACCAGAACTCCAAAAATTCCCGCGGCTGAACTGGCTATAATGCCAAGGATTAGGTAAACATAAGCCCTCTCGAATGGGAGGTTAAACCTATTTTCGATGCTGTATCCCGAAAATACTGCCAGAGAAAATGTTAGAGCATAGAAAAACGCACCTGAACTAAACTCACCGAGGTAACCCCTAAAAATGAACTTTCCAAGCAGTGCAAGCGATAGGTAAGTGGCTAAAAAGAGGGCAAATATCCTGCCACTATCCAACTCTCGTCACCCTTATGGAGTATTTACCCCGTATCAGGGCGTAGAAGCCTATGAAAAAGAAGACATAAACCGGTAAATCCAGAACCCCCGTTTCAACGCCCACGATGCCATAGGCAAGAGTGGTGTAGTAAACTACCTTCAAAAGGAGGCTCTCAGCTTTGCTTATCATGCCATAATATATCCCGAGCAAAAAGCCCTCCAAAATTGAAAATACCCCAAAATCCAGGTACATGCCCCCCAAAAGCGTTGGGGTTATTGAAACACCTGTCTCGACGTACAAAAAGCGAGCCACTAAGTACCTTGGAGAATATCCGCCCAAGAAATACGACCTAATTCCCGCCCACTGGAGGTGGCCGTGATAGAAGCCATGCCAGGGGGCTCTGTCGATTATAACGTCTAAAACAGATGTCGTAGCTTGGATTCTAATGAGCTGACTGCTTATCGCATCTCCCCTCAAGAGAGCAATCCCAATAAGCCCGACCAAAATTAGGAGCGAAAAAGATACTAAATACTTTAAATCAAAGCTTCTCCTCTCGGAATAAGCGGCTCCTAATGCCAAGAAACTAACCAAAACTGGAGTTCTGTACCCGTATAATGCCACGAGAAGCGGGTAAGCAAGCGAGTATTTCTTCCCTTTTGAAAAAAGATATACACTGGATGGAACACCCAAAAAGTACGTCAAAGCCGTTAGGCGAGGATTTAATAAGTGCCTGGCTGACGAATCCAGAAGGGGCACCCTTCTAATCATAAATATCTGAAGCACGATCAAAAGTAGCGAGATTAAAAATGCCCAGACTAAGTGTTCCTCTTTTATGAATTTGAATTCTCTCTCTTTCCAAGGTATCTTTTCGCCTTTAAAAACCCCATAAGAAAAAGCTGCTGCAAAAAGTGTGCCTACTAAGAGAGTCTTATATGAAGCAATTCCCAAAGTTATGAAAGTCACGAAGAGGATGGGAATTAGGAGAGGGAGCCCTGGTCTCATGGGGTTTTCACCTCTAATAGCTTGAAGGGCAAGTTGCGTTCTTCTGAGTTCACGTAAAGTGTTCCGTACAGGTAAATCTCCTTATCTCCAATGTATTCCTCCAACATCCCAATTGGTACCATCCCGGCTGTTAAAATCACACCATCCTGGAGGGACTGCTTTACATCAAGTGACCCGTAAGTAAGGTAATCCACGGCATATTTGAGCTTCCCTATCTCTATTGGGTTGGTAAGCCCCTTTACAAAGATCATCCCGGAAAAGCGCTCGGAGTAGGAATCTACTTTGAGCTGCTCAATAACTTCACTGCACTTTCCGGTTATGGGTGGGAGCTCGTAAACATAAACGTTTCCCTTTACTTCAATTTCAATATGCTTCGCCATTATGTCTTCCTTTGTGGCAGAGGGGCCCCCTATGGTGAGCCTTTTCCCGTCCTTAACAATGTAAATTGTTGATCCGCTAACCGAAAAAAGCTCACCTTCCAAAGTTTTTCCGTCCACAGTTTCCACGAAAACAGTGACGTTAAACCCTTTTGTGACCAAATCGAAGCCTTCATTCGCAGCTTCGTAGATTTCTCCCCCTAGATAGTGGTCAGTATAATAATTGGCTACAAAGCCAAGAAGAGCTATTACAGCTATTAGCATGAAGACTTTCTTATTCGCCACACTTACCACCAAAATCCAGTGGAATTGAAAATTATAAAAGGCTTACCATGTTCTCAGAGATATTTTCCTAGATGGCTTCAGAAGGCGACGCTTAATCGATAGCACTACAAAAAATATAAATATGAAGATGTCAAAATTTTATTGATGTCAATGTTCTTCAAGCCAAGTGATGCTCCAAAAAATGCCATTGAGCTACTTGAAGAGCTTACCCCGTTAGTTGGTGGATTAGAGAACAGCAGCATAGCGGGGGTTATAACCACCGATGCTCTCGCTCAAAACCTGATTCAATACTCATCGATTGCAAATGCTTTGAATTCGGAGATTCCGACCTACTACCTCGAACCCACAAATGGGTTTTCCACAAAGCTGCTTAGCAAGTTCTCGGAGAAAAGCGAGAACATCTTAATGGGCAAGGTTTACACCCTGGGAGAGCTCCTAGATGCACTTGGGATGGTTCGTGATGACTCCTTTGTTTTTGTATCAAACTTTGGGGTCCTCGAGGAAATAGACAAAAAGGGCATGCTGGAGCTGAGAAAAATCGTTGATAGGAAGGGCATCTTTCTGGTGCTTTCTCACAATGCCCTTGAGATAAACGAACTCAACCTAATCTCCGAGTTTAGGAGACTTTTCTTCGTCCCGGAGCTTTTTGAATATCTTCTGGTCATGAGAGTCAGCGGCTATAGAGGGCACTACAGGCTAAATCTAACCGTTCTTAAAGCTCCCTCAGAATTTGTAAAGAATACTGGCGAACACAGCATACCCATAGACTCGAAGGTAAAGATGATTTTAGAATAGCTCGATGTATCCAATACCTAGAAAGTACCTTGCATAAACTGCAAGGAAAAACAGGGCGGAGACTATTCCGAGTGCTATGTAATCCCTTGCTTTCATCTTGATGTTATAGAGAAAAGTCCTCCTTTTGCTTGCTCCGAATGCTCTGCTTTCCAGAGCTATGCTGAGCTCATGGGCAGTTTTTATTGATGCAACTATCAGAGGGATTAAAATGGGGACTGTATTTTTAGCCCTCTGGATAAAGTTGCCCTTTTCAAGCTCAAGCCCTCTTGACTTTTGGGCGTCCATTATGGTCTGGGCCAGTATGTAGAGGGTTGGGATGTACCTGAGGGCTATTGTTAATGTAAGGCCAATCCCGTAGGGCATTCCCATTTTAATGAACCCAAGGATAAGATCCCTTTGGGGCGTTGTCATTATCAGGCCCAGAGTGAGCAGGGCAACCGAAAGAAGCCTTATTCCATAACCAAATCCTATAAAGAGGCCAAAATACCATGGTTTTAGAATAAACGGCCATATGACCATCGCAACTATGGAGATTGGGATGATAGGTTTGAGGGCTTTGAAGATTTCCTTAACCGTTATCTTTCCCAAGAGAACAAGGGTAGAAACTATCAGGAGGAAAATAGAGAAGAGCAAAAGGGGAGAGTTAAAGAGAATTAAAGCTACTATGCCAAAGAACGAACCGATTATCTTCACCCTTGGATCAAGCCGGTGGATGAGGGAGTCCCTTTCAAGGTACAGCGTGTACATCATGTTCTCATCTCCAAAGCCTTTACAAACTCCTCAACGTCTCTAACAAATCCTAAACCTGCTTTTTCGCTTATTTTGAGAAGTTTCGGCTTATCCAAGTCGTATTTTCTTAAATCGAGCTCAAAAAATTCCTCAACATCTCCATCAAAAACCTTCTGTCCTTGATACAGGAGCACAACTCTCTCTGCCAGCTCGAGAACCAAATCCATTTCGTGGGTTATTAAGAGTATCCCGTGCCCTTCTCTGTGAAGGTTTCTAATTATTTTCTTCACGCTTTCGGCATTTTTTTCATCGAGTCCTGTAGTTGGCTCGTCGAGGATTAGATATTTGGGCTTCATGGCCAATATACATGCTATTGCTAAACGCTGCTTTTCCCCACCGCTGAGGGAATAAGGGGAACGATCCTCATAACCCTCAAGGTTGACCTCTCTCAATGCCCACTTAACTCTCTCTTCAACCTCTTTCTCTGAGAGACCGAGATTTTTAGGGCCAAAGGCAACTTCCTTAAAGACGTTCTCCTCAAAGAACATATGCTCTGGATTCTGGAAAACGTAACCAACAACCCTCGCAAGCTCGGCGACACTATATTTCCTAGTGTCCATTCCATCCACTATAACTTCGCCTTTTGTTGGCTTTAAAAGTCCGTTCAAGTGCTTTGCAAGGGTTGTTTTCCCAGAACCGTTGGGGCCAACCAGAGCTATAATCTCGTTTCCAAAAGTTAAACTAACCCCCTTGAGAGCTTCTTTTCTCCCTTCATAGACATGCCACAGATTCCTTACCTCTATCATCTTCCAAGAGTTTGATGTAATGCTTTAAAAAATTGCCCCTGCTGGCAAAAAATTTTAAAGCTAACAAAAGTTCCATAGGCAGGTGATAAAATGGAGGCTAGGGAAATAACCTATGCAGCACTCTTTGCAGCCTTAACTGCAGTTGGTGCTCAAATAGCGATTCCACTCGGCACTGTGCCAATAACGCTTCAAGTCTTGTTCGTTTTGCTAAGCGGTCTGATCTTGGGGGCGAAATTGGGCTTCTTAAGTCAGATAGTGTATCTCTTCATGGGTGCTATCGGGCTTCCTGTTTTTGCGAACTTCAGCGGAGGTCTCGCTTACATTTACGGCCCTACTGGAGGATACCTTATATCGTTCCCCCTTGCGGCGTTTTTAGCGGGGTTGGTGAGTGAAAAACGGAAAAGAATAACTGACTATGCTGTAGGCTCTGCAATAGGCATTTTGGTAATTTATCTTCTGGGTTGGTTGAGATTAGGGCTTTTTATGGGGGGAGATTTTGAAAAGGCCTTTATGGTAGGGGTTGTTCCTTTTATCCCAATAGATGCTGTAAAAGGGGCCATAGCAGTTGTAATTGCAGACCGGATTCACAAGAGCATTAAAATTTAGAACCGTTTCTCCCTACCGCTTCATTTTGTGTGAGAGTGTATCACTTTGTGTCGGTGGTAAGGAGTTCCACCTCAACCATCTGGATTGAGAAATCCAGATGGCATCACTGGTGGCGGTCGAGGCTAACGG
>Ga0208296_100029_pt1 | contig 67587 bp, 60 predicted proteins | sample Wag42014_10_22_FD_187333 | JGI IMG/M metagenome (GOLD analysis project Ga0208296, IMG submission 187333) | Deep subsurface shale carbon reservoir microbial communities from Ohio, USA - Utica-2 Time Series 2014_10_22 (SPAdes) (version 2) ...
AAAGTTGAGAACTTAAAACGCCGAGTATTTTTATCATTGCTAAGTATTTAAGAGCAATTCAAAAAATTAAAGAGATAACTTGATTCAAACGGTGCTATTTAGATTTCACAACATTTGTCAAAGAGCCAACATTTTTATTTATCTCTCATGACCTGGGAGTTATTCGTTATGTCTCAGATAGAATTGCTGTTATGTATATGGGTAATATTGTGGAGATTGGAGAAAGAGAAGAGCTATTAAGAAATCCCCACCATCCTTATACGGAAGCACTTTTATCAGCAGTACCAAGAGCAGGACAGAGAAGAAATAGAATAGTACTGGAGGGTTCTACACCTGATCCTATTAATTTACCATCAGGATGTATTTTCAGAACTCGCTGTCCCTATGCAGAAGAGAAGTGTAAGGAGCAAAAACCTGAGTGGGAAAATATTGAAGGTGAACATTTTGCGGCCTGTCACTTTAAAGACTCACTTGAATTAAAAGGAATAAAAAATAGAAAAAGAGCTTAGAAGATAAGATAGAAAGCAATTAGTATATTTAATATATGAAGGATGGATAAAATGATTACAAATAATTTATATAAAGAAAAATATAGACCTCAGTATCACTTTAGTCCAGAAAAAAATTGGTCAAATGACCCAAATGGGATGGTTTATTATCAAGGAGAATACCATCTTTTTTATCAGTATAATCCGGCAGATGTAGTCTGGGGTCCAATGCACTGGGGCCATGCTGTCAGTAAGGACTTAATTCACTGGGAGCACCTGCCGATTGCGCTTGAACCGGATCAAAAGCTGGGTATGATTTTTTCCGGTTCAGCAGTAGTAGATAAAAATGATACTACAGGATTTTTTGATGGTGGCGAAGGACTGGTAGCTATTTATACCACTCATCTAGAGCGGGAAGAAGGTCCACTGCAGCAGCAGGCAATTGCTTACAGTAAGGATAATGGACGCAGCTGGACAAAATATGAAGGAAATCCTGTAATTAAAAATTATGGGGTTGAAGATTTTCGTGATCCTAAGGTTATCTGGCATCAGGAGACTGAAAAATGGGTGATGGTTGTTGCCTGTGATGATCGAGTCAGATTTTATAATTCTCCTGATTTAAAAGAATGGAAATATTTAAGTGAATTTGGTTCTGAACTAGGAAGTCATGGTGGGGTCTGGGAATGTCCGGATTTATTTAAACTTCCAGTTGAAGAGAATAATGAAATTGAAGTAAGTAACCAGGAAAAAGAAAAATGGATTCTGCAGGTTGGAGACCAGCAGGGTGGAGAAGCAGGAGTTTCAACTCAATATTTTATCGGAGAATTTGATGGAGTTAAGTTTGAAACTGACTCTCAAAAATCACATAAAGTTGATTTTGGTCAGGATTTATATGCTCTGCAGAGCTGGTCTGATATGCCAGACCGGAGAAGAGTCTGGCTTGGCTGGATGAATAATATTGCTTATGCTGAAGATATTCCAACAGATGGCTGGAGAGGGATGATGTCAATCCCCAGAGAGCTTTCGTTAAGAAAAACTGAAGCTGGCCTGAGACTAATTCAAAAGCCAGTAAAGGAACTGCATCAGCTTAAAGAAGAATTTTATCATCAAAAAAATATTTTTCTGGAAAATGAACTTTCAATTTTCTGCAATTTACAAAGTTATCAGCTGAAGGCAGAATTAGAAATAAGTGATGAGAGTGATTTTAGTCTTGCATTACATAAAAAAGATGAGCAGCAGTCACTATTAAATTATGCTGGGAAAACAAATTCTTTTAGACTGGATTTAAGTAAAACTGGATTAGTAGATTTTAATAAAAATTATTTAAAAGAGAAAAATATTAATAGAATCAGCAGCAGTAATAATTTAATATTAGATATTTATGTTGATCATTCATCAGTAGAGATTTTTATTGACGATGGAGAAATTTCAATTACTGATTTAGTTTTTCCAGAAAAAGATTCAAACGAGATTAAACTGAGCCTGAATAACTCTGAAATTAAAATAAACGAATTAAATATATCTGAAATGAACAGTATTTGGTAAATTTATCAGTTAATAATTCTCTTCCAAAGAGTCAAATCAGCAGAGAGCAATTTTTCATCCGGTCTAAAAGCAGCTGGAGCAAAAATTTCTCTCAATCAATGTTGATTTGGCTCTATTTATGTTATAATAAAAGAAATATTTTTCAATTTAATAAGGAGGATTTTCAATGCAGGGAGTAATAACTTTAGGAGAAGCTTTAATTGATTTTACACCACTAGATGATCAGAATATGGACTTTCGCAAAAATCCAGGGGGAGCGCCAGCCAATGTAGCTGTTGCTTTAAGCAGACTGGGAGTGGATGTTAGTTTTGTTGGCAAGGTGGGAGATGATGTCCTGGGTAATTTTCTGGCTCAAAAACTGCAGTCGGAAAAAGTTAATATTGACAACCTTGTTTTAACAAATGAAGCAAAGACCGCTATTACTTTTGTTACCTTAGATGAAGATGGGGACCGCAGTTTTGATTTTTACATAGATCCGAGTGCAGATAGGTTTTTGCGGGCTGATGAAATTGATGCTGAGCTTTTTGCAGAAAATAAGATTTATCATTTTGGTTCCATTTCTTTAATCGATGAGCCTGCGAGGACTGCAACTAAAAAAGGTATCGAGCTTGCTCACCAAAACGAGATGCTGGTATCTTATGATCCAAATTTAAGAGAAATGCTCTGGGATTCCCTGGCTGAAGCAAAAGAAATGATTCTTTCTGTCATGGATCAGGTTGATATAGTTAAGGTTTCTGAAGAGGAGCTTGAGTTTTTAACTGGAGAAAAGGATATTAAAAAGGGTGCTGAAATCTTAAAGGCAGAATATAAAATACCGGTCTTATTTATCACCTGTGGCAGTGAAGGTTCATATTATTATTTAAATGATTTAGGTTTTGTAGAAGCATTTAAGGTAGATGCTGTTGACACAACCGGAGCTGGAGATGCCTTTATGTCTGGAGTTTTATATAATTTCAATCAGACTGATTTGACCCTGGCGGAAATTAATAATGATTTCTTAGAGAAAACTTTAAAATTTGCCAATTATTCCGGTTCGCTGGCAGCATCAGCTTCTGGGGCAATGGCTGCTCTGCCAACTTTAGAAGAGGTTCAGCAGTTAGAATTGTAATACAGGATGGTGATAAATTGTGCAGGGCTTGTATAAATATTTAGAAGGCAGCAGTTCAACCCTGGAAATAGACATTTACACTAAAGCTTCAATGGTTGCAATGTCTCACTCTGTAGAAAAAGTGGTAAAAGAATACGGACTATTTGCAGATATCTATGTTCTATTCCAGGATTACAAATATTTTCTCTATGAGAGAGAGCGATATCTGGAATTTGATCAGCTCTGTCGTCAGGTTTTTATATTTGCTGAGAATATCCCAAAAGACGCCAGCAGGGATTTCGAAAATACAACTTTTGTTGAGTTGGAAGCTGCTTCACCTTTGCTTGAAGAATGGGCGGTTACAGTAATTCATCCAGATTATTCTGCAGTGCTGGCAACTAAGGAAATTCCAGGTTTGCAGAGAATTAATAAAGAAAATTACCGAACTTTTGAAGGCTTTTTGAGCCTTGATTCAGAAATTGCTGCTGATTCGGCAGCCTACTATCAGAAGTTACTGGCCCAGAAAGAGATTAATTATCTTGACCGCGACTGGCAGCCGGCAGAATTGAAAAATCAAAAACCCGAATTTCAGAAATTAATTTCTCTATTTATCAATGATTCTCTTTTTGAGTTAGAAGACAAACTGCGCAGTCTGGAAGAAAAGGAAATGCGTTTAGATGAAATGGTAAAGGATAATAAAGAGCTGAGTCGTGAGACTATGCAGAAGCTATGTGAGGCCGGTGAGTTTAGAGATGAAGACAGTCTTTTTCATATTTTGAGAATTGGCTTTACTTCAGCTTTAATGTACAGGGAATTGGGAGCAGATAAAAAAAGTATTGAAAATATCTTTTTTGCTTCACTGCTGCATGACCTGGGAAAAATCGGGATTCCAGATTCAATATTACAAAAACCAGGAAAGTTGAATGCTGAGGAATATGAGGTAATGCAGAACCACCCTGAAATTGGAGCAAAAATTCTTGCAGGGTCACATTCTGAAGTATTAAATATGGCCTATAATATTGCCTATTCTCATCATGAAAAGTGGGACGGCAGCGGTTATCCTCAGGGTCTTAAAGGTGAAGAAATTCCAGTTGAAGCCAGAATAGTAGCTCTGGCAGATGTTTTTGATGCGCTTTCTTCAAAAAGAGTATATAAAGATGCTTTTTCGAGAGAAAAATGTGTAGAAATTGTTAGCAGTGAGCGCAATCAGCATTTTCAGGGAGAAATACTTGATATTTTGCTTAAACATCTTGATGAAGTTTATGCCTTTCGCAGGGACTTAAAAGTTTTTTCTGAGGGTAAAACAACCAGAGAAATTTCTGATTACTTTTTCTCTGTTGATTTTAGTATTTTTGAATTTTTAAAAATGAGAGAGATGATTAATTCCTAAATTATTTTTATAAAGTACTTTAATTATATTTGAAATAATAAAGCTGACAGTAGAGATCCTGTTGAAGGATGCCTTAAAGCTGTCAGCTTTTTTGATATATTTAACTTTTGAATTTTAATTATTCATTAAAAGCATTATCAGGTGTCCACTGCTTGTAGATTTTACCTACAGCATCGGGTCCTGGCTTAAGGGTAGGTTTACCTGGTCTCCAGCCGGATGGGGTAACTTCTTTACCACCAGTTTCTCTTACTAACTGGAATGCCTGAACCTGTCTGATAAGCTCTTCCACATTTCTGCCTACAGGAGGAGTCAGTACTTCCATAGCCTGTAATACACCATCAGGATCAATGATAAATCTGCCGCGAACATCTATACCAGCATCTTCATCATAAACTCCAAATTTCTTTCCTACTTTTCCAGCTGAATCTGAAACCATTGGATAAGGAATTCCACCTTCTACCATCTGGGATAATTCGGTTTCATCCCAAATTTTATGGCTCTGAATACTGTTTGTACTAACAGCTATTACTTCTACGCCTAAATCTCTCAACTCATCATACTTGACGGCAACTGCCGACAGTTCAGTAGGTCAGACGAAAGTGAAATCTCCTGGATAGAAACAAACAACACGCCAACTACCATCATAATCAGATAATGATACTTCTTTAAATTCGCCCTTGTGATAAGCTTTCGCTGTAAAATCAGGGGCTTTTTTACCAACTCTAATCATATTATTACCTCCTAAGAAATTTTTTGAATAATTAAAATTCAATCTAAAATAATTATATCAGAAAATATTACCAGAGACAATGATACTAGTAATTGTTATTGCTTTATAGCTATAGTATTTTCAAATACCAAGTATAGTGATTAAGATTAGATTATGATAAATAATTCACTATAACCAGGTCCAAAACGACGATTTTGGACCTGGTTCAATAAAATATTACAAAATCTCTTGCAATCAGCAATTAAATACTATATAATACTTAAAAATAAACATAAATAAACCTGTGAGCAGAAGAGTAAGAATTTTTGTGGAGTCAGCGAATCGAGGATGGTGAGAGCTCGAGCGAAACTTGGTTCTGAAGCGCATCTGTGAGGTTTTTTTCTGAACTCAGTAGGAAAAAACGTAGAACTGCGTTAAATTAGCTGAAAGTGGATAATTATTTTATCAAGCAGAGTGGTACCACGGATATTAACCTGTCTCTATTATATGGAGGCGGGTTTTTGTAGTTTTTAGCAGCTTTTTTGCTGAAAATATATTTAGAGAAAATTGTTGGTCTGATTTGTTGAGGATTGAAAAGAGAGCAGAAAATCTAAGGAGGAATATTTAAAATGGCAGAAAAAGAAATTAAGAAAATTTTGTTGGCGTATTCAGGTGGACTTGATACTTCAGTGGCGATTAAGTGGCTGCAGGACAAATATGATGCAGAAATTATTACTTATACCGCTCATTTAGGCCAGCCTCAGGACTGGGATGCAGTTGAAAAGAAGGCTATGGCAACAGGTGCTTCTAAGGCATATATTGATGATATTAGAGAAGAGTTTATTACCGATTATGTTTACCCTGCACTTAAAGTGAACGCAATGTACCAGGAGAAGTATCCCCTGGCAACAGCACTGGCTCGGCCGCTGATCTCTAAGAGAATGGTGGAAATTGCAAAAAAAGAGGGAGTAGATGCTTTAGCTCACGGCTGTACAGGTAAGGGTAATGACCAGGTTCGTTTTGAAGTTTCCTTTAAAGCCCTGGCTCCAGAAATGGAAATTATCGCACCTTTAAGGGACTGGGAATTTGTTTCCAGAGATGCAGAAATTGAATATGCTGAGGCAAATGGAATTCCGGTTAAGGCGACCAAAGACAGTCCCTACAGTATTGACCAGAACTTATGGGGAATCAGTATTGAATGTGGAGTGCTTGAGGATCCCTGGGCTGAGCCGCCTGCAGATGCCTATCAGTGGACTAAAGATGTAGATGATACTCCAGATCAGCCTAAATATATTACAATTGATTTTGAAAAAGGAGTTCCTGTAGCAATTGACGGAGAAAAAATGTCCCCAATTGACCTGGTAGAAAAGTTAAATGCAGTTGGTTCTGAATACGGGGTCGGCAGAATCGATATGTTAGAAGATAGACTGGTTGGAATTAAATCCAGAGAGATTTATGAAGCACCAGCCGGTGAAATCTTAATTACAGCTCACAAAGCTTTAGAAGATTTAACTTTGGACCGTGATACCAAAAATTACAAGGCTGAAATGTCAGCTAAATACGCTGAATTAACTTATAATGGCCTCTGGTTCTCACCTTTAAGAGATGCTTTAGATGCCTTTGTTAATAAGTCTCAGGAAACAGTAACCGGTACAGTTAAAGTTAAGCTCTACAAAGCAAACTGTACTTTAGCCGGCAGAAAATCCGAGTATTCATTATATGATCACGGACTGGCAACTTATGATGAAAGTGATAATTTTGATCATAAATCAGCTCCTGGATTTATTAACCTCTGGGCTTTACCCTTACAGGTAGCAAATCAGAAAAAGAGAGAAGAAAAATAGATGGCAAAAAGTAAATTATGGGGAGGAAGATTTGAGGCAAATACATCTGAGCTGATGGATCAATTTAATGCCTCTCTTCCTTTTGATATAAATTTAATGGAATATGATATAAAGGGCAGCTTAGCCCATGTTAAAATGCTGGGTAAACAGGAGATTTTAACTGCTGCCGAGGTGGAAAAAATAACTGAAGGCTTAAAAGCTGTCAAAAAAGATCTTGAAGCTGAATTAGAAGCGGGAACTTTTGATTTTAAGGAAGCCGAGGATATTCATAGTCTGGTGGAAGCCCGACTGACTGCTAAAATTGGTGCAGTCGGAGGTAAACTCCATACAGGCCGCAGCCGAAATGACCAGGTTGCAGTTGATATGAGGCTTTACTTAAGAGATCAGACCGAACAGATTATGGAAATGATTCTTAAGTTTATGGAGCTGCTGCTTGAGCTGGCAGAAGAGCACGCAGATACTGTAATGCCAGGTTATACTCACCTGCAGCGGGCCCAGGCTTTAACCTTTGGTCATCACCTGCTCGCCTATTATTTTAAGTTAAAGCGGGACTATGAGCGTTTTCAGGATGCTCTAAAAAGAATCAATGTTTCACCATTAGGTTCTGGAGCCCTGGCCGGAAGTTCATTTAACTTAGACCGTGATTTTACAGCTCAGGAGCTTGGATTTGAGCGGGCCTGCGAAAATTCAATGGATGGAGTCAGTGATCGGGATTTTGTGCTGGAATTCTTATCAGTTGCTTCTAATCTGATGCTGCATTTGAGCCGCTTAAGTGAAGAAGTGATTCTATGGAATTCAAAAGAATTTTCCTTTATCGAGCTTGCCGACCAGTACACAACCGGTAGTTCAATTATGCCGCAGAAGAAAAATCCGGATCTGGCAGAGCTGGTTAGAGGTAAAACAGGTCGAGTTATCGGCAGCTTAAATCAGCTGATGCTGACCATTAAGGGCCTGCCGCTGGCTTATAATAAGGACTTACAGGAAGATAAGGAAGGATTATTTGACAGTGTAGATACTCTGAAAGTTATTTTGGAACTATATCCAGAAATGTTAAAGACTATGACAGTTAAAAAAGAAGCGATGCAGCAGGCTGCAGCTACAGGATTTTTAAATGCAACCGAGCTGGCTGATTTTCTGGCTGAAAATGGTATTCCCTTCCGTCAGGCTCATCAAATTGTCGGAGAGGCTGTTTTATTTGCCTCCCAGAAGCAGAAAGAGCTCGATCAGCTTCGGCAGCCGGAATGGGAAGAAATTTTAGGAGACTACCTTAAGGTTGATGCAGATAAATTAAAAGAAAAGTTATCTGTCAAAGCTGCAGTTAATTCGCATGCAACTAAGGGTGGTCCGGCATTCGAGGAAAGTAAACGAGTTATCAAAGAAGAAAGAAAGTTTTTAGCTCAGAAATAAAAATAGTTAAATAGAAAATTATTCAAAAATAGCCTCTGATTTAGTGAGCAAAATAATTCTAAATTAGGGGTTTTATTTTTGCCGAAAAAGTATTACAATAAATATATAAGTAAACTACTAAAGATTGGAGGGTTTAAAGTGAGAAAATCAAATTTTGCTTTAGATAAAGTTTTGACAGTAATTTTAACAGTCTTTTTAATTAGTATCATTAGTATTTCAACTGCTTCAGCTTTTTCTGATTATGAGAAAGATGTAGCAGAGAGGCTGTACAAAGATTTAGATGAAGAATATAGGATTACAGAATTTCGAGCCGGCAGTCTGGAGTATGAAACTCTTAAAAGATTGGAGGCAAATGTGATCGCAGATAAATTTAAGGATGCGGAATTTAAGGTCCACCATATTGACGATCAGACGATTAATGCCTATTATATAGGTGACGGTAATATAATGCTTTTTGAGGGGCTGCTGCAGGAATTGAGTACCGAAAATCAGCTGGCCGGTCTGATTGCACATGAGATGGGACATGCTGTAGAAGAACACCTGACCGAGGATTTAGAAAGAAACCTGGGGCTATCACTATTAAATCTACTTTTTAATCATTTTACAGATAATGACTACCAGACAATGACCAATGTCGCTCAAAATTTAATTGCCAATGGTTATTCCAGAGAACAGGAGCAGGAATCAGATATCTATGCGGTCGACTTAATGATGCGCAGTGGTTATGATCCCAAGGGATTAATTGAGCTGATGCAAATTTTTAAAGAAAACAGTAATAATTTTAAGCTCTTAGAATTCACTCAGACTCATCCAATTCCGGAAAGTAGAATTGAATATCTCAAGGAATACATTGCTCAGCAGAAGTCAAAAAAGGCTGCTGAAGATAATAATCGAGAAGGCAGTGATCAGGGCTTAACCATGCCTGAGAGAAACGAGTTTAGTCACTTTGAAAACAGTTTGATTTCCTTTTCGTATCCAAAAAACTGGAATTTAAATGAAGCGAGGGTTTTAAAACAGGAGGTCAAATTTAAATATCAGCTGAGTGCTGAAAACTTAAATGCAGAAATCTATTTTGAAGATTTGAGTGCCAAAAACTTTATGGAAACGGCTCGCAAACAGTTTAATTATGCTGCCATCGAGGCTGAAGAAAATGGCTATCAGGTGGAAAAACGAACTATTGCAGATGATCAGCTTGATATTTATCAGCTGCAGTTAAACCGCAGTCAGGAATATAAGCTTGATTATTTTATTAGTCAGAAAGATCAGCAGCAGCTTTTAAAATTGAGTTTTGAACCTGGTGCTGAAAATAGGGCTGAACAGCGTCAGCTAATAGAAAAACTGATTGAAAGTATTCAATTTAAATAATATATAAAATTTGGAGTGGTCACTTTGAAAAATAAAACAAGAAAGTTAGTCTGGGCAAGTTTTTTATTAATTCTGGGTCTGATTTTACCGCGGCTGGTTAATCTGGCTGGAAGTCCAACTCTGGGAAATTTAATTTCTCCGATGCATATTCCGGTATTTTTAACAGCTCTAATTTTAGGACCCTTTTACGGAACTTTAATCGGTTTTATTACCCCGCTGTTCAGCACTCTGCTTTTTGCAATGCCGCCAGTGATGCCGCCGATTACCTTTCTCATGGCTTTTGAACTGGCAGCCTTTGGTTTAGTTGCTGGCTATCTTTATTCTAATAAATCTCAAAATATGTATTTGAGTTTAATTGCTGCTATGATTTTGGGACGTTTTGTTTATGGACTGGCGTTAATAGCTGTTGGACCAATCTTTGATTTTAATCCGCCTTTTATTCCTTTTATGCAGGGGGCATTTGTAACTGGAATTCCAGGAATCGTTATTCAGCTGGTAGTTATTCCATTAATTGTTGAAAAGATCAAACCGATTAAGGAATTTGCAGAGTTTAATAGAATGGTTAAATAAGTTTAGACTGAATGATTTCAACTAAAAAAATCAAAACTGAGGAGGAATAATTATGCAGTATGATATATTTTCTGTAGGTGATAATATAGCAGACTATTACCCGGAGGAAAAGAGAGTTTACGCCGGGGGAGGAGCCTATAATACGGCTGTAATCGCCAAAAGACTGGGAGCTAAAGCAGCTTATTATGGAGTTTTTGGGACAGATAAGAATGCTAAATTTTTATATGAAACTTTAAAAAAAGAAAAAGTTGCCTATCCTGTTAATGATATTAGAAAAGGAAGGAATGCACTGTCAATTGTCCGTCGTCAGGGTTCGGAAGCGGTTATTGAGGCAGTTGATAAGGGAGTCTATAAAAATTTAAAAATCAATAAAAATGTGCTGGAGATTATCAAAAATTCTAAAATTGTCCACAGTAATATTTATTCCTATTTTGAAAATTACCTACCAAAGCTGCACTATAAGACTAAACTGTCATTTGATTTTTCTTACCTCAGAAACAGGGAATATATTGGGGATATCATCCCCAGAGTAGATATTGCTTTTTTCTCAGAAAGTAAGAGTCAGGAGGACCCGGAAGCCTTTTTAGACTGGCTTTCTCAGTTTGAGCTTGAGGCTGTTATTTTAACCCTGGGTGAAGACGGTGTTCTGATGCAGCTTGGAGAAGAAATAATTAGAGAAAAGTCCCTGCCTGTTGAAGCAGTTGATACTCTGGGCGCAGGTGATGCCTTAACAGCAGCTTTTTTAACTTCTCTGGCAAAAAACGAAAAAGATTATCATCATGCTCTGGCTGAAGGACTGAAAACAGCAGCTAAATACTGTAAAGTAAGAGGAGCTCTGGGTGTTTCTGAGCCGAGAGAAGAGGAGCAGATAATTCATAAAAATGTTCATAAGTAAAAATAATATCTGTTTAATAGTTAAAAGAAAATAATTCAGCTTTATTTTAGCAATTAAAGAGGAATTAAACAATTTTTATAGAAAATAGTTTTTAGGGAAAATTATTTTAACTATTTTGGGGAAAGGATTATAGTATATGCGCTTAGTCTTAACAGAAAATCTAAAAGAAGATATGGAATTAGCCAAACCAATTTATGAAAATGGAAATATACTACTAAATAAAGGTGTTAATAATTTATATAAATATAAAAGTAAGCTGCTAGAGCTGGGGATAAAACATCTTTATATTGAAGATAGGTATTCATATGATATTGAAATCAATGATGCAATTAAAGACAGCACCAGGCGCACCGGAAAGAAAATAGTTACCAATACCTTTGACAGGATCAAAAATGGTTTTATAGATTTAAATACTAATGACCTAAAGAATGTTGTTGAAGATATTACTGATGAGCTGGTTCTAAATGAGGATGTTTTATTAAATCTAGTAAGTCTAAAAAGCACCAGTGATTATACTTATGAGCATTCAGTAAATGTTAGTGTGGTCTGTATAGCCCTCGGTAAAATGCTCGGTTACAGTAAAAGTGAGCTTTTTAAACTTGGAATGGGAGGGATGCTGCATGATATTGGTAAGACCCTTATTCCTGAGGAGATTTTAAACAAGCCGGCTAAATTAACAGATCATGAGTTTGAAATAATAAAAAATCATCCGGAGTTAGGATTTAACTACCTGCAGCAGATTGAGTCAATTAGTCCCCTGTCAAGAATAGTTGTTTACTCACATCACGAGCGGGTTGACGGTTCCGGCTACCCTAGAGGGCTTAAAGGTGATGAGATCCACGAATTTGCCCGGGTAGCTGCTATTGCTGATGTTTTTGATGCCTTAACCAGTGATCGAGTTTACAGAGATAGATGGCCGACCTATAAAGCAGCTGAGTATATTATGAACCATACAGAACAGCTCTTTGATTATCAACTGGTTAAAAAGTTTTTGCCTCAGGTTTCTTTTTATCCCAATGGTTCGGAAGTGATTTTAAGCAGTGGGCATCGGGCGGTAGTCAGAACTCAGAATGTAGGGTTTCCGACCAGACCGGTTCTCAGATTAATCGAAGATGATGAAGGTAATGAGCTGGATAAGGAACTGGATCTTTTAAAGCACATGAATATTGTAATTACTAAGGTGATTGTTTAATATATTTTCTAATAAAATACTTTGGTTTAAATAAAAATTTAATCCGATTTTTTAAGCTATCTTTCTAAGTTGATTGGGAAGATAGTTTTCTTTATTTAAGCAGCTTCAGATGATTTTTCTTCGATTAATTTAAAGGGATATCTACCTGAATATAGAATATAATTAGCAGGTAGGAAAATTAAATTTACTTATTTTTATTAAATGTTTACAGGGAGGAATATCTTTATGACCAGTGAGATTACCTTTGCTCTGGATATTGGCACCAGAACAATTGTTGGAATTTTAATAAAAGAAACTGAAACTGGCTATCAAATTGTTAATTCTGCTGTGCGAGAACATCAGACCAGAGCAATGCTTGATGGTCAAATACATAATGTGGCCCGGGTGGCAGAAGCTGTGGCCGAAGTAAAAAAGGAACTGGAAGAAAAATCCGGGCTGACTTTAAAAAATGTGGCCATTGCAGCTGCGGGAAGAGCTCTAAAAACAGTAACTAAAAGCCATAATATTGAGCTGGAAAGAAGCAGATATATAGAAGAAGAAGATCTCAAAACTCTGGAATTAAAAACTATTCAGAAGGCTCAGGCTGAGCTCAAAAACGATCAGCAGCAGGAGCAGGCTTATCAAAGTCAGGGGCTGGAAACTAAGAAAAATAAAATTAAGGCAGTAGATTACCACTTTGTTGGCTATACAGTCCGCAAATACAGGCTGGACGGAATGGAACTGGGTCATCTTTTAGGACAGCGGGGTAAAAATATGGAAGTTGAACTTGTTGCTACCTTTTTGCCCAGAATTGTTATTGATTCTCTGCTTTCTGTAATTAACAGAGTTGGTCTGGAAGTTGAACACCTGACTCTGGAGCCAATTGCTGCTTCTCAGGTAGTAATTCCAGAGGCGATGAGTAATTTCAATCTGGCTCTGGTTGATATAGGAGCCGGTACTTCTGATATTGCGATTACTAGGAGTGGTTCTATTTCAGGTTATGCGATGGTACCGGTGGCCGGTGATGAGATAACAGAGATTATCTCAGAAAAGTTTTTAATTGATTATAATAATGCAGAAAAGGTAAAATGCAGTCTCTTAGAAGATGAAGTTTTAGCAGTCAAAACTATTTTGGGTGAGAGTCTGGAATTAAATAAAGATGAGGTTCTGGCTGCAGTTGAAGAACAGCTGGAGCAGCTGAGCAGCTCGATTGCAGAAAGTATTCTTGAAATCAATTCTGCACCTCCACAGGCTGTGATTTTTATTGGTGGTGGAAGTCTGACACCAGGGCTGAAGGAAAAGTTTGCTGAAAAAATTGATATAATTGAAAGCAGAATTGGAATCAGAAAAAGAGAAGACTTAAATAATATTGAAGGAGAGATAAGCGGGATCAACACTACCCAGACTTTAACTCCACTTGGGATTGCAGTCAGCACCAGGGAAACACAGAGTAAGGCAGTTTTTATTGAGGTAGAGGTAAATGGAGATCGAATTAATCTGCTTACTCTCTCCCAACCAACAGTTGCCGATACACTGCTGGCAGCTGATATCGAAATGGAGCAGCTCAGTCCTCGACCGGGAATGGGACTTACTGCGACAGTTAATGGTGAGCTTAAGACTGTCAAAGGTGAGCTGGGAACTGCGGCTAAGATTCTGCTTAATCAGGAAGAGGCGAAACTGAAGCAGCGGGTAACAAATAGTGACCGAATCAGTTTTAAAGCCGGCAGACCCGGCCAAAATGCTGAAGCAGAGATTAAGGATGTTATCCCGGCTGCAGATTTGTGCAGCTATCAGATCTATTTAAACGGCACTAAAAATAAAGTTGGGACCAGAGTTTTTCAGAATGGCAGTCTGGTAAATTTAGACCAGGATTTAGTTGACGGAGCTGAGATTGAATATACAGTTCCAGAGACTGTAAGGGATGCCCTGGCCCAGCTGCTGGAATTACCTGCTGGTAGTTTTAAAAATGAAAGCATAAAATATAATTTCAACGGTAGAGAAGAGGAAGCAGTAATCTCTCGTTATTCTGTGACTACAGCTGAAGGCAAAAAAGTTGATCTTGATCGTCCTTTAGAAGCTGGTTTAAAACTTCAGATTGAAGAAAAAGAAGACGAGAGTCTGACTATCAGGAATTTACTGCGGAAAAAAGGTAATCAGGAAATTGATTTTTATTTCAACGGCAGTGAACTGAGTGTTCCCAACCAGCGCTGGGAAGTAGAGGTTAATGGAGAAAGTGTAGATTTAACTTACAAAATTCAGGCTGGAGATCAGATCAGAGCTTTTTCGCGCACTTTAACTGTTGAAGGAGTATTTGATTATATTAATTATGGGATCTCAAAGCAGCTGCAGCAGAAAATGCAGTTGATTTTAAATGGTGAACCTGTTAATCTTTCTGCAAAGATAAATGATGGTGATAAATTAAAAGTTAAACTGAATGCTTAAATAAAGCAGGGCTAAACTGTTTGTTTATAATAATTATTTATGTTTTTAGACTTAAACATTAATATTTTTTAAATATAGATTGGGAGGAATAATATATGTTTTATCCGCTAAAATTTGATCACAAATATATAGAAAAAATCTGGGGAGGAACGAAACTTCAAAATTATAGAGATGATCTGCCAGAGGTAGATGGTCAGATTGGAGAAAGCTGGGATGTTTCTGCTCAGGAAGCAGGAATGAGTATTGTTCAAAATGGAAAGCTTGCCGGAAAAACCCTAAAAGAATTAACAGCAATGTATCCACAGCAGATTCTGGGTGAGGAAATAGAGGCAGAGGAATTTCCGCTTTTATTAAAAATCCTTGATGCACAGGCTCAGCTTTCAATTCAGGTTCATCCAGATGATGAGTATGCTGCTAAATACCCGGGTGAGGCTGGTAAAACAGAAGCCTGGTATGTAATTGATGCTGATGAAGATTCTTATTTAGTAATTGGAACTGAAGACTGCTCAGAAAGTGAATTCAAAAAAGCAGTCCAGAATGATGAGATTAATCAGTATGTTAAAAAGATTAAAGTTGAAAAAGGAGATGTCTTTTTTATTAAGGCAGGGCTGCTCCACGCGATAGGAGCTGGAATTATGCTGGCCGAAATTCAGCAGAGCAGTGATACAACTTACAGAGTTTATGATTACGGCCGCGGCAGGGAACTGCATCTGTCAAAGGCAATGGATGTTATTGATTTTAAATTAAGTTCAGAAAAGAGAAAGGGACTTAAAGTCTGTGGTGATGATTATGATTACAGTTATTTCTGTTTGAATGATAAATTTGCCCTTGATATTATTGATGTAAAGACAGCCTATCAGGATCAGGGTGATCAGCAGAGATTTTATATCCTGACAGTAGTCGAAGGCTCAGGTAAACTAATCTATGCTGATCAGGAGCTTGAATTAGATGAAATTGAAAGTGTCCTGATTCCAGCTTATTCCGAAGAGTTTAGAATCGAGGGTAATTTAAAATTAATGAAAAGTTATGTCCCTGACCTGGAAAAAAACCAGGAGCAGATTTTATCAATTATTGAGTAAATGCTTTTTTGTTAAGTTGATTTATTCTAGCAGGAAAAGATTTTATCTAAATAATGAAAGGAAATTTTATGGATCAGGAAAAGATACAGCTTTATCTGACACGATTTTTTCTCTTTTTACTTTTTGCCGCAGTAGTTGGTAATTTTATAGCTGAAAACTGGCTCAACCTTTTTACTTCAGTACTGGCAATTATTTTGATCTATCTACCATCTTATTTAACTGATAAGAATTATCTGCAGATTCCTACCGGTCTTCAGTTCATTATCATTGTTTTCATATTTGCTTCAATGTATCTGGGGGAACAGCGAGAGTTTTATTACCGCTTCTGGTGGTGGGATAGTATGCTGCATCTGATTTATGGGATGGGAATGGGTTTTATCGGCTTTGTAATGGTCTATGTTTTAAATAAAAATGAAAATATTGATGTGGTTTTAAGTCCAATTTTTGTAGCAGTTTTTGCTTTTTCATTTGCAGTAACTATTGGTGTTTTCTGGGAGATTTTTGAATTCTGGATGGATACTATTTTTGGCTTAAATATGCAGAAATCAGGTCTTGTCGACACCATGTTTGATCTGATGGAAGACTGTGCTGGTGCTTTGATTACCTCAACTATTGGCTATTTTTATATTAAAACCAAAAGGCCGTCACGTTTTCAGAGATATTTGAGCGAGGTATTAGAGAAGAACAGCAAATTTTTCAAAAAATAAACTATTGTATTTTGAGATTAGAAAGGAATGAATCATGGCTACTAAAAAACCAAACCAGTTAATAAAGTCGCTTGATAGAGCACTTGATATTCTGGAATTAATAGTAGGAAAAGAGAATGGAATGGGAGTAACCGAAATCAGCCGGGAGCTGGACATTCACAAGAGTACAGTTTACAGGCTTTTGGATACTCTTAAATTTAGAGGTTATCTGGAAAAGAATGAAGATAACCATAAATATATTGCAGGGATTAATTTATTTGAATTAAGTTCTAAAGTTTTAAATGATATTGACAGTAGAATCAGGGTTCGCCCCTATTTAGAAGAGCTTATGCAGCAGACTAAAGAGACCATTCACCTTGGAATTTTGGATTCTGGAGAGGTTATCTATCTGGATAAGGTTGAGAGCACTGCCACTATCCGCATGTATTCTCAGGTTGGAAAAAGAGTTCCGGCTCATTCGACCAGTCTGGGTAAGGCAATTATGGCTCACCTGCCTGAAAAAAAGGTTAGAGAAATTTTAGAGGAAAAGGGGATGGAACAAAACACCGAAAATACGATTACCAGTGTTGACGAATTTCTCAACCACTTAAAAAAGGTTAAAAAACAGGGTTATGCAGTTGATGATGAGGAGCAGGAAGAAGATATTCGCTGTATTGCCGGCCCAATTTTTAATCACCGGGGAGAAGTGGTGGCGGCTTTTAGTATTTCAGCACCAATAACCAGAATGACAGAGAGCAGAATGAATCAACTGGCAAAATTGGTGGTCGAATATTCACAAAAAATGTCCAGATCCCTGGGATATAGTAATTAGATTAAAAAGAGCTATTTTAATTGATGGCTCTGATTGTATTTAATTGGCTTGAAATTATTTAATAATTGCTATAAAATATTTATAAATTATAAATAATACTCAACTCAACAGAGATTCTGGAGGCTTAAAGATGAAAAATAAAAAAATTGGAATACCCAGAGCTCTACTTTTTTATTATTATTTTCCCTTCTGGCTTAAACTTTTTTCAGAGCTGAAGATAGAGCCAGTAATTTCGGACAGTACCTCAAGGGATTTGTTAGATGGTGGAGTAAAAAAGTCATTATCCGAAATTTGTGTGCCAATTAAAGTGATGATTGGCCATGTGTTAAATTTAGACCAAAAAGAAGTTGATTACATTTTCCTGCCTCGATTTAGAACTATTAGAGAAGATATAGTCTTATGCCCCAAGTTTTTAGGGCTGCCGGATATGATCAGGCACTCTCTACCTTCTTTAGAGGCGGAAGTGATTGCAGATGTCATTGAAGCTAAAAGTGATGATATTTCTCAGTTTTCCAACCACAAAAATCTGGCAGAAAAACTTGAAATTTCAAAAACAGAGATGCAGTCAGCTCTCAAAAAAGCAGCAGAGTTCTGGCAGCGGTACAGAAATTTACTTTATCAAGGTTATTTAGTTGATGATTTTTTAGGAGTAGAAAAAATTGAAGTGCTGGAAAAACTGATTTCAAAATTTGAAAATAGTTCAAAACTGCCGCAGAGTCAAAAAGAGGAACTAAATTCTTCTACAACTGAGGAAGTTGTTGATATTGCTTTGATTGGTTATGTCTATAATGTTTATGATCAGTACATAAATATGGATATCATTAATAAACTTAAGGAAATGGGAGTGCGGGTCCATACTTTTTCTATGGTCAGCGAAGATATTATTGAAAAGGAGCTTGCTGAGCTGAGAAAGCCCATGTTCTGGGAATTTACCAATAAGCTTTACGGAGCAGCCGAGCATTATTTTAAGAAGCAGGAAATTGATGGAGTGATTCATCTTACTGCCTTTGGCTGTGGTCCAGATTCGATGCTGGGTCAGATTCTCGAAATTGATGCTAAAGATTATGATAAAGCTTTTATGACCTTAAGAATTGATGAACAGACTGGAGAAAGCCATATTATTACCAGAATTGAAGCTTTTATTGATTTACTCAGATTAAAAAAGGAGCAATAAAAAGATGAAATTATCCTTTCCCTATATGGGGCCAACAATTGTCTATAAAAAGCTTTTTGAATTACTGGGTCATGATGTTGTTATGCCGCCAAAACCAAATAAAGAGATTATTGATCTGGGAGTAAAACACAGCCCTGAGTTTGCCTGTTTTCCTTTTAAAGTGATAACAGGCATTTATTTAAAGCTGATGGAAAAAGATGTGGATACTCTGGTGACCAGCGGCGGACATGGTCCCTGTCGTGCTGGCTATTATGGTGAAGTACATAAAAAAATTCTGAGAGATTTAGGTTATGATGAGGTAGAAGTTATTGTTATTGATTCTCCGCGTGATGATTACCGCTACTTTTATGAGATTGTAAAAAAGCTTAAGGGCAGCAGTTCCTGGCTGCAGGTGGCCCGGACAATTAAAATTGTTTATGAGCTAACTAAGGCTTTAGATGAAGTAGAAAAGCAGGTAGAAGTTTTAAGAGCATATAATGAGAATGGAGTTATCAATAGAATCTGGCTGGACGCTCAGGAAGAATTTTATCAGATTAAATCCGCCAGGGATATTGAAAAAACTAGAAATAAATATTTAGCTAAACTAAATAAATTTAAGGATTCCATTCCTGCTGAAGAAGATCGCTATCGGATTGGAATTATTGGAGAAATTTATGTGGTCCTGGAGCAGTCTATCAACAATCAGATTGAGGAAAAGGTCAATTATTTTGGTTTTGAAGTTGAGCGCTCTCAGTATTTAACTGACTGGATCAGAGAAAATGCCTTTCCTTTTACCGGTAAGGAGCTGGAGGAGATAGAAAAAAAGGGAGAGGAATTTATAGAAATTGAAATTGGGGGTCACGCCCGGAGTAATATCGGACATGCCATTAATTTTAAGGAGAGAGGCTTTGATGGGATTATTCATCTTAAACCCTTCGGCTGTCTGCCGGAACTTGTTTCACAGAGTGTAATTGACGACCTTTCCGAAAAATATGAGATTCCAGTCTTAACAATTTCTATCGATGAGCAGACCGCTGATGCAAATGTACTAACCCGAGTAGAAGCATTTTTAGATATGATCAAAGAAAAAGATATGAGGGAGGTCATGTAGATGCAAAATCTTTACCTGGGAGTAGATATTGGTTCAGTTAGTATAAATATTGTTGCAGTAGATGAAGATAACCGGCTTGTTTTTAAGCTTTATACCCGCAACTCAGGTAGTCCAATTGATCTGGTTAAAGAAGGACTTAAAGATTTTAAGGACGAAGTTGATTTAGCTAATTATGAAATCAGTGGAGTTGGAGTTACCGGGAGTGGCAGACAGTTAATTGCTTATGTTCTCGGAGCTGATACAGTTAAAAATGAAATAACTGCTCATGCCAGAGCCTCAACCTATTATTATCCTGATGCCGGAACTATTTTTGAAATTGGTGGTCAGGATTCTAAATTAATAATTGTAGAAGATGGAATTGCGGTTGACTTTGCCATGAATACTGTCTGTGCAGCTGGAACCGGATCTTTTCTGGACCATCAGGCAGAAAGACTGGGAATTCAGATTGAAGAATTTGGCAGCCTGGCTCTGGAGGCAGAGCGGGATGTTAGGATTGCCGGCCGCTGTACTGTTTTTGCTGAATCTGATATGATTTCAAAACAGCAGTATGGCTTTACCAAACCAGAAATTATTAAAGGTTTATCGGAAGCACTGGTCAGAAATTATATGAATAACCTGGTTAGAAATAGAGTCTTAGAGGGTAAATTTATTTTTCAGGGCGGAGTTGCAGCCAATATCGGTATCAAATCTGCTTTTGAAGAAGAGATTGAAGCTGAAGTAATTGTTCCTGAACATCATGATGTAATGGGTGCGATTGGAATTGCAATGCTGGCTAAAAGAGATATTAAGCGTAGTGGAGAGAAAACAAATTTTAGAGGTTTTGATTTAACTGAGGAAAAATTTGAAACTATAAGTTTTGAATGTGAGGACTGTGCAAATAACTGTGAAGTGATTAAAGTTATTGCAGATGGAAGGGTTATTGCAGTAACTGGTGACCGCTGTGGCAAGTGGGCAGCTTCTCTAATTACTGCTCAAAATCCGGCTGCTGCTGATATGAAAGAAAGTTCTCAAAAGCAGGAAGCCGAAGCTGAAGAAGAAACAAATTTATATAAGGTAGACCCGGAAAAGGAAAAGCAGGTAATGCGTGAGTTAGAAGAGCTGGAGCTGGAAGATGAGAAAAAAGAAGAGGAAAAGGCAGCTGAAGAAGCAGAAATTGCTCAGAAATCAGAAGCAGCTGATAGTGACGAAAAAGATGATAATGTTTATGTTTAAGTCTTATGTTTAAGTCAAAAATTTAAATGAGGTGTTTTATGGAATACAGAATTGAGAAGGATAGTTTGGGGGAAGTAAAAGTACCGGCTGATAAACTTTATGGAGCACAGACAGCAAGGGCTGTAGAGAATTTTCCAATTGGTGAAGAAAAAATGCCGCTAGAAATAATTCGAGCTTATGGGATTGTCAAAAAGGCGGCTGTGCTGGCCAACCATGAGCAGGGATTGATCAGTAGAGAAAAAAGAGATTATGTTTTAAGGGCAGCTGAGGAATTAATAGCTGGGGAACTGGATCAGCATTTTCCCATTTCTCTCTGGCAGACCGGTTCCGGTACTCAGACCAATATGAATGTCAATGAGGTGCTGGCAAATAGAATTTCAGAGCTGGCAGGAGAAGAGCCGGGAAGTAAAAAGCCAGTTCATCCCAATGATGATGTTAATATGTCTCAGTCATCTAATGATACTTTTCCAACTGCGATGGCCCTGGCGGCTGTCGGCAGAGTAGAAGACTTTTTGCTTCCGATTTTTGAAGATTTGAAGAAAGTGCTGGCAGAGAAGGCGGAAAAATATGCTGATTTGGTTAAGGTGGGGAGAACCCATTTGATGGATGCAACCCCAATTACACTGGGACAGGAGTTTGCAGCTTATGCCTCTCAGCTAAGCGATATTACTCAGATGCTCAAAGATAGTCTTAAATACTTAAAAAAACTGCCTCTGGGAGGAACCGCTGTTGGTACAGGTTTAAATACTAAAGCAGGCTTTGCCGAAAAAGCAGTTAAGTATATTAATCTGGAAACAGAAAATAATTATACGGCTGCTGAAAACAAATCTGCCGGAATTGCAGCTCATGATAGTTTTGTTAATTTGAGTGGGGTTTTAAAAACAGCAGCTTCTTTTTTAATGAAGCTGGCCAATGATACCCGCTGGCTGGCCTCCGGTCCCCGCTGTGGTGTCGGTGAGATTAATATTCCTAAAAATGAGCCCGGCAGTTCAATAATGCCGGGGAAAGTAAATCCAACTCAGGCCGAAGCCTTATTTCAGGCGGCAGCTCAGGTAATGGCCAATGATACAGCTGTTAATTTTGGTGGAGGCAGCGGCAATTTTCAGCTCAATGTTGCTAAACCTCTAATTATCCACAATATACTGCAGTCAATCAGACTGCTCGGTGATGCTGTCAGTTCCTACAATCAGCGCTGTTTAAAAGGAATTGAAGCAAATAAAGATCAGATTGATTCTTATCTGGAGAGCTGTTTAATGCTGGTTACTGCATTGAACCCGGTAATTGGCTATGATAAAGCAGCAGAGATTGCTCAGAAGGCTTTTAGAGAGGATTCAAGCTTAAAAGATGCTGCAGTAAGTCTGGGCTATTTAACTGCCGAGGAATTCGAAAAACACGTGGATCCTAAAAAGATGACCGAACCGAATCTTTAAAACGTACACGCACCGTGAACCACCCGATTTATGTCGAAATATGTAACCCGCGCTGAATTAGTAATTTTTATTAAAATAAAAGTAGTAAGCTGATAGGTTCTGAGAATTTTTCTCAGGACTTTTTCTTTTGGAATATACTATAATATTATAAAAATTAATGGTAATCCTTATTAATAAAGCTATTAAAGCACTTTTTTTGCTCTAAAAAAGAGGACTTCTGCCAATAATATTGAATTATATTAAAGAGTAATCTGGCAGCAGAGAGAGACTAGCTTAAATAAAATGAGCCGAGCTTACCTTCGTAAATGAGCTTAGAAATACAAATAACGAAGGGAGCTGAATCTTAATGAAAAAGTTTTATGTTGCTATCACAACAGCTTTAATTACATTTGGTACAGCTATTTCTGTATTAGCTGAAACCAGTCACTGGAGATAAAATAGTGGTTAAAATTTTTATTCTGCTGCCGGATATTTAAAAAGAATGTGAGGGTTCATAATGAAGAAAAAACTAAAAATTTATCTTGCTTTTATTTTTATAATAACTATCTCACTTGGATTAAGTTTAGCATTTATATATATTAAAGATTTCAATTTGGGTGAAATTATATTTTTAATTATTTCTTTACTGGTAGTTAATAATATGAGTATGTTTTTTAATTCTTTAACAGAAATTAATACTTCTATGAATCTTCCCATAGTAATTATTGGCTTTATGTTTTTAAATCCCTTCTGGACAGCTATTTTGTCAGCAATTGGCTCAATTGAATTTAGATTGTTGAAAAGAAACTTTGTCTGGTATAAGTTTCTGTTTAATAGATTTGTTTTATTTTTAGCTGCAGCTTCTGGAGCATTTTCATTTAAACTGGCAAGGCCACTTTTAGATAGTGGATCTTTCCCTTTTTTATCAATTTTACTGGCAAGTATTATTTATTTTATAATCAATAACACTTTAGTTTATATAGTTATTAGGATTGCAGAAAATGATGTAAATAATCTTTCATTAATTAGTTATTTTAGAGAACTTTCGAAAAATTTAATTACATCTTATTTTGTAGGTCTTATTTTATTAGCCTCTTATTTTTATTTTGGAAAGATATTATTTGCTCTTGTAATAATTTTATTATTTATAATTAAAGATTTTTTCTATTCTCGACTACAACAACTGAACTCCTATACTCAAATAATCGAAAGTTTCTTAAAAGTAATTGACTCAAAAGACCATTATACTGAAGGTCACTGTGAACGAGTGGCTAAATATACATATCATCTATGTGATGAAATGGATTTATCATGGGCTAAATCAGAAAAAATAATAAGTGTTGCTAAAATTCATGACATAGGTAAAATTTATGTTGACGATGATATTTTGCGAAGTTCAGATAAATTAAGCGAACAGGAATATCAAGAAATTAAAAGACATACAGAATATGGATATCAACTTTTAAAGGATATAGATATTTTGAATAAAGAATTAGATGTAATTAAATACCACCATGAACGCTGGGACGGTAGAGGATACCCTGAAGGTCTGAAAGGAAAAGAAATCCCGGTAGGAGCCAGGATTTTAACGGCCTGTGATTCACTGGATGTAATGATTACCGGCAGAACATATAAACCGCCGATGACCAAAGAAGAAATCATTGAGGAATTTAAAAAATGCGCCGGGGGACAGTTCGATCCGGAAATTGCCGAGAAAATGATTAAATTAATCAGAGATGGATATTTTGATGATAAATTTAAAAGTGAAGAAAAAATCAGGAAATTAGAGTTGTCGCTTGAATATTAAACCGAAAAAGTTAAAAAGGGGAGAGCTGAATATGAATACAGAAATAAAAAAATTGATTCAGGAACTTGAAGGGGTAGTCTCCTGTAATTTAACAGGTGCAGATCAGATAGACGAAATCCACATTATAGCTGATAAGAAAAGAGATCCTAAAAGGATTGTTAGAGATGTTGAAACAGTCTGTCTGGTGCACAAAGATTTTAAAATAGACCATAAAAAGATCAGTATTGCCAGGATCGACAGTAATTTTGCAGAGGCTGCTGACACATTTTCCAGCGAAAGAATAGAACTTGTTTCAATTTATACTGAAAATAATCGCTCCCGCTGTAATGTGGAAATGAAAATCAATGGGCAGGAAATCAAAGAAAGTTTTGAAGCTCAAATTGGAGAAAGCATAGAAAAATTGATTGGAAGATCTGTTTTAACTATTTTAAATAAATATTTAGATTTTAAGCTGCAGCTTATTGTTGATGATATTTTTACGATCAAAGGCAAAGAGGAGCTGGTAATTGCTGAAATTTCAATGTATAACCCCGAAAACAATTTAAAACAGGAAAAATTAGTTGGAGCTGTTCATGTAAATAATAATATTTCCTTAGCAATTGCAAAGGCCTGTTTAAAAGCCGTTAATAGAAAGATCTGTTATTTTATCTAAAATAATAAATAGAGGTGATTATCTTGCTAAAAAAAATATTGATTCTAGTACTTTTAATAATAATTTCATTCTCAATATATACAGTATTGGCCAATCTCTATCTTGACCGCCAGTATGAGCAGGATGTCAGCTCTATGCAGAGACGATATACACTCAGTGATAATCTTTCGATTCCAAATCCAAATAGTATTTCTATTCCTTCTTCCTTAAGAAGATATATTCAGGCCAGTATTCCGGATCACAGAAATTTATCAACTTATGTTAATCTCAATTATTCTGGCAAATACCGTAAGGATAAATATGGTGAGATGTTTGATTTTAAAGTCAAATCATTTTACAATTTAAAAAACGAGGAGTTTGTCAGTGAGTGGTTTATTGATGAAAATCGGGTTACTTTTAATAAATTGCGAGAGGTATCGATTGGAGATAAACAGATTTATGAATTCAAATATATGGGAATTAAAAATAATCAGGAAGTTTACGGACAGAGTGCTCTACCTTTTCTAAAGAGCCGGATGATTATTGATGCAGTTTATTTTCCTTATTATTATTTAGCAAGCGGCAGTATAGATTATAGATACATGAGCAATAACCGGACACTTCTGGAGTTGAATACTACTTCTGGAAAACTTAATTATGTTCTTGATTTTAATGAACAGGGAAAATTAATTTCTATTACGACTGATGAATTTAATTTCGATGGAAACAGAGTTAGCCTCAAAGCTTATTATGATGATTATATAGATTATCAAAATTATAATCTGCCGGCTTCAATAACTGTGGAAATTGAAAATAACTTTGATAAATATGTTTTATATGAAGCCAATCTAGATAGTGTTACCTATAGATAAATAAAAAATAATTCTAATGCCTTTTGATTTGAATTTAAATCAGGGCATTTTTTCTGTGACATAGCTCACAGAACTAATAAAATAAAAGGCATATAATAAACTTGACAAAAGAAGTCGGAATTAATATAATATGTATTGACAGGCTAATTCTGTCTGTACATATTTATAATTATTATAATAACTTTCAAAAAGTATAAGAATATAAGGAGGAGTTTTAAATGTTTAGAAAAGTTAAAGATGATATTTACAGTGTGGGAATTATTGACTGGCACCGCAAGTTGTTTGATGAGTTGATTCCTCTACCTGATGGTACAAGTTATAACTCGTATTTTGTTAAAGGTGAAGAAAAGAATGCAATTATTGATACAGTAGAGCCTGATTTTGTTCAAGACTTTTTAGATAATTTAGATGATCTCGGGGTGGAAAAAATAGATTACATTATTTCCAACCATGCCGAGCAGGACCATTCAGGGTCTATTCCTCATTTATTAGAGAAGTTTCCGGAAGCTGAGGTTTTAAGTTCCAAAAAAGCAAAGCCAATGCTTTTAGACCTGCTTGATCTTGATTCTGATCAGATTAGAGTAGTTGAAGATGGTGAGACTGTTGATTTGGGTGGCCGCACCTTAGAGTTTATTGATACTCCCTGGGTTCACTGGCCTGAAACCATGTCAACCTATCTGCAGGAAGAAAATATTTTATTCCCCTGTGATTTCTTTGGCTCTCACCTGGCAACCAGTGATCTATTTGTAGAAGATCATAGTGAGGTTTATAAGGCTGCCAAAAGATATTATGCTGAGATTATGATGCCTTTTAGAATGATTATCAAAAAGAATCTGGCTAAATTAGAAGACTATGAGATTGACATGATTGCTCCCAGCCACGGTCCTATTTATGATAATCCAGAAATGATTTTAGAAGCCTATCAGGAATGGGTTAGTGATGAGGTTAAGCCAGAAGTTGTAGTGCCCTATGTTTCAATGCACGGCAGTACTGATGATTTAATAAAATACTTTATCAGTCGGTTGATTGATGAGGGAATTAAAGTTAAACCCTTTAATCTGGCCGATGTTGATTTAGGTGATCTGGCAATTTCACTTGTCGATGCATCAACTGTAATCTTTGGTTCTCCAACCGTTTTAACCGGACCACATCCATCTGCAGTATATGCAGCTTATCTGGCCAATGTCTTAAAGCCAAAAACCCGTTATGCTTCGATTATTGGTTCTTACGGCTGGGCAGGCAGAATGACTGATAAGCTCTTAGAGCTAATGCCTAACTTAAAGGTAGAACTCTATGATCCAGTTGTTGCAAAAGGCCACGGGGCAGAAGAGGATTATCAGGAAATTGACCGTCTGGTAGAAGAAGTAAAAGCTGACCTGGAAAATCTTTAGAAAATATAAATAAAGTTCGCTTTAATTGAATAATCTCCAAGAGAAGGCTCCTGTCTTAGCGCAGGGGCTTTTTTATGTTCATTTATGTTCACGCACCGGGTGCGTGAACATAAATGAACATTTTCAGTCAGATAGCTAAATTTAAATAAAGGTTTTTCAGGCTATAAAAAGAATTAATTATTTAAGACAGTTTTTAAAAGGCGGTGTAAATTTAATGATATATTTTAATAATGCTGCTACCAGCTGGCCCAAACCGGAGTCTGTTTATCAGGCGGTGGACACATTTTTTAGAAACTCAGGCATGAATCCCGGTCGTTCAGGTTCTGGGAAAAGTATTGATGCAGCCAGAATGGTTTTTGCAGGCAGGGAAGAAGTGGCTGATTTTTTTGGAGTTAATGATTCTGCTCATATAGTTTTCAATTCTGGAGCAACTGAATCTTTAAATACTGTAATTAAGGGTGTTTTAAAAAGAGGAGATCATGTTATAACTTCAAAGATGGAACATAACTCAGTGCTGAGACCGCTGGAGCGCTTAAAAATTGAGAAAGCAATTGAAGTAGATTACATAGATATAGACCCGGAAAGTGCAGAAATTGATTATCAGGGAATCATAAATGCTGTTAAAGATAATACCCGCTTAATTGTAATTTCTCATGCCTCCAATGTTCTGGGGACAGTTAATGATCTTAAAAAAATTGGAGAAATAGCTGCTGCAGAAAAAATATTGTTTTTAGTTGATGCAGCCCAGACAGCGGGAGTGATTCCTATTGATGTGGAGGAGCTGAAAATTGATTTTCTAGCAGTCCCGGGCCACAAGTCATTATTTGGACCACCAGGAGTTGGTGCTTTATATGTTAGAGATCCCAAGTCTATGCTGCCTTTAAAAGAAGGTGGAACCGGAACAAATTCCTTAAGCATTACTCAACCTGAAATAATGCCGGATTATCTGGAGGCAGGAACCCTTAATACACCTGGAATAATTGGTCTGGCGGCAGGAATTAAGTTTATTAAAAATGAAGGCCTTGCCAGGATTCATCAACGGGAGATGACTCTGCTTGAGCGGCTGATTGCCGGTTTAACTGATCTACCTGAGATAAAACTTTACGGAAAAAAAGAGATTAAAAATAGAACAGCTGTGACAGCATTTAATCATCAGGGTTTGAGCTCCAACCAACTGGCCTTTAAACTGCAGCAGGAATATGATATTCAGCTGCGGGGAGGCCTGCACTGTGCTCCTCTATTACATCAGAGCCTGGGCACAGACAAAACTGGAATGCTGAGGCTCAGCCCCGGTTATTTTAATACTGAAGCTGAGGTAGATAAATTTTTAAATATAATAGAAACGATTAAGTAATTTAATTTACTTTAAATAATTAACAGATCAAATTTAAAAATCCAAATTCTAACTGGAGGAATTAAAAATGAAAGAAATAGATGCACGTGGTTTAGTCTGCCCCAAGCCGGTTGTGCTGACCAAAAAAGCGATGGCTGATAATGATGAAATTTTAACTGTAGTTGATAATAGAACTGCTTCGGAAAATGTTGCTAAACTGGCTCGAAAAATGAAGGCAGAAGTTACGATTGTAGAAGAAGCTGAAGATTACTTTAAAATTATGATTAAAAAAACCGCCGCTGATAAAGCAGATGATAAAGCTGGTGCAGCTGTCGGCTCTGAGTCTGAATCTCAGCAGGGAAAAGTTTATTTAGTAGCCTCTGATACCTTAGGTGAAGGGGAAGAGGAGCTTGGTAAAATTTTGATTAAGGGCTTTCTTTCAACTCTACTTGATATTAAGCCCCAGCCTAAAAAAGTAATTTTCTTAAATGCTGGAGTTAAGCTGGCTGTTTTAGAAAAGGATGTGACTGCTGTTTTAGCTGATTTAGAAGCAGCAGGGGTTAAAATCTTACTCTGTGGAACCTGCCTGGATTATTACGAATTAAGTGATCAGGTTGAAGTTGGAGAGGTTAGCAACATGTATGAAATTGTCGACAGCCTCAACAGCAGCAGTACTGTCAGAGTTTAATTTGCTATTTTCTTTCATTAATTATATATTTATAGATGTAGATTTAAAGAAATAGTAAAGAAAGTTGGTGATATTATGTCTCAGATCAAATTAACTGATTACAGCAAAACTTCTGGTTGAGCAGCCAAGATGGGCCCTAAGGCTCTGGCGCAGGTTCTGCGTCGCGTTAATTTTCCTGCTGATCCGGAAAAACTTTTAATCGGTCTTGATAAGGCTGATGATGCTGCTGTCTACAGTCTAACAGATGATATAGCTTTGATTCAGACTCTTGATTTCTTTACCCCGGTAGTGGATGATCCCTATCTATTTGGACAGATTGCTGCTGCTAATGCCTTAAGTGATGTTTATGCAATGGGCGGCCAGCCTATTTTAGCAATGAATATTGTTGGTTTTCCGTCCTGTCTGGAAGCAGAGATTCTTTCTCAGATTCTGCAGGGAGGTGCTGATAAGGTTAAAGAAGCAGGTGCCAGCTTATGTGGCGGCCACACCGTTGTTGATGAAGAGCCCAAATATGGACTTTCGGTGACCGGGACTGTTCATCCAGATAATTTACTCAGCAACTCCGGTATAAAAGAAGGTGATCTCATTCTTTTAACAAAACCGCTGGGAACTGGAGTTATGGTTTCAGCAATTAAGGGTGGTTTCACTAAAAGTGATGAAAATAATCCGGCAGTAAAATCAATGTTAACATTAAATAATACTGCTTTAAAATATTTTGACCAGTATCAGATCAATGCCTGTACAGATGTAACCGGTTTTGGTTTGATTGGACATCTGCTTGAGATGTCAGAAAACAGCAATCTGGAAATTACAATTGAAGCTCCAGAGATTCCAATTTTTGAAGGAGTAAGAGATTTTGCAGAATCCGGACTTTTACCAGCAGGTGCTTATAAAAATAGAGATAATTATGAGGAATTTGTCAGTGAGAGCGGAAAAAGAGATCAGACTCTTTATGAGCTAATGTATGATCCGCAGACCTCAGGTGGCCTTTTAATTTCAGTTGCCGAAGAAGATGCAGCCGAGCTTTTAATTGATCTCTACGGAGAAGGCCTGGATGTTGCTGTGATTGCGAAAGCTAAAAAAGGTCAAAAAGGAGTTAAAATAGAATGGGAGTAAAGCAGGATAAGTTGATTTTATTTCAGTCGACTCATCATTCAATCAAGGCTGAAAAAGTTTTTATGGATAATGATTTACTTTACAGGATGGCAGCTGTACCACCGGAGATATCTACCGACTGTGGTTCGGCAATAGCTGTTCCCGCTGAACTGGAAGAACTGAAAGAACTGCTTGAGCATAATGATATTTTAGTTGAAGCAGTTTATGAAGTAAGTGAAAATAAAAGCGGGAAAAAATATAGAAAGATTTACAGTGCAAAATAATTGAAAAGGCTTTTCTCGAAATTTGAAATTGTGGGAAAAGCCTTTTTAGACTAAATAGCGGTCAGTTAATACCATAAATTTTCGAAATATTTAAAATAAAGTTTCAGAAATTAAGGAGGGTCTTAAATGTATGATGTTGCTGTTATAGGAGCGGGTGTGGTTGGTTCGGCAATAGCAAGAGAGTTATCTAAATATCAGCTTGAGCTAACACTGATTGAAAAAGAATCGGATGTTGCTACCGGTGCTTCCAAGGCCAATACAGGAATTGTCCACGGCGGCTATGTTGCTAAAGCAGGAACCTTAAAAGGAGAGCTCTGCATTAAGGGGAATTCCATGTATCAAAAGCTGAACGAAGAGCTTAATTTTGGCTACAAAAAAACAGGTGGTCTGGTGCTGGCTTTTGATGAAGAAGATGAAAAAACACTGGAAAAGATTTACCAGAATGCTTTAAAAGTCGGCCAGCCGGAAGAGGAGATAGAAATTATCGATGGTGATCGGATTAAAGAAATTGAGCCTCATGTCAGTGATCAGGTTCAGGCAGCTCTTTATTGTAAGAGTATTGGAGTCACCTCTCCCTATGAATTTACCATTGCCCTGGCAGAAAATGCTGTTGATAACGGAGTCGATTTAAAGCTGGAATCAGAAGTTATAAACATTGAAAAGGATAACGGATATTTTGAAATAGAAACAGTAAACGAAAAAATTAAAAGCCGCTATCTGATTAATGCAGCTGGAATTTATGCTGACCGGATTGCATCGATGCTTAATACTGATGATTTTGAAATTTATCCAATGCGGGGAGAATATGTGGTATTTAGCAAAAGTCAGTCTCACTTAGTTAATTCAGTTATTTTTCAGGCACCAAATCCTAAAACTAAAGGAGTAGTGGCCACAACAACTACTCACGGTAACTTTATGATCGGGCCCAATGCAGAAGAAATTGATAAAAAGAATGATGTCAGCACTACTTTTAAGGAAATTAAATATATCATTGACCAGGCCCGCCGCTCAGTACCGGATTTTGATACCAACAGGATGCTCAGAACCTTTGCCGGGTTGAGACCTAAAAGCACCAGAGGAGATTTTATAATCGAAGAGACAGAGCATAAAGGTTTCATTCAGGCAGCAGGTATTGATTCACCCGGTCTAACCTCTTCACCAGCAATTGCAAAAAAGCTAGTTAATATTTTAAAAGATTCAGGACTTAAGCTGAATAAGAAAGATGATTTTAATCCCCATCGACCAGGCATTGTGGTGGAAAAAGATGAAGATTTCGCCGGTGAAATAGACCATCAGGACCCGGAGAAGAATATTATCTGCCGCTGTGAAACGGTGACTGAAGCTGAAATCCTGGATGCTTTAAGTCGTTCGATTCCAATCAAAACAACTGATGCTGTTAAAAGAAGAACCTGGGCCAAAACCGGAGAGTGTCAGGCAAACTTCTGTGAAAGCAGGATTAAAAAGATAATCAGCCGAGAATTGAATATTCCAGTGGAAAAAGTAAAAAATCGGGATGAAGATTATGTGCCGGAGCGGCTTAATGTTTATGAGCTCAAAAAGAAGCTGAATTCTTAGCTTTAGATTTAAAATAAAAAAATCACAAATGACTGTTAAATTCAATTCTATTTTGTGATATTATGTGAATAATAACACAAAAGGAGATGGTAAGTTTGAAATTTTTTGATTTAGAAGAGTATCTAGAAAAGGATGAAAAATGTAATATTTTTAGTTATGAAGAAAAACATTCAATGCGAATTGTCCAATTTTTTGAAGGTGATTTTATGCCCCCCAGTCCCTTTAAAGGTGAATCCATTATGTTCTTAATGGAAGGAAAAATCAGCTATAAAATTAATAGAAAAGATTATATAATGAAGAAAAATCAAATTATTGTTTTCAATGATGATCTAGTTTCTTTGACTGCTAAAGAAGACTGTTTACTGCTCTTTATCCGAATTAACGGTGAAGAAGAAAAAGAATTTTATTCTATGAAAAAGTCACAAACAATGTAGATACATTTGCTGTTTTAATATGGTCTAACAGTATAATATAACTAAATCTAAATATTAATGGTTTAAAATTATTTTTTTAATGCATTTTAAAAATGAATGAAGCTCTCTTTATGATAAATATTTTAAAACAGAAAACAAAAAGAAAAGAGCTTTATTCTGGATTAAACAGTTTTTATGATAGTTGACAAAGAAATTTTATAGTGCTATAATATGAATGAACACTCATTCAAGGAGTTGATAAAAGTGGCTCAGGAAACTAAAGATAGAATTAGAAAGGCAGCAGTAGAAATCATCTCTCAGGAAGGTTTTTTCAACACGAGAATGCAGGATATAGCTGATCAGGCAGGTCTGGCAGTTGGAACTATTTATAATTATTTTTCCAGTAAGGATAAGGTCCTGGCTTATATTTTTAAAGCAGAGATGAAAAGAAGAATGGAAATCATGTCAGATTTAAAAGAAAAAGATCTTTCAACTAAGGAATTTTTAAAAGAATTTTTAAATAGACATTTTTCAGTTTTAATTGAAAATCCTCACCTCGGCAGGGTGCTTGTTCGCGAAAAAGATTTTTCCCGGGGCGAAAAAAGTGGGCAGATAAAAGAGCATATGAGTTCATTGATTAAAATGCTGGAAAAACTTTTTCAGGCAGGTGTTAAAAAGGGAGAAGTTAAGGAGATTAATACTCATTTAATGGCAGTCTATTTCTTTGGCTCGATGCAGGGAGTTATCGAATATTCGTTAACTCAACCGGAGATGCAGCTTTTAGAGGAAGCTCCCGCTTTTATTTTAGAGAGAATAGATCATATTTTTAATTGATTTAAAAAAAGTAGTTAGCAAAAGGGTGATAAAGGTGTCCACTCCAGTTTATATTGCGGTTTTATTTGTTTTAGCAGTTGCACTATATGTTAGAAAAAAGAAATAAGTTAATTTTAAAAAATTAACTTTGTGTGAGCTGTATCACTGCATTAAATAAAGCAAAGTACTATACTTATATTAGTGAATGAGCAATCATTCATATTAGAGATTTATAATATATGTCAATAAAATTATTTATTAAACGAAAGGAATGATTTTTGTGGAAATTATTAAGTTGAGTGAGTTAGAGGGGACAAAGAACAAAAGAGGAGTAATTGCAAAAGCTGTTTTAAAAAATGATAATGCTCAGGTGATGAACTTAATTTTGTCTGAAGGCGATATTGTACCTGCTCATCAGGTTCCGGTAGATGTGTTTTTCTACATTAAAGAGGGTAAAGGAACTTTAAGAATTGGAGATGAAGCAAGTGTAGTTGAAGCAGGAACAGTTGTGACCTGTCCTCCAAATACAGAGATGGAATTAAAAGCTGATCAGGGTGAAAAATTTGAAGTCTTAAATGTAAAAACACCTTCACTTTAAAAAATAATACCGGCTGTGTAAGCAGCTGGTTTCTTAATAAAATTTTATGAATGAATACTCATTCATAAATTAAGTGTTAGATTAGATAAAGAGAAATGATTAAGAAAAGAGGGGTAATCATGATTGATAAAATAACAGACTGGGTGCTGAAATTTCCAAAAACAGTTTTAATCATAATTTTAATAATCACTGCATTTTTTACTTTCCAGATCTATGACAATGCACGTTTAGAAACTAACCTGGATAAATATAAGCCGGATGATCATCCAGAATTTGTGGCCAGCGAAGAGTACGAGGATTTATTTGGGATCAATGATGCAGTAATTGTAGCGGTGGAGAATAATAGTAATCCAAATGGTGTCTATAATGCGGAGACATTGAAAATGATTGATCAAATATCTCTAGCACTGGAAAAATTGCCGGAAGTAGCAAAAGGGGATGTCAAGAGTCTGACTACAGCTGATAACATTAAGGGAAGTGAATTTGGTCTGGAAGTTGATCCCTTCTATCAAAAGTTACCGGAAAGCCAGGCTGAAATAGATCAGCTGCGGGAAGATGTAGAAGCCAATAAGATGGTTGGAGGTAGGATTGTAGCCGAAGATGGCAATTCTGCCTTAATAATGGCTGAATTAAAAGCTGGAGAAATAGACAGGCTGGAGCTCTATCAAAAAGTTCAGGAGATTGTTAAGCCCTACAGAAGCGGCAGTGAAAAGATTTATATTGCAGGACAGCCAGTAGTTGAGGGAACTTTAGCTCATCTAATGCCTCAGGATATGCAGAAGATGATTCCAATTGTTATCTTTATTATCCTCTTTGTCCTATTTTTAACCCTGCACAGCTTTAAAAGCACCCTGCTGACTATGCTGGTGGTTTTATTTAGCACAATCTGGGCTTTTGGACTGATGTCCTATTTAGGAATTCCAATTTATGCAGTTTCGACAATGATTCCTGTAATGCTGATTGCACTGGGAGTTGCAGACGGGATTCACCTTTTAAGTCATTTAAATCAGGAAATTAAAGCCCAGCCGGAAAGGGATAAACTTGAGTTAATTAAGGATATGCAGCAGCAGCTCTGGAAACCTGTGGTAATGACTTCAATTACAACTGCAGCAGGATTTCTATCATTATTAACTTCAGATGTTCTGCCGATCAGGTATTTTGGCTTATTTACATCAGTTGGTGTAATTTCTGCCATGTTCTTTTCTCTGATTATGATTCCAGCTGGTTTGAAAGTGCTGGGTCTGCCAAATCTTAAAATAAAAAAGAAAGAGCAGAAGGCTGCTGACAGGAAATTTTTTCACAGGTTATCTCAGTTTGTACGGACAAACCGCAGAGCTGTAGTAATCATAACAATCATCATTACGATTATAGCAGCCTATGGTGCCAGCAATATCTGGATTGACTCCAGTATGCTGAGTAAATTTACTGAGAACGAGGAAATCTCACAGGCAGATAATTTTATCAATCAGAACTTTGGCGGTACAACTCAGCTGAATTTAATCTTTAAAGCAGAAGAGAATGATACATTTAAAGAACCAGAATATTTAAAAGATGTCTGGGAACTGCAGAATCAGCTGGAAGAACGTGAATTAATAGGTACAACCTACAGTTTAAATGATTATCTCCGCCGGATTAACAAGGTGATGAACGAGGATCAGGAAGAGTTTAACCGGGTTCCTGAATCCAGGGACTTAGTTGCTCAGTATCTCCTTTTATATTCAATGTCAGGTGATCCGGAAGATTTAGACAGGTTAATTGATTATGACTACAGACAGCTGCATGTACAGCTGAGTTTAAAAACGGATCGGACTCAAGAGATTAAAAGTATTATTGCTGAAATTGAAGGCTTTGCTGCTAATTCATCTTTAAAGGAATTTGAAGTTGAATTTGCCGGCTCGGCCTATACAAATATGATTTTTAGTGGTCTAATTTTAGAAGGTCAGGTTTTAAGTCTGGCAATTTCCTTAGTAGGTGTTTTCTTACTGCTCAGTCTGCTCTTTAAAAGTTTTGCAGCTGGTTTGATCGGAGTGCTGCCAATTGCAGTTACAGCAGTCGTCAACTTTGGATTGATGGGAGGCCTGGGAGTTTCTTTAAACACAACTACAGCCTTAATTTCCAGTATCGCAGTTGGAATGGGAATTGACTATGCAATTCACCTGCTTTCCCGCTATCAGTATTATGGAATCAGAGGCTTTAACAAGGCGGAAACTGCAGATAAAGCAATTAACCTCTCAGGAAGAGCGATTACCTTTAATGCAGTTGTTGTGATTGCAGGATTTATGGTCTTAACCTTCTCTGAGTTTCCTCCCAATAGAGAACTCGGCTGGTTAGTTTCAACAGCTTTATTTGTCAGTCTGATTGGAACCCTGACTCTGGCAGTTGCTTTAATTGATATCATAGAACCTAAATTTATTTTCAAGAAGAGAAAGGATGATCAAAATGAGGAATAAAATAATAATTACAGTTGCTGTACTGGTAGCTTTAATGACAGTTTTTGGGACAGTTTCGGCTGCTGAGCTAAGTGGGGAAGAAATCATGGAAAAAGTGTATAGTCGTGAAACTGGAGACAGCAGAACTTCTAATCTCGAGATGATTTTAATTAACAGCCGTGGTGCTGAGCGAGTGAGAGAGATCAAGCAGTATGAGAAGGACTTTGGCGAGGTTGAAAAGAAAATAATGTTCTTTATTTCTCCGGCAGACGTGCGCAACACCTCCTTTATGAACTGGAGCTATGATTCAGATCAAAGTGATGACCAGTGGATTTTTCTGCCTGCTTTAAATAAGGTAAAGAGAATTTCTTCTGAAAACAAGAGTGACTATTTTATGGGCTCAGATTTTACCTATGATGACCTGGGAGATAGAACACTGGCCGAAGATGAGCACAATTTAATTGGAGAAGATACAATTGATGGTAAGGAAGTTTATGTGGTAGAAAATATTCCGGTTGCTGAAGACGATTTATACAGCAGAACAGTAACTTATGTCTGGCAGGATAACTGGATTGGTCTTAAAAAAGAGTTTTATGATCAGGAAGGCAAACTTCTCAAAGTCTTAACTGTTAATCAGCTTGAAGAAATAGATGGAATTCTAACCATTGTTGATAATGAAATGCATAATCTGCAGAGTGACCACCGAACAATTTTAAGAACCAGTGAAGTTGAATATAACACTGAAGTTGATGAGAACTTATTTAGTGAAAGAATGATGAAGCGTGGATTATAAAATTATAGATAATGATAAATAAAATATGATAGTTTATACAGGAGGTTTTATTATGAAGATTCTAAAAGGAGAAAAATCATTTTCTCTAACTCTGATAATATGCCTGGCTGCAGCAGCTCTGCTATTCAGCAGCTCTATTGCCGGGGCAGCTTATATCAGTCATCAGATTACGGGTTATACTGCTTATGATCTGGAAAATAGTTCAGAACTATATTCATATTTGGAATATGATCTTAAGCTTGAACAGCGCTTAGAAAATGGTCAGTTTGTTTTGAATCCAAAATTACAGATAAATACACTTGAAGAAGAATTAGAGCTTGAGCTTTATGAAGGATATTTAGATTATTATTTTTCCAATGCAGATTTGAGAATCGGGCGCCAAATTATTAGCTGGGGCAAGGCAGATGGCCTGACAGTAACTAATTTAATAAATGATCAGAGCAGAGTTCAGCGTCCCTTTGTTAATCCAGATGATCGCTTTCTAGGTAGTGATGGCTTTAAATTAGATTATTATACTGATAGTGGAACTCTGGAGGCAGTTTTAACTCTTCCGCCAGCAGATTCAGATTTAGATGCCGATCAGTCAGGCTTTGGTCTCCGTTATTCAGTACTCGGGATGGGCTCTGACTATGAAATCAGTGCTGGCTCATTTCCCCAGTACAATCCCATGCTGGAAGTATATAATCAGCTAACAGGCAGCAGTGAAGCTCTCTACAGAGACCAGAATTTCATTGGCGGCAGTTTTTCTAATGACCTGGGAAAATTTGTTTTAAAAGGAGAAGGAGCTTACTTTTTCGACCGCGACTATCTGCAGCAGACACAGCAGGGTCCACAGATTGTAGAGAATAATGAGCTGGAAGTTTTATTGGGCATCGATTATTATCTGGGAGATTATTTAATAGCTCTACAGGCAAAAGAAGGAATCCTAATCGATGAGCCAAATAATTTGATGCGAGATAAAAGTATAGGAGAATATTCCTTAATGGTGCAGAGATCTTTTGTGCGGGATAACTTAAATGTGGAAAACTGGCTGATTTATAGAGAAATGCCGGAGCTGCCGAATATGGAAGATACTCTTCTCTGGCGGTCGCGCTTAACTTATGATTATTCTGATCAGCTGACTTTTTCTACCGGAGTTGATCATGTAATTGATGGACCTGATAAAAGTGAAATCTTTGCTCAAATAGAATATAGATTTTAATTAATCTTTTCTTTGGTGTTATTAATAGTTATATTATGAGAAAAGAAATTATTTTAGAGAAAACCTTTTATAGCAGGGTTTTCTCTTTTTTTTGCAACTATATAAAAAAATATTGCAAAAAAATTTCAAAAAAATTAAAATTATTGCAGGATAATTTCATTAAAAAGCGAATAGTATAAATAGAGTGAAAATTAATAATAATTTTTCTGAAAGCTGGTGATTCTAATGGCTATAACATTAAAAGATATTGCAGAAAAATCTGGTGTTTCTACATCAACAGTTTCTAGAGTTTTGAATTCTGAAACACAGGATATGGTAAATGATAAAACAGCAAAAACTGTAATTTACTGGGCCAAAAAATTAGGCTACCCTGCTTATATAGAAAAAAACAACATAGATGGAAAAAATATTGGCTGCATTTTAAGTGAAGTAACTTCAAAATTTGATCACCCTTATTTCTCTTCAATAATAAAAAAGATTGAAGCTGAAATAAAAAAAAGAGGCCATAAATTGGCTTTTCTAGAAGTAGAAGAAGATATAAAAAATGAAAATAGCATTGATAAAATTCTAAATCAGAACCTGGATGGAGTTATCTCAATTTCTGATCATTTATCTTATGAAATTTATAAAAAGATAAATAATAAAACCGAGAATATAGTATTTATTGGAAATAGATTTCAAAGATATAAAAAAGATACAGTAAGTGTTAATCGTGAAGAAGCAGCATACAAGGCAGTTAGATATTTGATCAAACAGGGTCATAAAAAAATTGGGTTTATAGGAGGCGGTATATTTCCTGTTCCAATGGAAAAAACTAAACGTTATCAAGGCTTTCTTAGGGCAATGAATGAATCAGAGCTTGAAATAAATACAAATGGAGTTGGGAAAGGAAATTGGAAAGTTGAAAGTGGTTATGAGTTAATGGAAGAAATTCTGGAAAAATCAGATATTACTGCTGCTTTTATTTGCAGTGATCAAATGGCAATTGGGGCTTTAAGATTACTTCATAATAAGAACATAAAAGTGCCGGAGGAGTTTTCTATAATATCTTATGATAATGTTAAAATGTCTAAATTTACAAATCCACCTCTCACAACTATTAATGTTCCCAAAGAAGATCTTGCTTTAATGGCAATTAATGCTTTATTAATGAGAATAGATGGAAAGATGAACTTACCTTGTAATATTTTATTGCCTACAGAGTTAATAAAAAGAGAAAGTGTTAGTAAGTTAAATGATTAATTTATTATATTAAGTAGGGGGATAAAAATGCCTGAAAATTTATTGGAAGTGAAGAATTTAAAATCCTATTTCCATACAGATGAAGGAATTATTAGAGCGGTTGATGATGTGTCTTTTACAGTTGAAAAAGGTGAAACTTTAGGTGTTGTTGGTGAAAGTGGTTGTGGTAAAAGTGTGACTTCTTTATCAATAATGCGACTTTTGCCAAATCCTAAAGGTAGGATTGAAGGCGGTGAAATTAGATATTATAAAGATGATGAGAGTATTGATATAACTTCTTTAAATCCACATGGGGGAATAATAAGAAGTTTACGCGGTAATGAAATGGCAATGATTTTCCAGGAGCCTATGACTTCTTTAAATCCTTTATATACTGTTGGTTCTCAAATAATGGAAGCAATAAATTTACACCAGGATATTGATAAAAAAATGGCAAGAAAAAAAGCTATTGATATTTTAGATAAGGTTGGTATTTCTGCTCCCAAAAAAAGAGTTGACGAATATCCACATCAGTTAAGTGGTGGAATGAGACAAAGAGTTATGATTGCAATGGCTTTATCCTGTGATCCAAACTTTTTAATAGCTGATGAACCGACTACTGCTCTCGATGTCACAATAGAAGCTCAGATTTTAAATTTAATGAGAGAATTACAGTCTGAGTTTAATATGTCGATTATGATTATCACACATGATCTGGGAGTAATAGGAGAAATGGCTGACCGAGTGATTGTTATGTATACCGGTAAAGTTGTAGAAAAAGCAACTACTGATGATATATTTTATAACCCTAAACATCCTTATACTAAAGGATTATTAAAATCAATTCCCAAGATTGGAATTAAGGGAAGATTAGCTCCTATTAAGGGTTCAGTTCCAAATTTATTAATGCTTCCTGAAGGTTGTTATTTTGAACCTAGATGTGAGTATGCTAAGAAGATTTGTAAAACTAAAGAGCCGCCAATGTTTAAAATTGATGAAAAACATGCAGTAAAATGTTGGCTTTATAATGGTCGGGAGGAGATATAATGCCTGAAAACGATATAATAATGGAAGTTAATTCTTTAAAAAAATATTTCCCAATTAAAAAGGGGATTTTCAGAAAAGTAGTCGGAAATGTAAAAGCAGTGGATGATGTAAGTTTTTACATTAAAAAAGGTGAGACCCTTGGTTTAGTGGGGGAGAGTGGTTGTGGCAAGTCCACTACTGGCAGGTGTTTAATCAGATTACTCGAGGCAACTGCTGGTGAAGTGAAATATAGGAAAAATAATAAGATGATTAATTTAAATGATCTGGATAAAAAAGAAATGAAAAATATGCGGCGCGATATTCAAATAATATTTCAGGATCCTTTTTCTTCTCTAGATTCTAGAATGTCTGTTAGAGATATTATCGCTGAACCATTAAAACTTAATAAAATAGGAACCAAAAAAGAGCGAACAGATAGGGTTAGAGAATTATTAAGAAAGGTTGGACTTCGAGATTATCAAATGAATCGTTATCCACATGAATTTAGTGGTGGTCAACGCCAGAGAATTGGAATTGCCAGAGCCTTAGCATTAGACCCAGAAATGATTGTATGTGATGAGCCAGTTTCTGCTCTTGATGTATCAGTTCAGGCCCAGATTATTAACTTAATGAAAGATTTACAAGAAGAGCTGGGATTAACATATTTGTTTATTGCCCATGATTTAAGTGTTATTGAACATATTAGTGATCGAGTTATGGTTATGTATTTAGGTAAAATAGTTGAAATTGCTGATGCTGATAGTATTTATATAGATCCAGTACATCCTTATACTGAAGCTCTTTTAAAAGCTATCCCAGTAGCAGATCCGAGAGCTAGAAATATCAGGTTACCGTTAGAAGGTTCAGTTCCAAATCCTGCTAATCCACCTAAAGGGTGTAATTTTCATACCAGATGTCCTTATGCAAAGGAAAAATGTTCAGAAATAGAACCTGAGCTTGTACCAATAGATTCCGATCAAGAGCATTTTGCAGCCTGTCATTTTGTAGAAGAACTTAATTTAGATGGTTATGTAAAAAGATGAATTTTAGCTATCTTTGCGATAGTTAATATAAATTTGTGTTCACTTCATTAATTTTAAATGATTAATCATTTAAATTGATAGCTGTTTTGAGGTTGAACCCAATAATTATTATTTTTGGAGGTGATACTGTAGTTGAAGTTTTTGGAATAAAAAAACAATTAACAGGAGGAGTAAAATGAAATCATTTAGTAAAAAGGTAACTCTAGTAATGGTGTTTGTGCTGATTATTTCAATGTCATTTGTTGCTTTAGCTCAAGAGGAACGAGCACTTTTAGGTAAACTTGAAATGGGTGAAGTAGTTCAGTTTAAAAATCTTGATTCATATAATGAAGCACCTGAATTAAAAGAAATGGTTGAAAATGGAGAATTACCACCTTTAGAAGAAAGACTTCCAACTACACCTATGGTGCGTCAAAATGAAACAATGGTTGATGGTGCAGGTGTTTATGGTGGAGTTTGGAGAGATACATTTGCTGTTCCTATTGATGGTTGGAACTGGGGTGCAGGTAATGTCCAGGGTTATTTTGGAATCCATCAAATTCTATGGGAATCTCCACTGTTAAGAGGAGAAATGTGGAAGTTAAATGAACCTGATCCTGTACCAAATCTAGCCACAGACTGGGAATGGACAAATGATGGTAAAACTCTAGTTATGAATTTTATTGAAGGAGCTAAATGGTCTGACGGAGAACCATTTACAACTGAAGACATTGCTTTTACTTATAATGATTTAATTTTGAATGAACAAATAACCTCTACAGCTACAGCTGATGACTGGACATATGGTGGTCAGGTAACTGAGTTAGAAGTAATAGATGAAAATACCGTTGAGTGGCATTTTGGAGCAGAATATCCAATGAGTGCTTTAATTAATTTTGATCGTAATAACTTTCCGGTAAGTCCTAAACATGTATATGCTAGATTTCATCCAGAATATACAGATAGTGCTAATTATGAAAATTATCCAACTGCAATCCCAGCCCACGATGTTCCAATAGTGACCATGGGAGCCTGGGTTCCAATTCGCTACAGTGCAGGTGAACAATTAGTAATGATGCGCAACCCATATTATTGGCAGGTTGATGAAGCCGGTAATCAGTTACCATATATGAGTGAGATAAGATTCATGGAAGCTGAAAGTGGAGAAACAAGAACAAATAACTTAGTAAGTGGTCAGGGAGATCGAACTAATCTAGAAAACCCAAGTACCTTTGCAATGGTTAGACAGGAATCACTAAAAGAAGACTCAAACTTCACAATGAGTTTTGGTCCTTTTACATCTGTTTATCGTTTAGAAATGAATTTATCCAAAGAATTCGGTGTTTCAGATGACCGTGAAGCTGAGTTGAGAAAATTATTTAGAGATAAGAGATTTAGAGAAGCGCTTACAAGTGCTATTGATAAAGAAGCAATTTCCAGTGGAGCTTTTCCTGGACCTTTAACTGCAGCTTATCATGGTGCATATCCAGATGGTTCAGTTTATCATTCTGCTGATAATACTACAGTTTATTCCTATGATCCAGAGAAAGCAAAAAGAATTCTAGAAGAAGAATTCGGATTTGAAGACACAAATGATGATGGTATTTATAACTGGCCGGAAGGAACTGCTATTGCAGGAGATGAACTAATTATTCAGCTTAAAACAAATGAAGATTCTGCTGCTTCAGTCCAGGCTTCTGAGGCGCTGGTTCCAATGTTGAGAGAAGTAGGTATAAACATCAGACTTCAGGTTTTAAGTGGTCCTAATAATACTGCTCGGACTAACTCTGGAGATTTCGACTTAAGTGTAGCTAGAGTTGACCAGGCAGGAACTCCATATTACTTTATGGATTTAATTGGCCCAATTTCTTCTACAACTCCTGGGTATCATCAGGAAGGTTCCGAGTATCCAAGAGAGCTGCTTCCATTTGAACAAGAAATTGCAGATCTTTTGCAGGAGCTACGATTAAGTAGAACAGCTGAAGAAAGAATTGATATTCTGCATAAAATTGAAAAACTTTATACAGAGAATATATATACAATTGGTCTTTATCAGCTGCGACAGGGCTTAGCAATTAATAACCGTTTCAAAAATATTTCTTCAGATTTACCACCATATCTTTATGATTACATGGTAAATGCAATGCCATTACAGATTATTTGGGTTGCTGAAGAAGATCAATATGATGAGCTATTTCTTGATGAAATACCTGTAGAAGAAACCTATATGAATACTGAGTGGTCTTCTAAGTAAATTGTTCTAGATAAAAGGGTATAGATTCAGCTGGATTTATACCCTTTTATTAATTTTTTGAAAAAGGAGGTAATACATTGTTTCAGTATATAATTAGAAGGCTTATCTATATTATACCGATGTTAATTATAGTTAGTTTTGTAAGTTTTATAGTGATTAGTTTACCACCCGGTGATTATCTAACAACAGTACAAAATCGCTTAACTAATCAGGCCGGTATGTCTCAAGATCAGGCACGAGAAATGGCAGAGAGAATGCGCAGCCGCTATGGATTAGATCAGCCCTTTTTAATGCAGTATGTTAATTGGATAAAAAATATTGTTTTAAAAGGAGATTTCGGTTTTTCTTTTCAGTACAATCGACCAGTGAGTGAGGTAATCTGGAGTCGTTTAGGTTATACATTTTTAATTGCTCTGTCAGCCCATATAATTTCTGTTTTAATTGGAGTAGTTGTTGGTATTTATTCTGCTACCCATCAATATAGTTTTGGTGACAATATTGCTACAGTCTTTGCTTTTATAGGTTTATCAATACCTAATTTTTTCTTTGCAATTGTAATAATGTATTTTTTATCATTTAAGTTAGATATGCATGTTGGTGGCTTATTTTCTTCTGAATATGTTTTTGCTCCCTGGAATTGGGCTAAATTTGTAGATTTTATGCAGCATTTTTGGGTCCCGGTTTTTGTTGTGGGTATAGCAGGAACAGCCCAGAATATGAGGATTATGAGAGGTAATTTATTAGATGAATTACAAAAACAGTATGTTCAAACAGCTAGAGCTAAAGGTCTAACGGAAAGAGTGGTAATTTATAAACACGCTGTTAGAAATGCTATTCAACCATTAGTTATGTATCTAGGTATGTCACTCCCTTTTTTAATTCAGGGTGCAATTGTTTCAAGTATTGTTTTACAGCTGCCGACTACAGGCCCAGCTTTTTATAATGCTCTTTTAAGCCAAGATATGTATTTAGCAGGATCATTTTTATTAATGTTAGCTGTAACTTTAGTTATTGGTAATTTAATTGCTGACATTTTGTTAGCGCAAATTGATCCTAGAGTTCGTTATGATTGATAAATTACTTTGAATTAAGAAAGGAGGTCTTTTAATGTCGGATAAGGGTGTTACTGAAGTTAAAGAAAAAACTAAATTTTTATCACATAAAGAATTAATTTGGCGAAGATTTAAAAAGAATCGTCTTGGAATGATTGGTGGCTTAGTTGTTATATTATTGACATCAATTAGTATTTTTGCGCCTTTTTTTAGTCCATATGATTATACTGCTACAGATAACGAAAAAGCATATAAAAGTTTTGCTGAGATAAATTTTGTTGATGAAGAGGGAGACTTTCATCTCCGTCCATTTGTATATTCAATGAAACAAGAATTTGATGATCAGACATGGGAAAGAGTCTATGTTCCTGATACTTCTACCAGATATCCAATAAGATTATTTCACAGGAGCTGGGAATATGAATTATTTGGATTTATAGAAAGTGATCTTCATTTGTTTGGCGTAGATTCTCCAGCTGAACTACATTTATTTGGTACAGATGAATTGGGGAGAGATTTACTGAGTAGAATTATCTATGGTGGCAGAGTATCTATAGCAATTGGTATTATTGGTTCCATGATTACTGCTATTATAGGTTCTTTAGTTGGTGGGGTTTCTGGTTATTTCTCTGGTATTATTGATGTTTTATTACAACGAATTATTGAGATGATAAGAATGTTTCCAACTCTGCCGTTAATGATGGGTTTAAGTGCAGCTATTCCTGTTACCTGGTCTCCAGTTATTATTTTAATTGCTGTTATGTTTATAATGATAATGGTTCGCTGGACTAGTATGGCAAGACAAATTAGAGGTAAAGTTTTAAGTTATAGAAAACAGGAATTTGTAGAAGCAGCTAAAGCTGCAGGTGGAGGAGATTTTTATATCATTACAAAACATATATTAACAAATTGTACCAGTCATATAATTGTTGTGACAACTCTCGCAATTCCACAACTCATTTTAGCAGAAAGTTCATTGAGCTTTTTGGGACTTGGTATTCAGCCACCAATGGTAAGTTGGGGAGTACTTTTAAGTAAAGCCACAAACATTCAAACAGTTGGACAGTATCCCTGGATTATGACCCCTGGTATAGTAATTTTAATTACAATTCTTGCTTTTAACTTTCTTGGTGATGGTTTAAGAGATGCAGCTGATCCTTATGGACAGTAGATGTGATGAGAAAGAGTTAAATATTTTAAAATCAATTTAAAGGAGAATGATTTAAAATGCGAAAAATAACATTTATTGGTGCAGGAAGTATTGTTTTTGCAAAAAACTTACTAATTGATATATTATCTGTGCCAGAACTGAGAGACACAAAAATTTCACTGATGGATATTGATTCTAAAAGGCTAGCTATGACAGAGAAACTTGCGAATAGAATTGTAGAAGAAAATGATTTTCCAACAGTGATTGAAGCAACTACTAACCGGAGAGAAGCACTTAAAGATGCTGATTATGTAATTGCTATGATTCAGGTTGGCGGACTTGAAGCATATGAAATGGATATTAAAATCCCCAAAAAGTATGGGGTTAATCAAGCAGTTGGTGATACATTAGGGCCTGGAGGCGTTTTTAGAGGTTTAAGAACTATTCCAGTTTATTTAGATATTGCAAAGGATATGGAAGAACTATGTCCGGAAGCTTTATTTTTAAATTATGTTAATCCGATGGCCATTAACTGTTGGGCTTTAAATAAAGCTACTGATATAAAAAATGTTGGACTCTGCCATAGTGTTCAGGGAACAGCTGCAGAAATCTGTGAATACATAGATGTTCCTTTTGAGGATGTTAATTATATATCTGCAGGGATTAACCATATGGCTTGGTATTTAAACTTTGAAAAAGATGGTAAAGATCTCTATCCCGAAATTAAAGCTAAATATGATGATCCTGATGTTTACAAACATGATGTGACTAAATTTGAGTTTTTAAAGCATTTCGGTTATTTTGTAACTGAATCAACTATCCATATGTCAGAGTATGTACCCTATTTTAGAAAAAATAAAGATTGGATTAGTACTATTCATAAAATGCAGAGAGAACAACCTGAAAATTCTTATGGGGGAGATATTGGCTGGACTACAGAAGACGAATCTGGAGTCTATCTTCATGTCTGCCAGGTGCGAAATGAGACATATCTTGAGGATATGGAAGAATTAATTAATTCGGAAATAAAAATGAAGCGCAGTAATGAATATGGATCTCACATTATTGAGGCAATGGAGACAGGTAGAGAAAAAGTTATCCATGGTAATATTCAAAATGATGGTCATATTACTAATTTACCTCAGGCATCAGTAGTAGAAGTTCCCTGTCTGGTTAATAAAAATGGGATCCAGCCGACTTATGTCGGTGATCTTCCAACCCAGCTAGCAGCATTAAATAGAACAAATATCAATGTTCAGGAACTGGCAGTAGAAGGAGCGCTAACAGGAGATAAAGAAAAAATCTATCAGGCAATAATGATGGACCCTCTGACAGCAGCTGTTTTAGATATGGATCAGATTAGAGAAATGGTTGATGAAATGTTTGCAGCTGAGAAAAAGTGGCTGCCTAATTTTGATATTTAAAAATTTATTTAGGGACAAAAAAAGTTAATAGTTTTAAATAATAAATCCCCACTTTAAAGGCTAAGTTAAATTGATTAGTCATTATGCTAGTGGGGATTTATTTTTGCTTTATTTTAATCAAAATCTGGATAATCTGAATCTCCTCTGATTATGTTTCCAAGTTATATTAATTATAAAATATTTAAATTAGAGCGGCTATTAATTGTTTAACATCAAATTTGGTCTTTAATTGGACAAATAGCTTGATTCAAATACTTTAATGCGATAAAATAAGCCAAAGATATCATTTGTTTATAGTATTTATTTTAGTTAATGATAGAAGTCGCAGAATGGAAATAAGATGATTTTGAGAAGTAGAGGAGTGAGTAGATGAAAAAAGTTAGTATAGTAGGTGCAACAGGTTATGTGGGCATAGAATTGATGCGGCTGATGCACGAGCATCCAGAAGTTGAAATTAAGGATTTAGTTTCCAAAAGTAGTTCCGGCCGCATGCTGGTTGATATTTATCCTCAGTTTAGAGGTTCAAAACTGGCTGAGAAAAAATTGATTCCCCTGACTGACTTTGAGGTTGAAGCGAGTGATTTAGTTTTTACAGCTCTACCCCACGGTGTATCGCAGAATATTGTGGGAGAGCTTTACGGAAAAGGAACTAAAATAATTGATCTCAGTGGTGATTTTCGCTACCACGATTTAGATATTTACGAAAAGTGGTATGGAGTTGAGCACAAGTTTCCTGAGCTGGCAGCTGAAGCAGCTTACGGGCTGGTGGAATTAAACCGCCAACAGATTAAAAAGGCAGATTTAGTTGCCAATCCGGGCTGTTATGTAACTGCCTCTCTGCTTGGACTGCTGCCGCTGATTGATTTCAAAAAAATTAATCCAGCTTCAATTATTGTTGATGCAAAATCTGGAGTTAGTGGTGCCGGCCGCAGTTTAAAGGAAAATTTACTTTTTACTGAGACTCATAATTCGATGAAGGCCTACAGCCCTGGAACTCACCGCCATGGTTCAGAAATTGAATATATTTTGGGCCAATATCTGGAGGGAGCATACAGTGGTGATGATTCAGCTGAGTCTGGAGCTGGAGCGAAAGCTTTAAAAAATAAGGCTGAAGTTTTATTTACCCCTCATTTAATTCCAATCAAGCGGGGGATTCTGGCCACAATTTATCTGGAGCTGAAAGAGGCGAGTTCTCAGGCGGAGATCAGAGAGCTCTATCGCAGGCAGTATGAGGATGAATATTTTATCCAGCTGCTGGCTGAGGAGCTGCCGGAGATTAAAAATGTAGCCGGCTCAAATTTTGCCCAGATTGGCTTTAGATATGATGAGCGAACAAAGCGGCTGATTATTGTTTCTGCAATAGATAATATGCTCAAAGGTGCAGCCGGTCAGGCGGTACAGAATATGAACTTGATTTTTGACCTGCCTGAATCTACAGGGCTTGAGGCAACAGCTTTATTCCCTTAAAATAAGCTGACTGGATAACGGATTTAATTGCTTAAGTATTTTCAGCTGGCAGAGGCTGGAGATGATTTCATATTTTAAAGCAGCAAGGAGGAGAGTACAATAGAAGAATTAATTAAAAAGGCAAATGTATTAATTGAAGCTTTACCCTATTTTAAAGACTTTTTTGGCAAGACTTTTGTGATAAAGTATGGTGGCAGCATTATGGCTGATCCGGAGCTGAAGGAAAAATTAATTGAAGATATTACCCTCTTAAAATATGTGGGGATTAACCCGGTGATTGTGCACGGAGGTGGGCCGGCGATTAATAAGACACTGGACCGCTTAAATATTGAGGCCAATTTTATCGACGGGCTTAGGGTAACTGATAAGGAAACAATGGAGATTGTGGAGATGGTTTTATCAGCCCAGATTAATAAGGAGATAGTAGCCCTGATTAATAAAATGCAGGCGAAGGCTGTTGGAGTTTCCGGTAAGGATGGCAATTTGATTAAAGCTAAGAAAAAGGAGTTCAGTGATCCGGCCAAGGACTTAGGTTTTGTTGGTGAAGTGGAAGAGATTAATCCAGAACTGATTGAAAAGCTGATTGAAGATGGCTATATTCCGGTGATTGCTCCAGTCGGAGTTAATGAAGCCGGTGAAGGATTAAATATCAATGCTGACAGTGTGGCAGGAGAGCTGGCAGCTGCCTTAAAGGCAGAAAAATTAATCTATCTGACCGATGTTAATGGGATTCGCTATGATGCAGAAGATCCAGAGAGCAGAGTCTCCCAGCTTAAATTTTCGGAGATTAAGCAGTGGATTGCCGATGGTAAAATTCAGGGAGGAATGCTGCCCAAAGTTGAAGGCTGTATGCAGGCTGTGGAAAGTGGTGTGATCAGAACTCACATTTTAAACGGGCTGGTTGCTCATCCGCTGCTATTGGAGATCTTTACCGACCAGGGTGTTGGAACCATGATTTTAAAGGATTAGCAGGGGCTGCAGGCATTTCTAAGAAAATTACTGGCAGTCCCAGAGATTAAATTTGATTTAAATTTATTATTTCTATTAAGCGAAGGGAGAATTGATAAGATGGAAATAGAAGAAATTGTTGAGATGGATGAGAAGCATTTTATGAATGTCTACAGCGGCAGATACCCACTTTATGTGGAAAAAGCCGAGGGAATTAAGTTATACAGTAAGGACGGTAAAGTTTATCGTGATTTTCTGGCGGGTATCGGGGTCAATGCCTTAGGCTACAGTAACCAGCGTTTTAAAGAGGCTTTAAAGGATCAGATTGATAAGATTATTCACTGTTCCAACCTTTACTACATAGAGCCTCAGGCTGAGCTGGAGAAAAAGCTCTGCCAGAATTCCTGTTATGACCTGGTCTTTTTTGCCAACAGTGGTTCAGAGGCCAATGAGGGTGCTTTAAAACTGGCCCGCAAGTATTTTAAGAAAAAAGGGACTAATAAGTTTGAAACGATCACGGCTGATAAATCTTTTCACGGGCGGACAATGTCAACTGTTACAGCAACCGGACAGGATAAATACAAAAAACCATTTACTCCTCTGCCGGAAGGATTTTCGACTGTCCCCTTTAATGACCTGGAAGCTCTAAAAGAGGCAGTAACTGAGAAAACAGCCGCAATTATGCTGGAGCCAGTCCAGGGAGAGGGTGGAATCTACCCGGCTGCAAAGGAGTATTTGGAAGGAGTGCGCAAGCTCTGTGATCAAGAGGATATCCTTTTGATTTTTGATGAGGTCCAGTGTGGAATGGGCAGAACCGGTGAGCTTTTTGCCTACCAGAACTATGGAGTTGAAGCTGACATTATTTCGCTGGCCAAAGCCTTAGGTGGTGGAGTTCCGATTGGAGCTTTTATGGCCAAAGAGGAAGTTGCAGCTGCCTTTGAGCCAGGTGACCACGGCACAACCTTTGGCGGTAATCCGCTGGCAACCAGAGCCGCCTCTGAGGTAATGGATATTATGCTGGAGCCCGGCTTTTTAGATTCAGTTAAGGAAAAAGGCGCTTATCTCAGATCTGAGCTGGATAAACTGGTGGCTGAAAATGATAATTTAGTTGAAACCAGAGGTAAGGGATTGATGCTGGCTTTAGAAGTTGGCGGTAGTCTATCAGCTAAAGAAATTACCAACCAGCTCTTTGAGCGCGGATTTTTAGTGAATGCGGTTAAAGAAACTACCCTGCGTTTTTTACCACCACTGGTTGTAGAAAAAGAAGATATGGATTTACTGGTTAAAAATATTGAAGAAATAATTAGAGCTGAGTAGTGATTAATTTACTTTAAATTATATTCAGCATCTGCTATAATTAAAGGTGAAATTAATTTAAATAAAACTGATTGAGCTCCAGAAGCTTTTTAGCTTGATGGAGCTCTATTAATGTTAAACTTGAATTCGGCAAGTAAATAGTTAAAGTGGTTCTTTTTAGGTTTTTGCCGTTAAAAAATCATTTCAATCTATTAAAATCAAATATTTAGTCTTCATTTAAATTACCAGTTAAATAAATTATTCAGCTTCCAGATTTTAGACGCACTTAGCTAAACTATGGTTTTCATAGCTTAAAAATTAATCTAAACTGTACTGGTGGTTTTAATTTAGGACCACCTTCTTTCTAAAATCTGTTAGTGCTTTTCTAAGATATTTAATTGTTTTTTCCAGCAGTTTATTTGAGGCAAAGCGGATGTGTTTGTACCAGCCACTGCCGCAGATATTACCTGCTATTTTGTAAAATATTCTTCTGATCGTTGTTATTTCATGATGGTGCATACTTTCAGGTAAGAAAGTTCTCTTAAACCAGTTATTAAGGTTAAAAGCAATCATTTTAATCAGTAAATACAGCTCATTACATTTGCGATTAATCTGAGTGTTCTGGTCAAAGGCAAAACCTTCTTTCAGCTCGTCGATCTTGTTTTCTATATTACAGCGTTGGTTGTAGTCATTGAATACTTCTTCAGCTGTTAGATAGTCTACATTGGTGACGATAGCCTGATACTCATAAGTAAATTCTTCAAATAGCATCTGCCCTTTTTTGTTGTATTTGGGCAGAGACTTTTTGATTAAAACAAATCTACGCTCTCTATCCCAGCTTTTTAGCGGTACTCTAATTTCTGTAACACTAAATGTGTTATCAATTTTAACCCAGGGATATTGGTCTGGGTTTTCATTAACATAATCAATAATCTTTTTGACACCATTTTGCATTTTAGCTTTGATCACATATTCGATACCGTTATCTTCACAGTATCTAAAGTTTTTCTGGTCAAAGAAACCTCTATCTGCTCTGATTCTTTTTAGATACCAGGTTTCAGGCAGAGTCTCAATACAGGATTCTAAGAAATTAAGGAATTCATGGTTGCTGTGATGTGTTCCTTCTTCCAGTGTCAGGTTAAGTAGTTCATCAGTCTTAGAAATGACACCAACTTTCTCTTTAAAAGATGGTCTGCCCTTATATCTTGGATTATATCCATTTGCAGAACCTTCCTGATTACCAAAAACGGTACAGACTGTGTCGTCAAAGTCGAGTATCACTTCTTTAGCAGGCTGTGTTTTAGCAATTGTTGCAAGAAGGCTCTTGTTAAGCTCTCTTAGTTCATTTACACTTTCTTCAGGAAGAGCTTTTAAAAGATAACGACATACTTTTTCACTTGGAACATTAAAATCTTTGATTTTTAAATATCCTGCATCTTCTCTAAGATTTTCATAGTGAGAAAAGCGGGAATACCCCAGGATAGATGCATCAACCATAAAATCAATGATATCAGCAGGCTGATAAGTTGCGTTAGCTGCTTTTTGATAGCTAATATTATCTGAAATTAGAGATTTAAAATCTATACAGGATTTAGCAGCTTCCAGATAAGAAAAAGCTGGACAACTGGACACAGTAGCACTATCAAATTTAGCTGGAATATTTAATTTGTTAAAACTATTTATTTTATTGTTGTTTTGTGGTAAACTCATATCAGAATCTCCTTTTTGGTTTTGGTATGGTTTTTGTGCTAAAAACATTTTACCACAAACCTTAAGGGAGATTCTATTTTTTTATTCAAAAAAATTTGAACTAGATTTACTGTTTAAAGACTATCATAACTGAATTCGGTATTTTTACTTGCCGAATTCAAGTTAAAAATATTAGTTTAGAATAAGATAAGAGAAAGGTAGGGAATTAAATGGATAAAAGACTAAAAGGTTTAAAAGAAAGTATAGCAAAAAGAAGAGAAAAAGATACAGTTCGCTCCTACAGTATTGGACGAAATGAACCCTGTCCCTGCGGCAGTGGCAGGAAATTCAAAAAATGCTGTGCCCGCAATAATCCGGAGAAAAGTGTAGAGGAATATTTTGAGGCAATTAAAGATGCAGAAAATGAGGAAGAAGTACTAAATCTGCTTAAAGATGCGGTCAAAAATTATCCGCTTGAACACAGATTTTTACTGCCCCTGATTGTTTACAGCCTGCAGAGCAATAATTATCAGGAGGCCGGCAGATATTTACGTCACGCCTGGCAGCTGATGGGAACAGATCTGGATGAAGCTTTTATTTCTCCTCTGGTAAACATTATGCTGGATCAGGAAGAAATTGATGAAGCAGAAGCACTTGTGCGTCAGGCCCTGGAGGATAAGGGAGAAAGCATTCCGCTCTTAATTGCTCTGGCCGAGGTTTACAAAAAGGGTCAGAACTTTCAGCGGGTTAATGACATTATTGAGCGGGCAATGCAGATTGATGCCGAAAATTTACAGCTGATTGTTTTCCGCCTGGAAACTTTAATGGATTTAGATGATGTAGTCAGTGCGTTGAGTCTTTTTGAAAAATATTATGATCAGCTTAAAGAATACAAGCATATGCGGGTAATTTCATTTTTAGATGATTTTATTAAGGAAAGATTTAACCTTAAGGAAAATAAGAAGCTGAAGCAGAAAGAGGCTCTCTCCCGGGCAGCGAAAATTTTTAATGTCTTTCAGCAGCTTGATAATTTAAAAATGAGCAAAGCCGAAACTGAAGGCCGCAAGTTGCTGGCTGAAATTAAGGAGCTGGCACCTAAAAATTCCCAGATTGCTCTCGATATTCTCTCCCGTTATTTAGCGGCAGAGCTTTATCAGGATTTTGCTGACTTTGCTGATCAACTGGAAGCCGAACATATGAAAAACCCGGATTTTCTGAGACTTTTATTCCTGGCTGATTATCAGCAGGGGAATTTAAAAGCAGCTGAAGAAAAAATTAAGACTGCTTTCACTATCGAAAAAAGTAGAAAAGATGGGCATTTTCACAACTGGCAGGTTGCCTCTGACTACCTGAGATTTTTAGTAGATCACGGTGAGCAGGAGGACCTGGCTGATTTTGTCAGCGAATTTGCAGAGCTTATAGATGATGAGAAAAATCTGCTGGCCAGTTTAATGATGCTGATTGAAAATGAAGAGACCAGAAATTATCAAAAAACACTGCTTGAGAGTTTGTTAAACTTAATCGATGCTGCTAAGATTGATCAGATCAGAAAAAAAGATATTTACAATAACCGCCTGTTTATCAGTCTGGCTGCTCTGGATGGAGATGAGACTATCTATGACCAGGGGCGGGAAATGACTACCGAAGAATTAAAATCTGTGATAGCTGAAGTCGAAGCAGCAGGTGTTGAGACTCCTGCTTTAAGTTATGCCAGATTGAGACTTTTAAAATATCAGTCAGAACTGCAGGAGGATCGAAAAGAAGAACTGGTGGCCCGGGTTAAAGAAGCTGAGATAGAAAGCTATTTTGATACCGTTGCCTATTATGAGACCATTTTAAGATTTGGCGATCCGGCACCAATTTTGACCGAAATACCACACGGCAAATTCTTAGATGATGAATATCTGGATTTCTACCGTTTAATTGCAGCTTTAAAACTCAACTATTATGAAATGGGAACCGAGCTCTTCCACCGCCAGTTAATGCGGGAAAGCAAGCGGAATAAGGTGATGAGTTATTTGGTCAGACTGCTGCGTTACTTTAAAGAAGATAAGCTGATTGAACACTTTAAGGCAATGGAAGTTGATGAAGTAATTATCAACTATCTAAAGAAACTGACTGAAAAGAGAAATTAAATAGAAAGCGGACTTTAGGAAAAAATTCTTAAAAACACTTGTTATTCAGTTAGATAATTATTATAATATAGCTATAACAGCCGGGGCGGAATCTTAATTTTAAGAGCTGCACCCATTAAGAGTTGTTAAATACAATAAGTTTAGTCCACCTGGATCAATGGACTGGGATGGGAGGAAAAGAAAATAAAACTCAAAACAAGACAGATCGTGATTGCTGGTATGCTGGGAGCTATTTCTATTATTTTAGGTGCTACAGGACTGGGGTTAATTCCCTGGCCGAGTGCAGCCGGACATGCAACAATAATGCACCTGCCTGCTATTTTAGGTGGGATTATTGAGGGACCGATTGTCGGCCTTTTGATTGGTTTGATCTTTGGTATCTTTAGTTTTATCAGAGCAACCAATCCAATTTTTGCCGACCCACTGATTGCAGTTTTACCAAGACTTTTTATTGGAGTAGCAGCTTATTATGCCTACCGCTCCACTAAAAATTTCAATCAGAGTACTTCTTTAATTCTGGCAGGAGCAGTTGGTACTATTGTCAACACAGCTGGAGTCTTAATTTTAGCTGTAGTTAGAGGTTATTTACCGGCAAGTGCTGCCTGGGCAGTAGCTTTTACCAATGGAATTCCGGAGATAATAGTCGCTGCCGTGTTTTCACTGATTATCGGTAAGGCACTGATTAACTTTCAAAAAAATAGTTAAGATAAAAAGACTGAGGCAGGAGCTTCAGTCTTTTTTGCGGCGTGATATATTGAACCAGGTCCAAAACGCCCGTTTTGGACCTGGTTATAATGAATGATTTCACAAATAACTGTTTTTTGACTTCATTACTCCGGATAATGTATAATATATTATATAGATCAGGAGTAATTCAACTCCGATTTAGGCTTGAGAGGAGGAGTTAAAATGAAAGATAAGCAGAGAATTAAAGAAGTGCTGGAAAATACTGAAATACTGCTTGAACCAGACGATTTAATTTCTACAGAACATGATACAACTCTCCACTATTATGTACTCAGCAAGCCATATTATCTGGATGAATTTCCGGAGGAAGGACCAGAAACCAAGGTGAGAGAAGGAAAAATCACCTGGGAAAAGCCAAAATTGTTAACTCCGGATTATATGATAAATATGAGTGGGTTTAGTGGTGAAGCAAAGAAGGCTATGCAGATCATTGCTCGCGAAAACCCCGATCTGGCCGGACTGCTTTATAAGATGAATTATAGAAAACAATCAATTAGTACCTTTACTATCAGCAGAGAAATTGAGGCTGCTGAAGCTGAAATAAGAGACGATATAGATGAAGATGATGATAATTTAACTGTAATTATCAAAGGAGTAGATGAGCTCTGGGATGTTTCACTGATGAAATTTATCCAGACTCTAATGTTAAAGAGTGCTTATAAATCTCAGCTTCCTGACTATGAGGAAAAGGGGTTTTTGAGCACAGATGATAAAGGCTATTCTGTAGTTACCAGAAATCTCGAAGGACTGCCAATAGCAGCCAGTGAAGAGATCGAAAAAATGTTTGAGATGGTTAAAAATGGTGAGGAAGATCCTTCAAAATTAAAGAAGGAGCTTGATCGCTGGGGAGTTTTTAATGCATATCAGGATAGATTTTTTGATCTTTTTAGGGAGGACTGATAATGATGAAAAGTGCTTATGAAATTGCAATGGAAAGAGCAGATGAAGTTTATGGAACAAATGATAAGGATCATAATTCTCTAGAAATTAGAGAAGAACTGAAAGAAATTATGGCGCCATTTTTTAAAGAAGAGATGGATGCTGAAGGTTTATGGCATGAACTGGGAGATAAAGAGGATACTTATTTAAAAGAAGCACAGCTGATGTTGATTGAATCAATTGGACTCCGCAACTCTTCTGAACAGATAAAAAGACGTAAAGAAGCTGTAGTGGCTGTTGAATCACTTAAAGAAAGTGGAAATACAAGTTTCTTTGAGAAACAGTTTACCCAGGCACAGAGCCTGCAGCAGCAGTATCAGACTCAAAAGAAACAGCTTGATGAGCAGGTAAAACAGCACTTAGAACAGGCTCAGGGACAGAGTCAAAACCCACTGGCTGCCGCTCAGGGTGGTAATGACGGGCAGAATGGCATGAATGCTCAGATGAGACAGCAGCTGGCCCAGAAGGTATCAGAGTTTCAGGAAGGATACAATAAGCGTTTTAATAAGTTAATCGATAAAATGAAAGCTGAAATTGAGTAACAGGTGAAAAAATTTAACTATTATTTAAAAATAAAGCTAAAAATTAAATAAAAATTTAAAAATCCGGCCTTTGAGTCGGGTTTTTTTGCTTTAAAAGCTAAAAATAAACAGGAAAAGATTAATTAAGCTAGAATAATATATTAAGAAGCAAATATAGGTACCGGGTACTTGTAAATATTTTCCTTATTTAAACAACAGCTTTTTGACAAATATTTACAAGTACCCGGTACCATCAGGATGGGGGCTAAATAATGATTAAAAACATAGTATTTGATCTGGGAAATGTGCTGCTGGAATTTGATCCGGAAAGTTATCTGGATGAACTGGGATACAGTGATGATTTAAAGTCACAGCTGATAACCGAAATTTTTGAGACCGAGGAGTGGCTGCAACTTGATCGGGGAACCATCAGCCAGAAGCAGGCGGTAGAAAAATGGCAGCAGAGAAATCCAGATCTGGCCGACAAAATTGCAGAGGTAATGGCTGAATGGGAAAAGATTTTAACACTCAAGAAAGACAGCCTGGAAATCTTAAAATCAACAGCCCAAAAAAATTATAATCTTTATATTTTATCAAACTTTCATCAGCAGGCATTTGATTATATCAGCAGCAAATATGATTTCTTTAAATACTTTGATGGTCGGGTAATTTCTGCTGATGTTAATTTGATCAAACCAGAAGCAGAGATTTATGATCATTTACTTAATAAATTTAATTTAAAAGCTGAAGAAACTCTTTTTATAGATGACTCGAAAGCCAATATCGAGGCAGCCTTAAAAAAGGGAATCCGGGTAATACATTTTAAAGATGCTGAAAGTCTGGATGAGGAGTTAAAATTATATCTTAAGGAGTGAAGCTAATGCCTCATATATTATTTGGCCGTTCCAAAGAACTGGAGATTGAAATTACAGAATATTTAGACCTTGTTAATCAGGGGGCTCTGACATTTAAAAGAGATTTAAAGAGGTATATTCAAAAAGATTTTGAGCTTTTTGAGGAATCGCTGACTGACATTAAAAAGATTGAAAATAATGCTGATGAACATCAAAAGGACATTAAATATAAGTTGTATAAATATATGCTGATTCCGGAATCAAGAGCCGATGTTTTAAATATTATTGAAGAAATTGATACGATAACTGATCTGGCCAAGGAAGTGATTTATGAAATTTCGATAGAAAGGCCGGTGATTCCAGCAGGATTAGAAAGTGATTTTTTGGAGCTGGTTGAAAATAGTGCAGAGGCAGTTGACATGCTGGTTAAATGTGTGCGGGCATTTTTCGAAGAAATTTCGCAGGTTAATGATTATGTCAATAAGGTTCATTTTTATGAACATCAGGCAGATAAAAACGAAGAAAGGTTAAAAAGAAAAATATTTTCTGATCAGTGTGAGGAAATAGAAATTGCCTATAAGCTTCAGCTCAGATATTTTATTGAGGAGATTGCCGCTTTATCTGATCAGGCCGAAATGGTCAGTGAGGATGTTTCTGTAGCAGCTGTAAAAAGAAGAATTTAAATCAGTAAATGGTGGTGTGAAAAATGATTGAAGTTATTATCTATCTGTCAAGCGGCCTCTTTTTAGGCTGGTCTTTAGGTGCCAATGATGCAGCCAATATTTTTGGAACTGCAGTTGGCAGTAAAATGGTCAAATTTTCAACAGCTGCTCTGATTATGACAATTTTTGTAATTCTGGGTTCAGTTGTTAGTGGGGCAGGAGCATCTCATACCCTTGGAGCTCTGGGACAGGTAGGCACACTGCCGGCAGCTTTTGTAGTGGCTTTTGCAGCAGCAGTTGCAGTGTCCTGGATGACAAAATTAAGTCTGCCGGTTTCTACTTCACACTCGATTGTAGGAGGGATAATTGGCTGGAACCTTTATTCTGGTTATGCCACTGATCTGAGTGTGCTGAGAGAAATTGTAGGAGCCTGGATATTTTCACCGGTTCTTTCGGCTTTTTTTGCTGTTGTTTTATATTTCGCTTTTAGGAAATGGCTGAATAATGCCAGAGTTCATCTGCTGCAGCTCGATTTTTATACCCGCTGGGGATTATTGATTGTTGGTGCTTTTGGAGCCTATTCTCTGGGAGCTAATAATATTGCCAATGTAATGGGAGTCTTTACCGGTATTATGGAGATTCCGGCTTATAATCTCAGTATTTTTAGCTTCAGTGGAGCTCAGCAGCTTTTTCTGCTGGGAGGGATTGCAATTTCCGTTGGGGTAGTAACTTATTCTAAACGTGTGATGCTTACTGTTGGCTCAAATATTATGGATATTTCTCCAATTGGAGCTTTTATTGTTGTGCTGGCGAGCTCGACTACACTTTTTGTCTTTGCTTCAGCAGGTCTCAAAGATTTTTTAATAATGCTTGGTCTTCCTTCCTTTCCACTGGTTCCTGTATCAAGTTCTCAGGCAGTAGTGGGCGCAGTACTGGGGCTGGGGCTGGCAAAAGGTGGGCGCAATATTAATTTTAAGCTGCTGGGTAAAATTGGTGTCGGCTGGGTCCTGACTCCAATTACAGCTGCAGTCATTTCATTTTTCCTCTTATTTTTTATGCAGAATGTTTTTATTAGATCAGTAGTGTAAATTTACAGTTAAACTGCAGAAGCTGATTTTAAAGGCTTAACTAGATAATTTTTATAAGTTAATAAGTTTTTGGAGAGGTGATAAGATGTTTGAAAATATTCAGCTGGAGGGTTATCTGCAGCTGATCATAGAAAAAATAGAAAATAATCTATTAGTCTGGTCCAATTTGATCGAATTAATTATTTTTGCTTTACTTACAGCTGCAGCTTTTTTCCTGGCAAAATTTTTATACAGCCATGCAGATGATCTGTTGGGGAAAATCAAAGCTTTAAAAGAACGCAAGAAGCTCAGGATTCTCGATAGGCTATTATTTCCTTTGATTTTAATGATTCTGATTGGGCTCTATTATGTTGTTGCTGTTGCCTTTAGTCTGCCGGTAGTAATTATTAGTATTTTTGGAAACTTAGTTTCTGCCTGGTTGATAGTTAAGGCAATCACCCTGTTTTTCCCCCGCAATAAAATGTTTCGGTTTTTGTCCATTTTGATCTGGATTATTGCAGCCTTAAGAATTTTAAATATTTATCAGGAAACAATTAATCTGCTGGACAGTCTGGCTTTCAGCAGTGGTAATTTAAGAATTTCTCTGCTGCTGATAATTAAAGCAATTATTATCTTCAGTGTTTTATTCTGGCTTGCCGGTAAAGTAAGCAGGATTGTTACCTCCAGAATTGACAGCAGTGACGGCCTAACACCGTCAATAAAAGTACTTTTAAATAAGATAGCTAAATTTCTAATCTTTACTTCAGCAGTCTTATTTACCTTAAGCTCGGTTGGAATCGACTTAAGTGCCTTTGCTTTCCTTGGTGGTGCTATTGGTGTTGGCTTAGGTTTTGGACTGCAGAAGATTGTATCTAATTTTATCAGTGGAATTATTATTTTAGTTGATAAATCAATCAAGCCCGGTGATGTAGTTGAAATAGGAAATGTTTACGGCTGGGTGAGGAAGCTGGATATCCGTTTTGTCTCAGTTGTAACCCGCTCCGGTAAGGAATTTTTGATTCCAAATGAAGATTTTATCACCAAAGAAGTGATCAACTGGTCTTACAGTGATGAACTTGTTCGAGTTGATGCAGAAGTTGGAGTTTCTTATGACAGTGATTTAAGGCAGGTCCAGGAACTGATGATGCAGGCAATTGAGGAAAAGGAAAGAATTTTGACTGACCCGGCCCCAAATGTACTCTTAATGGGCTTTGGAGATAGTTCTGTTAATTTTGAAATCCGCTTCTGGATCAGTGATCCGCGCAATGGAATTCAGAATATCCGCAGTCAGGTTTTACTTTCAATCTGGGACAACTTTAAGGAACACGATATTGAAATCCCATTCCCACAGCGGGATTATCATTTGCGGTCACTGCCGGAGGATTTGAATAATTATTTTAAAGATAGTCAAAGAAATGAAAAAAATCCAAAAAAAGATAATCAGTAGCAAAATGATTTAAATGAGGAGGCTAATCATGGGTAAAATATTAATTCCTTTAGCTGATGGTTTTGAAGAAATTGAAGCTGTGACTAATATTGATGTTTTAAGAAGAGCTGGCCTGGATGTGATTACAGCCGGGATTGGAAGTAAAAAGATTAATGGAGACCATGGAATAAAGATTGAGACTGATACTGAAATTTCTGAGATTACAGCAGATGAACTGTCGGCTGTAGTTTTACCGGGTGGTATGCCTGGTGCTGCAAATTTAAGAGATAGTGCTGAATTGTTAAAATTAATTAGAGCTGTTAATGAAAAGGGCAATTTATGTGCAGCAGTCTGTGCAGCACCGATAGTACTGGAAGCTGCTGGTATTTTAACAGACAAAAATGCCACCAGCTATCCGGGTTTTGGAGAACAGATGGATTCAGCAAACTATCGGGAAGAAAGAGTAGTTATTGACGGCAACATTATAACGGGAAGAGGTCCTGGAGTTGCCATGGAATTTGCTTTAACTATTGTGGAATATCTACTCGACGGTAAAGAGAGAGTTGAACTGGAAAAAGCAATGCTGGTAAAAAATTAAACTGATTTAATGAATAAGCCTCCCCCAGATTTGGGGGAGCTTTTCCAAAGCTAATAAAATTAACTAAGTTGTTTAGGGGGAGTAAAATGGCAGCAATTAAATTAAGTGCACTTGATCATATTTTTGAAAAATATGAGGGAAAAAAAGGCAAATTGATTCCTGTTCTGCATGAGATACAGGAAGAGGTTGGTTATCTTCCGGTAGAAGTTCAGCGCTATGTCAGCGAAAAACTGGGAGTTGCAATGAGTAAAATTTATGGAGTTATTAGTTTTTACTCGTTTTTTACAACTGAGCCCAAAGGAGAGCATACAATTGGAGTCTGTATGGGCACCGCCTGCTATGTCAAAGGAGCAGAAGACATTTTAAATAGGTTAAAAGAAGAATTAGGTATCGAAACTGGTCAGACAACTGCTGATAATAAATTTACGATGACAATGACCCGCTGTTTGGGAACCTGCAGCATGGCACCGGTAATCATGATTGATGATCAGGTTCACGGCAACCTTGAAGCAGAAAAAATTCCAGAGATAATCAATAAATATTAATAATTGGGGTGTAAAAATGGCGAAAAAAGAAATCTTAATCTGTGCCGGAACTGCCTGTTTATCTGCCGGAGCAGAGGAGATCAAAGACAAGTTTAAAGAGGAGATAAAAGAACTTAATTTGACTGAAGATTATGAAACAAAAACAGTGATCAGTAATACTGGCTGTATCGGCCCCTGCAGTTTGGGACCAATCGCGATAGTTAAAGATGACAATACCTTTTACGGTCATTTAAAAACTGAAGATGTGGCTAGAATTGTTAGAGAACATCTTTTGAATGGCAGAGTTGTAGAAGATTTATTAACTGAAGAAGAGGGAGAAAAAGTTGAAGATTTTAAAGAAATACGCTTTATGAAAAAACAGAAGCGGATTGCTCTAAGAAATACAGGAATCATTGATCCCAATAAAATTGAAGAGTATCTTGAAAGGGACGGCTATCAGGCTTTAAAAACCGTGCTGAATGAGCTGACTCCACTGGAGGTAATCGAAGAAATCAAAGCTTCGGGCCTCAGAGGTAGAGGGGGAGCTGGTTTTCCTACCGGCTTGAAGTGGAGCTTTGCCCATCAGGCAGCCGGGGAGCAGAAATACATAATCTGTAATGCAGATGAGGGAGACCCTGGTGCTTTTATGGACCGCAGTATCTTAGAGGGTGATCCCCACAGTATTATTGAAGCAATGGCAGTTGCCGGTTATGCAATTGGTGCTGATCAGGGTTTTGTCTATGTGCGGGCAGAATACCCACTGGCAGTTAAAAACTTAAAGATTGCCATTAGGGCAGCAGAAAATAATGGTTATTTGGGCAGCAATATTTACGGCAGTGATTTTTCATTTAATTTAGAAGTGCGTGTTGGAGCCGGGGCCTTTGTCTGTGGAGAAGAAACCGCCCTGATTGCTTCAATCGAAGGCAAAAGAGGACAGCCTTCAACCAAACCACCTTATCCTGCTAATTCTGGCTTGTGGGGAAAGCCAACTGTAATCAATAATGTAGAAACTCTGGCCAATATTGTGCCGATAATTAATAAGGGCAGTCAGTGGTTCAGCAGTATTGGTACCGAAAAAAGTAAAGGGACCAAAGTATTTGCGGTGGCAGGTGATGTTAAGGAGACAGGTCTGGTTGAAGTACCAATGGGCACAACTTTAAGAGAAATTGTTTTTGAGATAGCAGGTGGAATTGCCGACGGCAAGGAATTTAAGGCAGCTCAAATCGGTGGACCTTCTGGAGGGACAATTCCCAAAGAATACTTAGACCTAAAGATAGATTATGAGTCAGTTAAGGAAGCGGGAGCGATAGTTGGCTCCGGCGGCCTGGTAATTATGGATGAAGATAATTCAATGGTTGATGTGGCAAGATTTTTTCTAGATTTTACTGAAGATGAATCCTGCGGCAAATGTACTCCCTGCCGGGTTGGAACCAAAAGGATGCTCGATATTTTAGAAAAAATTCTGGACGGTAAAGGCAGCCAGCAGGACCTTGATAAATTAGAAGAGCTGGGAAATGTAGTTAAAGAAACCTCTCTCTGTGGACTGGGTCAGACTGCTCCCAATCCAGTTTTAAGTACACTAAAGTACTTTAGAGAAGAATACGAAGAATTAATCAATACTGCAGAGGAGGGGAATTAAATCGTGGAGATAACTATCGATAAACAAAAAATTGAAGTTGAAAAAGGAAAAACTGTCTTAGAAGCAGCGGAAGAGAACGGGATTGCGATTCCAACTCTCTGCCACAGCCCATTTTTGGAGGATGTGGGTGCCTGCAGAATGTGCCTGATTGAGGACCTTGCTGACGGCAAATTGAAAACTTCCTGTACAACTGAGGTCAAAGATGGGATGGAAGTCCTTACTAAAAGTAAGCGAGTCGAAGATTCGCGCCGGACAATTTTAGATTTATTAATTTCTGACCATCCCCTAGACTGCATGACCTGTGAGGCAGACGGCAGCTGTACTCTTCAGGATTTAGCCTATCAGTACGGGATTGAGCGCTCTTCCTATGGGACAAAATCGGAGCCCCGCTTTAAAGTTGAAAGAGATAATGAATTTATTGAGCTGGACCCTGATAAATGTATTTTATGCGGTAAGTGTATTCGAGTTGATCAGGATATTCAGTGTTCAGATGCCATAGATTTTGTGGAAAGAGGATTTCAGACTAAGGTGGGAGCAGCGAGTGACGAAGGGCTGGGTGGAGAAGACTCGACCTGTGTTTTCTGCGGTCAGTGTGTGGAACTCTGTCCAACTGGAGCCTTAAGCTATATACCTTCTCAAAAGAAAGGTAGAGAATATAATTTTGAAAAGACTGTTACAACCTGTCCCTACTGTGGAGTCGGCTGTCAGCTGGAACTAAAGACAAAGGATAGAAAGGTAATTGAAGTTGGCTCAGTTTACCGAGAGGGTACTCCCAATCCCTATGGTGAAGCCTGTGTTAAGGGAAGGTTTGGTTATGATTTTATCAACCATCCTGACCGGCTCAAAAAACCATTAATCAAAAGAAATGGTAAATTTGAAGAGGCAGAATGGGAGGAAGCCCTGTCACTGGTAGCAGAAAAGCTGACTGAAATTAAGGATGAATATGGTGGCCGAGCTCTGGCAGGTTTGAGCTCTGCTAAATGTACTAATGAAGAAAACTACTTAATGCAGAAATTTATGCGGGCTGTAATCGGGACAAACTCTGTTGACCACTGTGCCCGTTTATGCCATGCCTCTACAGTTGCCGGCCTGGTTAAAGCTTTCGGCTCGGGGGCAATGACTAACTCGATCAGTGAAATTGAAGGTTCAGATCTGATCTTTGTAATTGGCTCCAATCCAACTGAAAACCATCCGGTAATCGGTAGTAAGATGAAAAAAGCTCATAAAAATAGGACAAAATTAATTGTAGCAGATCCCCGCCAGATTGAATTATCCGGCCTGGCAGAAGTAGCAGTCCAGCAGCAGCCCGGTACAGATGTGGCTTTGCTCAACGGTCTGATGCATGTGATTATCGAGGAAGGACTGGCTGATCAGGAATTTATTGCAGAGCGAACCGAAAACTATGAGTATCTGGCTTCAGTTGTTGAAGACTATACTCCCGAAAAAGTAGCAGAGATCACGGGAGTAGAGGCAGCTAAAATTAAAAAAGCAGCCCGACTTTTTGCTGAGGCAGATAAGGCAGCAATCTATTTTGCTATGGGTATCACTCAGCACAGAACCGGTACAGATAATGTGCTTTCTGTAGCTAATTTAGCACTGCTGACCGGAAACGTCGGTAGAGAAAGTACAGGTGTTAACCCACTCCGCGGCCAGAATAATGTTCAGGGTGCCTGTGACCTGGGAGCTTTATCCAATGTTTACCCTGGTTATCAGTCAGTTGAAGACCCCGAGATAAAAGAAAAGTTTGCCCGGGCCTGGGAAACAGAAGAACTTTCAGCTGAGGTCGGCTTAACTGTGGTTGAAATATTTAAGCAGGCGGGTGAAGATATTAGAGGCCTCTATATCATTGGCGAAAACCCGGTGATTTCTGATCCGGACCAGCGTCATATAGAAGAAGCACTAGACAGTTTAGATTTTCTGGTTGTAGAAGATATCTTTTTGACTGAAACTGCTCAATTTGCTGATGTTGTACTGCCGGCTGCCTGTTTTGCAGAAAAAGAAGGTACCTTTACTAATACCGAGCGCCGGATTCAAAAAGTTAATAAGGCAATTGAGCCTCCTGGAGAGGCCAGAGCTGACTGGAAGATTATCTCCGAAATTTCTACCAGAATGGGTTATCAGATGAACTATGATTCTCCTGCTGATATCATGGCAGAAATTGCAGAAGTCACTCCAATTTATGGTGGTATTTATGCAGATCGTCTGGGAGATAAGGGTCTGCAGTGGCCCTGTAAAGATCGAGAAGATCCTGGTACTAAGTTTTTACATCAGGGAGAATTTGCCCGGGGCAAGGGTAAGTTTCATCCGGTAACTTATATTCCACCAGCTGAAGAAGTGGATGATGAGTATGACTATATTATGATGACCGGAAGAATGCTCTATCACTTTCATACCGGAACGATGACCAGAAATTCGGAGCCAATTGATAAACATGAGCCCGATGCCTATCTTGAAATTAATAAAAAGGATGCTAAAAAGTTGAGAATTAAAGAGTGGGATCGGGTCAGGGTGACTTCCCGCCGGGGTGAGGTAGAAACCAATGTCCGAATTGGAGACAGAGTCCAGCCGGGGCAGATCTTTATGCCGTTCCACTATGCAGAAAGCCCGGCGAACAGACTGACCAATCCTGTTCTGGATAAAGATGCAAAAATCCCGGAGCTTAAAGTAACAGCAGTGAAGATTGAGAAAGTGGAATAAAATAATAGAGCAGTAAAATTTGAATAAATCTAAAAAACCACACCAGTATTTTTGGTGTGGTTTTTATTATCAGTTATCAAAAAAATTACTTTTAAAGATTTCAAAACAGACTTCAACAATCTCTGGATCAAATTTGCTTCCTTTATTTTCAATTAAAATTTCTAAAGCTTCTTTTTTGCTGACCGCTTTACGATAAGGTCTTTCAGAAAGCATTGCAGTAATTGAATCCGCTGCTCCAATAATTTTAGCTTCTTTTAAAATTTCATCTCCTTTTAAAGCTGCTGGATAACCAGAGCCATCAATTCTTTCATGGTGCTGTAAAATAATCTCTTTTATTTTTGGGTCAAAGTCCACATTTTTTAAAATTTCATAGCTCAGCTTGGGGTGGGTTTCAATTATTTTAAACTCCGCCGCTGTCAGTTTTTCATTTTTATTAATAATTTCTGAAGGTAGATATATTTCACCAAGATCATGCAGGAGAGCGGCAGTTTTTAGTGATTCTAAATTCTGAGCAGAAAAAGATAAAAATTTTCCGATTTCAGAGGTCAAAGCTGCTACATTTTGAGAAAAATTCTTTTTATAATAGAATTTTTTAGAATGCATTTCACTTAAGGCCTGAATCAGAGATTTATTTAAATTATCATTACTTTTCACAAAGTCAAGATGTGTTAAACCCATTAAATAGTCAAGTGAAACCTCAAAAAAACTAGCTACCTCAATTAAAAAATTATTAGAAGGAGTTCTGACACCCCTTTCATATTGAGCAATAGTTGACCTTGAATAGTTAAGTTTACTGGCTAATTTATCCTGAGTTAAGTTCATTTCTTTTCTTAAAGTCCTTAGACGGTCTTTAAAATTATCCATTTATATACCTCTTTCTCAACACACTTTTAATATTCTATAGCAAAAGC
>Ga0208296_100039_pt1 | contig 55613 bp, 44 predicted proteins | sample Wag42014_10_22_FD_187333 | JGI IMG/M metagenome (GOLD analysis project Ga0208296, IMG submission 187333) | Deep subsurface shale carbon reservoir microbial communities from Ohio, USA - Utica-2 Time Series 2014_10_22 (SPAdes) (version 2) ...
CGATACACCGGTAGACCACTCAAACCCTTTTATTGAAAGGGATATCGACAGATGTGTTTTGTGTGGAAAGTGTGTGAGAATATGTGATGAAGTCGTTAATATACAGGCGATCAGTTTTCAGAACAGAGGCACGGATACTATAATAGGGACTTCTTTTGATCAGCCGTGGCATTGTGAATATTGTGGTCAATGTATGAGCGTTTGTCCCGTTGGATCTCTTAATAACAGGGTATACCTCTTTAAAAACAGACCATGGAATTTGGAAAGTACTTATTCCACATGTGGTTTTTGTTCATGTGGATGTACTATTGTTGTAGACCACCAGGATAATGAAGTATTCAGAATTAAAGAAGATAATGATGCCGGTATAAATCACGGCTTTTTGTGTGCCAAAGGAAGGTTTGGATTTGAGCTTTTTAATTCAACGAAGCGCAAAACTAAGCCAATGATAAAAGAGGAATCCGGTTTCAGCGAAAAAGAGTACGCTGAAGTAATAGATTTCAGTGCTGATAAGATTGCAAAAATAAAAGAGGAACACGGACCGGAGTCTATAGGTGTTGTTGTTTCACCGAGACTTACCAATGAAGAAGCCTTTCTGGCACAGAAGTTTGGAAGAGAGGTTATTGGTACAAAAAATATTTATTCATTCGAGACAGCAGATGCTCTTCCGGAAGGAAATTATGAAGATGTGGAAAACAGTGACTATATACTGGTACTTAATAATGATGTAACCGAATCAAATCCGATACTGGGACTTGCTGTAAGGCGCGCCGCAAGGCACAACCCTGCAAAGTTAAATGTATTTTACAGTAAATATACTGCTTTAAGAAGAGTCTCCAGTGAATTTATAAAGGATAATCCAAAGAAAATTTATGAGGAAATCGGTGAACTGGTTTCCACTGTAGAGAGTGGAAATGGCAAATATAAGGAGATGGCTGAAGAGCTTAAGAAGGCTGAAAAACCTATAGTAATCTATGATCCGTATGAAAGAAAAGATATAGAGTTTGCCAAGAGGTTGAAAAAATCTGTGGATAATCTCATAACTGTGCCATGTAAATGGAAAAATAATTCTCAGGGTATAGTTGATATGGGGTGTGTCAACGGATTGGCACCAGGCTATAAAAAGGTTGAAAAAGGCGGTGGCTTGAGAGAAGCTCTGGAAACAGACAAGTTAAAAGCACTTGTTGTTTTTGGGGAAAATCTTGCAATAAAAGCTGAGCTTAAGGATCTTATTGGCTCAATCAGAAAGTTGGATTTTGTAATGGTGAGTGACCCGTTTTTCAGTGAATCTGCTGAATTGGCAGATGTGTATCTGCCAGTTGCTACATTTACTGAGAAGGATGGCAGCTTTACCAATCTTGAAGGACGGGTTCAACAGATTTCTCAGGCTGTAGAAAAGGGACTGCCCACCGATGCCGATATAATCGGTGATATATCTTCCAAACTGTCAAAAGAACTGCCACGGGATGTTGAGTCTGTAAGGGAGATGATTAAAAAAGAGAATGAGTTGTACTCTTCAATAAGTTTTGACGGAGAGACAATAAAGTACCCATATTTATTTGCCGAAGATATAAAAGATGAAAAAATGAATCTTGCCAGTACTGGCAAATACTATTTAGCACCAGCTTCACTTAGGCTGCATTCAGGCTCATATACAAGACACTCTCCAGACTTATCCAAAGTGTATGGAGAGCCAATGCTCGAGGTAAACCCGGAAGATGCAAAAGTGCTGAATGTGGAAGAAGGTGAATATCTTGCTGTGAAATTAGGCGATATAACCCGAAAATATAAAGTTACAATTGATAAATATGTAGATAAAGGAACCGTTTTTCTACCGAGTGATTATAATGAGACGGCAGCAATATTTCATAAAGGGCGCTATCTCAAGGTTGACTTGGTGAAGCATGATGCATAGCGCTTAAATGCGCGGGAGAAGAGAGTTTAAGTATTTAATATAAAAATTTTAACGAGGTTAGCTATGCTAATTGATGTGATTTTGATACTAATCAAAATTTTACTTGTAATCACAGTCTTATTGCTTGGTGTGGCCTACATGACGTGGGCCGAAAGAAAGGTAATCGGTCATATGCAGGTAAGGCTTGGTCCCACTCATGTTGGTTGGAAAGGTCTACTGCAGCCTATTGCTGACGGACTGAAATTAGTGGCAAAAGAAGATGTTGTCCCGGACATGGTGGATAAACCGGTTTATATTATTGCTCCGCTCTTAAGTCTTATCCCTGCTCTTTCTGCCTTCGCAGTCATACCTTTTGCCGATAAATTTATGTATATGGGCAGAGAAATGCAGCCATACATAACAGATTTAAATATTGGTCTTTTGTATGTGTTGGCTATTTCATCTATTGGAACTTACGGAATTATAATGGCAGGTTGGGCATCAAATTCCAAATATGCATTACTTGGGAGCTTGAGGTCATCAGCTCAGGTTATCAGTTACGAAACTGCAATGGGGCTTGCACTTGTAGGACCGGTCATTTTGGCTGGTACATTGAGCCTTAGAGGTATTACTTTGGCACAAAGTGATTTTGTTTGGTTTATCGTTCCTCAAATAGTAGCATTTGTGGTTTATCTTATATCCGCGGTCGCTGAAACAAACAGAGCTCCTTTTGATTTGCCGGAAGCGGAGTCAGAAATTGTGGCAGGTTTTCATGTGGAGTATTCGAGTATGAAATTTGCACTGTTTTTCCTGGCAGAATACACAAATATGTATGTAGTTTCCTCCATTGCAGCAATTGTTTTTCTTGGTGGATTCAGCGGCCCTGTACTGCCAGGGTTTGTATGGTTTGTTTTGAAAGTTTTGATATTTATGTTTTTCTATCTGTGGCTGAGGGCTACATTCCCACGTCTACGTTTTGATCAACTTATACACCTTGGCTGGAAGGTTCTGATACCTGTTGCTCTTGCGAATATCGTGGTAACGGCAGTAATAGTTTACATAGTGAGGTGAGGAGTTGGCTATGAAGAATATATTTAACACAATATTATTTACTGAAATGCTTCAGGGGATGGGAGTTACACTTAAACATTTTTTCAAAAAACCCGTTACTTACAAATATCCTTTTGAAGCAACACCTATTTTTCCGAGGTTCAGAGGCCTTCATTATATGAAGACTAATGAGAAAGGTGAATCGTTATGTGTGGGCTGCTATCTGTGCGAAGCAGTTTGCCCTTCAAATTGTATTCATATTGAAACGGATGCAGGCCCGAAGGGTGAGCGGATGGTTAAGAAATATGAGCTTGATTTGGCAAGATGCATATACTGTGGATTCTGTGAGGAAGCTTGTCCCGTTGATGCAATTCATATGGGCAACAGGTTCGATATCGTACAGTCCAGACGGGATACTTATACAGTAAATATGAAATATCTGGTACAAAATTATAAAGGAGAATAGATTATGGAACAGTTGGCATTTTACGTACTCGCGTTTGTAGCGATAATTTCAGCCCTGTTCATGATTACACGGATTAACCCGGTACACTCGGCACTATGGATGCTTTTGACGTTTTTTGCCGTGGCTGGGATATTTGTGCAGCTAAATGCTGAATTTATCGCGGCAATCCAGGTGCTCGTTTATGCGGGTGCAATTTTGGTTTTGTATTTATTTGTTGTGATGCTACTGAATCCGAAAAGCCGCGGATTTATCAAAGTGCCAGTTAGGTACACATTGGGCACATTGATGGCTATTGTAGTGGTTATCCAGATTTTTGCCACGCTCCGAAGTACTAATGTTATCGGAAAGCAAGGAACTATAACCCCTGAAGTTATGAAAGAATCCGGAAATGTGTTTCTATTTGGTAAGGAGCTCTTCAGCACGTATCTGGTGCCTTTCGAGGTATCATCAATATTGCTGCTTGTGGCAATGATCGGGGCCATAGCCCTTGCGAAAAAAGATTAAGGGGGAAAGGAGATGTTATTGCAGCATTATTTGATATTAAGCGCGGTATTGTTCGGGATTGGTATAACAGGTGTACTTATACGAAGAAACCTGATTGTTATGTTCATGTCAATGGAGCTTATGCTTAATGCGGTCAATATAAATATGGCTGCTTTTTCCAAATACTTACATGCAATGAGTGGGCAAATATTTATCGTTTTTATTATGTGCGTAGCGGCTGCTGAGGCAGCAGTTGGTCTTGCTCTAATAATTTCACTTTTTAGAAATAAACAGACGATAAATGCAGATGAGTTTAATCTAATGAGTAAATAGGAGAGGAAAATGATTGAGTTAGGGATACTATTAGGACCTCTTGCAGCAATAATTATAAACGCCTTTTTTGGTAGGCTTTATTTGAAGGAGAAAGCAAGTTATGTATCCATTGCAGGTGTGCTCATATCTCTTGTGCTCTCCATTGTAACTTTTGTGAGAGTTGCCGGCGGGTATCACCTGGATACTGTAGTGTATGAATGGGTACTGGCCGGAAATATACACATACCGTTTGGAATTCTTATAGATCAGTTAACTGCGATTATGCTTATAGTTGTGACCTTTGTAAGTACAATGGTTCATATCTATTCTATAGGTTATATGCACCATGATCCCGGGCACTGGAGATTTTTTACATATCTTTCTATTTTTACATTGTCGATGCTTGTTCTGGTACTTGGCAACAACTTTTTGATGCTTTTTGTTGGCTGGGAACTTGTTGGTCTTTCATCATACTTGTTGATCGGATTTTGGTTTCACAAAGACAGTGCAGCTGATGCCAGCAAAAAAGCTTTTGTTGTAAACAGGATCGGTGACTTTGGTTTTTATATAGGCCTGTTGCTCGTTATTATTACATTCAACAGTCTCAACTACAGCGATGCATTCAATATTCATGCAATAGAACAGGCAAAAGAGATAACTTATCCTATATTCGGTATCCAGATGAGTCTTCTGGATATTATGACTTTTGGTCTTTTCTGTGGTGCCATAGGTAAATCAGCTCAGTTTCCGTTGCATGTTTGGCTACCGGATGCTATGGAAGGTCCTACACCGGTTTCAGCGTTAATACACGCAGCTACAATGGTTACTGCCGGTGTTTACATGGTTGCACGTTGCAATCCACTTTTTTCTCAAGCTGAGCTTACCAGTGTAATTGTCGTGTATGTGGGTGCAATAACAGCGTTTTTAGGAGCTACAATCGGTCTTACCCAATTTGACTTCAAAAGAGTACTGGCTTATTCAACAATCAGCCAGTTAGGATATATGATAATGGCCGCAGGTGCAGGAGCGTATGTGGCGGCAATTTTTCATCTGTTTACACATGCTTTTTTCAAAGCTCTGCTCTTTCTGTGCTCAGGTAGTGTGATGCATGCAATGCAGGATGAGCTTGACATCAGAAAGATGGGTGGACTTATCAAAAAGATGCCTATCACCGGTTATACATTTCTGATTGGGTGTATTGCAATTGCCGGTATCCCACCCCTTGCTGGTTTTTGGAGTAAAGACGAAATACTCGCAATGACCTTTTCTGCTAATTACAAGTTTGCATGGTTTATAGGAGCAGTTGTTGCTTTTATGACCGCTTTTTATATGTTTAGACTGTGGTGGATGGTATTTAAAGGCGAACCCAGGGATAAACACCTTTATGATCATGCCCACGAATCGCCTTCTTCAATGACTGTTCCACTTATTTTACTTGCGATACTTTCAGTTGTCGTGGGTGCTATATTTGGTTATCCCCTTGAAAACGGTTATATACATTCTTTCCTCGGACCGGTGCTAACACCGGCACATGGCGGAGGGGAACATCATATGAGTGCTGCATTATCAACCGGTTTGATGACTTTATCAATAGTTCTTGCAGTAGCGGGTATATATGTATCGTATCTTTATTACATTCAAAAGCCTGAACTGCCCGCTAAAACTGTGAAAGCTTTTAGACCTGTCCACAAATTCTTTTATAATAAATGGTACTTTGATGAGTTGTATGATGCAGTTATAATTCAGCCTATAGTACTTATTTCAAGATTTCTGTGGAAAGGATTCGATAACAATGTGATAGATTTTATAGTGAACGGTGCCGGATGGACTGCAAGATCTCTGGGGCGCTTTCTCAGAATCATTCAGACCGGCCGTATGCAGACGTATTTGTTTACGATGGTACTGGGTGTTGTGATTTTGCTAACAATATTTTATATGGGATACTAGGGGGACGGTCATGATAGATAACATATTGACTACACTTATATTTTTTCCGCTTCTGGCTGCTTTTGTAATCTTTTTGTTCTTCAGAAGTGGAAAAGCTACAATGTGGGCTGCTTTTGTAGCCAGCGTTATTGAACTGATAATGACAATGCCCCTGATGTTTAATTTTAACAAGGGGACTGCTGCAATGCAGTTTGTTGAAAAAGTAGACTGGATTCCGGCTTTCGGGATTCAGTATCATCTTGGTGTTGACGGAATATCAGTGTTAATGATTTTTCTTACGACGCTGCTTACAGCGATTGCAATACTGGGCTCTTTTACATACATACAGAAAAGGCGTAGAGAGTTCTATCTTGCCATGCTGGTTTTGGAGACAGGTATGGTTGGTGTTTTTCTTGCTCTTGACTTTTTCCTCTTCTACATATTCTGGGAGGCAATGCTTATTCCTATGTATCTGATTATCGGTGTATGGGGTGGACCAAGACGTATATATGCAGCGGTTAAGTTTTTCCTTTATACCTTGGCAGGCTCATTGCTGATGATGCTGGCGATTATTGCACTTTATTTCAAACATGGAGCAATAACTGGTGTGTATACATTTGATATTTTACAAATTGCATCTGTTACATATCCCGCTGAATTTCAAATTTTTGTGTTTCTTGCTTTTTTTCTTGGCTTTGCAATTAAGGTTCCAATGTTTCCTTTTCATACCTGGCTTCCGGATGCACATGTGGAGGCTCCTACAGCCGGTTCAGTTATACTGGCAGGTGTTTTGTTGAAAATGGGGACTTACGGTTTCCTGCGTTTCTGTCTTCCCATTACTCCTATTGCATCAATCAAATTTGTTCCATTAATTGCAACTCTTTCCGTTATTGCGATTATTTATGGCGCATTAGTGGCTATGGTTCAGGAGGACATAAAGAAGTTGGTAGCGTATTCTTCAGTCAGCCATATGGGTTTTGTTACACTGGGTATTTATGCCTTTAACCCTGCCGGTATTGAGGGCGGAATACTTCAAATGTTCAACCACGGTATAATTACAGGTGCACTGTTTCTTTTGGTGGGTCTGATTTACGAAAGGACTCATACCCGTATTATTAATGAATATGGCGGTATCGCAGTGAAAGTACCGGTATTTGCAACATTTTTTTTAATATTTACTATGGCTTCAATAGCATTGCCGAGTATGGGAGGGTTTATAGGTGAGTTTCTCGTACTTGTCGGAAGTTTTCAGGCATTTTCTGACTATGCTATAGTTGCAGCGATAGGGGTAATTTTTGCAGCAGTTTATATGCTGTGGATGTATCAGCGCGTATTCTTCCACAAGCTGAATCCAAAATGGGAAAAACTGCTGGATGTGAATGTGCGGGAAGTAATATATATGGCTCCGCTGATTATACTGGTGTTTTGGGTAGGTTTATACCCGGAAACATTTACATCATATATGCATGAGAGCGTGGCAAATTTGGTTGAAAATATCCAAGCAGTTAAAGTAGCGTTGAAATAAGGAGGAGATGATGGGTCAAAGTATAATTGCGATAATGCCTGAAGTTTTGATGACTTTTTTTGCAATTGGCCTTCTGGTTATAGATTTGGTTGCAAGTGATGAGAAAAAGTCAGGTATCGCATATTTCGGAATTGCCTTTATATTGATAACACTTTTGTTAACAATACCGGTTGGCGGATTTAAAATTGTGGGTTTTGACGGGATGCTTGTCTGGGATTCATATGCGTATGCATTTTTTGTAGTATTCAGCATAGCTTTTATACTTGGTTCCTTAGGTGCTGTGGACTATATGAAAAGACTTGGTATCAATAAAGGTGAATACTACATAATTTTGTTTCTTAGCATTATAGGGATGCTGTTTATGGTCAGTGCAACTGACCTGTCAATATTGTATCTCGGAATGGAAACAATGGCACTTTCCATGTATATTATAGCTGGATTTAATAAATGGAACATGAGATCCAATGAATCCGGTATAAAATATTTTATCATCGGTGCATTTTCTTCGGCTATATTTCTTTTTGGTCTCTCTTATGTTTATGGGTATACAGGTAGCACAAGATATACTGAAATTGCGCAGATGATATCAGCAAACGGTCTGGATCACCTTAGCCTTAAGCTGGGTATGGTTATGATGCTTGCCGGTCTTGCATTTAAAATTTCAGCTGTTCCTTTTCATATGTGGGCTCCTGATGTTTATTCAGGTGCACCAACGCCGGCTACAGGATTTATGACTGTAGCACCGAAAGCTGCGGCATTTGGCGCGCTTATAAGATTTATCTGGGTAGCTTTGGAGCCAGCTACAGCATCATGGCAGCTGTTCTTTGCTATATTAGCTGTTCTGACCATGACCTACGGTAATCTAGTTGCTATTGCGCAGAACAATGTTAAAAGAATGCTTGCATATTCTGCGATATCACATGCAGGTTATATGCTTATAGGCGTGGTGGCTGCTAACGATTTGGGGTACCAGGCGATTGCACTTTATATGATTATATACGGCTTTATGAATATTGGAGCTTTTACAATTCTATCCCAGATGAAAAATAAAGGCGTTATTGAGGATGAAAGACTGGAAAGCTTTGCAGGTCTGTCTAAAAGTAATCCTCTGACAGCTCTGGCCATGCTGTTATTTATGTTTTCACTTGCGGGTATCCCACCACTGGCGGGATTTATAGGTAAATTTTATATTTTTGCCGCTGCGATAAAGAGCAATTTTGTCTGGTTGGCGATTGTAGGTGTGCTCAACAGTGCTGTAGGATGTTATTACTATATGCGTGTAACAATCTTTATGTATTTTAAAGAGCCTGAATACGAGGTCGAAAATAACTTACAGCCGGCAGGTGCTATTGTTACTTTTATAGCTACTGTTTTTGTCATACTTATAGGAGTGTTCCCTACCTTCTTTGTGAATTTAGTAAAAAATATGGTAATATAGTGAAAAAGGGTGTGATATAATGTCCGAAATAACAATTAAAAAAGCACTTGAGGATGCAAAAGAAAAAGAGAATCTGGCTTATGAATTTTACAAGAAGCTGGAAAATATAGTATCTGATTTGGGTGCAAAATCTATAATCAGAGAGCTTGCTGAAGAAGAGGTCAAACATATAGATTTTATAGAAAAGGCTATTGAGACCGGAAAAATCGATGAATTTGCAATGAATACCAAATGTTACTATACTGATTTGGGGATTTCAAAAATAGTGATTCCCGAGGTTATTACTGAGGATTTATCCGTACAGGATGTTCTCAGAATTGCAATGAAACATGAAGACAACTCCAGGTTATTCTATGAAAAAATGGCTGAACGGTTCAAAGGGGAAGAGTCTGAAGAAATATTTCAAAAGCTTGCCGTTGAAGAGTCCTGCCACAGAAATAATATTCAGGAAATATACGACGATATAGTACATACCGAGAATTAAAAAAGCCGGCTTTAGCCGGCTTTTTTATTCTTTAGCAAACTATCATCATAATAAATTTTAAATAGTTTATTCAAGTTTCGCACTTGCACTTATCACATGTCTTTGCGAGGAGTGATAACGACGAAGCAATCTCTCTTTTTATATTATTTTGAGATTGCCACAACCCTGTTTTCACAGGGTTTCGCAATGACAGAAAGAAGTGCGAAACTTGTATAGTTTATTGATTCTCCCGTTTTTTTAAGAGCTATGTCAATTAATTGGTGAGAGAGTTAGGCGGGGAAGTAGTAAATTTGTTGAGTTGTTTATTAGCGTATTGGTTAAGTTGGTTTTCAAACTTGAAACTTGAACCTTGAACCTTGAACGTTGAACAATACTGTTACCGTACTTCCCGAATTATTCAAAAATTTCGATTGTTATTCATTCAAACACAACTTGTTATTAATGCATCTTACGTTGATTTTGAATTCAAAAAAAATTATAAATGTGTATATTCTAATAAGCACCGGAGGAAACTATGAGCAAAAGTATCAGTATAATCGGCGGTGGAAGCTGGGGAACAGCTTTGGCAGACCTTATAGCCGGCAACGGGTACGATGTGACTGTTTTTGCAAAGGAAAAAGAGGTAATTGAAGGTATAAATAATAAAAATGAAAATGAGCTGTTTCTTAAAGGTTATAAATTGCATAACCGAATAAAAGCGGAAAATCTCGAAAAAGTTAATGAAAATAGAATATCCAAGGCTGTATGGGCTGTCCCAACGCAATTCAGCAGAGATGTAGCATCTATGACTGCATCCACGCTTGAAAACAGTTCGGTAATGATTGCAACAAAGGGTATAGAAATCAGTACGGGTGAGCTGATCTACGATATTCTCAGTGAGGAACTAAATAGTAAAATTACAATATTGTCAGGTCCATCCTTTGCAAAAGAAGTTGCAGCTAAAAAGCCAACCGCTGTCAGTATAGCTTCTAATATTGGCGATGAAAGAAATTTCTGGCAAAAGGTCGTTTCAAATAAATTTTTCAGAGCATACACCTCTGATGATGTTATTGGAGTTGAAGTGGGCGGGGCAATCAAAAATGTTGTGGCTATTGCAACCGGTATGTCCGATGGTTTAGGTTTCGGACTTAATGCAAGAGCCGGTCTGATTACCAGAGGTCTCGCAGAGATAACCCGTCTGGGGCTGGCACTTGGAGCAAAGCATGAAACGTTTATGGGACTAAGCGGCATGGGCGATCTTGTTCTAACAGCCACAGGTGATCTCAGCAGAAACAGAAATGTAGGACTTAAGATTGCTGAAGGGCTGACTCTTAAGGAAATAACAGAAAATATGAAGATGGTAGCTGAAGGTGTATACACTGCCAAAGCTGCACATTTTTTATCAGATAGAATAAAAGTAGAAATGCCGATTACTAAAGAGGTATATAAAATATTGTATGAGGATAAAAAACCTTATCAATCTGTTATGGATCTAATGAGCAGGGACCTTAAATCTGAGAGTGTAAAATAGCATTATCAATATATTGTGGGGTTATATATGATTAATCTAATACTTTGCGGCGGAAGCGGGACGAGGTTGTGGCCGCTGAGCAGAAAATATCTGCCCAAACAGTTTGTTAAAATTTTCGATGGAGAATCACTTTTTCAAAAGACAGTAAAAAGGAATATGCATCTTTGTGACGAATTGTTCATAATTTCAGGGGAAACCCAATATTTTCTCGCAGTCGACCAACTGGAAGAACTTAATATTTTAAAAAATAAAAAGGTCAGGTTTTTTCTGGAATCGGAAGGAAGAAACACTGCACCTGCAATTGCATTGAGCTGCTTTGATATTGACCCTCAGGAAACGGTGTTGGTCTGCCCGTCGGATCACATAGTATCCGATCTCGACGTGTATGAACAAGCTGTTATTCGTGCAGGGGATCTTGCAGAGGATGAAAATCTTGTTACTTTCGGGATTTCTCCTTCTTATCCTGAAACGGGATATGGATATATACAAGCAAAAGGGGAAGATGTTGAAGCATTCAAGGAAAAGCCTGATGCTGCGACTGCACAAAAATATGTAAAAAGCGGAGATTATCTCTGGAACAGCGGGATGTTCTGTTTTAAATCAAATACCATCCTTAAAGCACTGGCTGAGCACGCCCGGGATATTTTTGAAGCCACTGAGGCTGCATACAATAACAGGGTAGTTATTGGAGAAAACCAGTTTAAGATAAAAAAGAAAGATATGCAGAGCATTCCTGCAGAAAGCATAGATTATGCGGTCATGGAAAGAACTGATAATGTTAAGGTAGTGTACGGAGAGTTTGGCTGGAGTGATGTTGGAAGCTTTAAGTCATTGTTTGATATATCGAAAAAAGACATTGTGAATAACGCAGTGCTGAATCTGGAACATCAAAACTTTAATGAGCCAGTGATGATAAATGCCCGGGATAATCTTATAGTAAACAATAAAAGGCAGGTTGCAGTAATAGGAGAGGACAATCTTGTGGTGGTGGACACGGATGATGCTCTGCTTATTGCCAACAAGTCGGAAAGCCAGAAGGTCAAAGAGGTCGTTGAACAACTGAAGGAAAGGGGGTCTGATCTGGCAGAAATTCACAAAACGGTTATAAGACCCTGGGGCTCATACACGATACTTGAGGACGGTCCTCTTTATAAAATTAAAAAGATTACAGTGAAGGCTGGTAAACGTCTATCCCTTCAGAAGCACTTTCACAGAAATGAACACTGGGTAGTTGTGAGCGGGACAGCTAAGGTAACACTGGATGACGAAGTGTTTCTGATGAGGCAGAACGAATCCACATTTATCAAAATGGGCGTTAATCATCGGCTGGAAAATCCGGGAAATATCGAATTGGTCATAATTGAATCACAAGTGGGTGAATATACCGGTGAAGATGATATTGTCAGAATTGAAGACGATTTTAAAAGGAATGAATAATAATTATTTTTTCCAAAAGTACGGTGTTAAGATTATTATGAATGAGTAAAGTTCCAGCCTGCCGGCAATCATTGCAAAACTCAACACCCATTTAATGTAGTCGCTGAATCCGGCATAATTGTCCAGGGGTCCTACAGAACCGAATCCCGGACCTATGTTACCGATGGTTGCCAGAGAGGCAGCGAAAGAAGTCAAAAGGTCGTGCCCGCCGGAGGCAACTAAAATTGTGACAATAATATTTGTTGCTATATAAAGAAAAAAGAACCCTGATACTGCGTAAACAATGTCTTTTTTGACAGGCATCTTATTTAATTTGATTGTAAATATCCCCCGGGGGTGCAATAAAAATTTCATCTCATTCAAGGACTGTTTAAATAAAAGCAGTATCCGAACTACTTTAATTCCTCCGGCAGTCGAACCGGAGCAACCGCCCACAAACATTAAAGAAAAAAGTATAATCTGAGATAAAAAAGGCCAGGATTCATAGTTATCAGTAACAAATCCTGTGGTTGTGATAAAAGTCAGTGCCTGAAAAACGGCAAGTCTGAAAGATTCTTCTCCGCCGGATTCGAAACTGTTATACAAATTAAATGCGATAATTATGGTAGCAGTGAGAATAACGAGCAAATAAGCCTTTATTTCAGAGTTATTGATAATGTTTTTAAAATTACCTGTGATTAGATTGAAATGAAGTGCAAAGTTTACACTAGCCAGAAACATAAAAATTGAGATTACATATTGGATAAAAGGCGAACTATAATTTGCAATACTGTCCTGTTTAGGAGAGAAACCACCTGTGGAAAGCGTGGAAAATGTGTGTGTAATCGAGTCAAAAAAACTCATGCCGCCGAAAATCAGCAAAATGATAAGCAGGACTGTTAAAGTCAAATAAATCAGCCATAAGTATTTAGCAGTAGTTGTAATGCGGGAAGACATTTTATCCACGGATGGACCGGGAGCTTCAGCTTTAATCAGTTGTAGTCCTCCAATGCCTAACAGAGGAAGAATAGCAACGGTCAGAACGACTATTCCCATACCTCCAAGCCATTGTGTTAAAGAGCGCCACATTAGAAGCGATTTGGGCAAACTTTCTATATCATTAAGGATTGAAGCACCTGTTGTGGTAAAACCTGAAGCCGTTTCAAAAAAGGAATTGGTAAATTCCGGGATTGCCCCGCTTAAATAAAAGGGCATGGCTCCGAAAAAAGAAGCTGTGATCCACGCCAGGCTAACAAGTAAAAAACTCCCTTTCGTTGATAATATTTTTTGATTTGTCTTCTTAATAAGAAATAAAAATAAAAAAGAGGTGATAACTATCATTAGAATGGTTAATTGAAACGACTTGAATGCAGCCATTTCATTGTAGTATAGAGAGGATAAACTGCATAAAAACATGAAAAATGCGAGTATCAGCCATATCACACTAAGTGTTTTGAATACAAGTGGAAATCTCATAAGCTTATTTTGATATAAACTCTTCGACTTTGTCTATTGCACTTTTCTTTGCAAAGAGAATCAGATTATCACCTTCATCCAAAACGTAATTACCGTCCGGGATTATATTCTTGTTGTTTCTATTAATTGCAACGATAAGAGAATGCTTAGGTAAAGCGAGATTCTTGATGGCAACATTTTTGTGCTTGCTTTTGGGGGGGATTGTAAACTCTATAATCTCCGCTTTACCGTCAAAAAGGCTGTAAACACCTTTGATGTTACCTTTGCGTATATGTTTTAAAATAGCATTTGCCGAGCTGATTTTCGGGCTGATAGTCGAGTCTATACCAAGCTTTGCAGCCATATTCAGATAATTAACTTTGCTCACAAGCGAGATAGTCTTTTTTATTCCGCTCTCTTTGGCATAAACAGATGTTAAAATATTAAGTTCTTCATTATCGGTAACAGAAAGCATCAGGTCAAAAGAGCCGAGATCCTCTTCATCAAAAATACTTTCGTCAGATATGTCAGCATGTATGACAGTAATGTCAGGTATTTGTTCGGCAATCTGTTTGCATTTGTTATAATCTTTTTCGATCAGCTTTACATTCTTGTCTATAGAAGCCAGATATTCGGCTACAAATTTCCCCGTTCTTCCCCCGCCTACAATAACAATATGTTTCAATCGTTTAAATATTACTCCTGATTTGGCGAGAAATCTGTTCACCCCGACCCTTTCTCCTGTAACAAAGAGATGATCACCCTCATAGACTTTGGTATCTCCTTTGGGAATGATAATATCATTATTTCTCAGAATTCCGGTAATCAGATAATCTTCGTTTATTTTCTGTCTTATATCCTTTACGCTTGTGCCGTTCAGAATAGAATCCTTGTGGATGAAAAGGTCTCTGAGCTGCAGATTCCCGCTTTCAAAAGTTGTTGTCCCTGCGGTCACGCCCTGCTGGATAGTATTTACTATTGAGCGGGCTGCCTCCAGTTCTGGATTTACAACAAAATCCACTCCAACGTAATTATTCTGCAGAAGATTACTCCGGGTATAGTCAAGACGCCTTACGCGGGCAATTTTGGTTTTAAGTTTAAGTTCACTGGATACTAGAAAGCATGTGATAAGATTGACCTCATCCGAGTCTGTTACTGCAATAAAAATATCATCCTTCTCTATATCAAGAGATCTGATAAGATCCATATCCGTTCCTTCACCTTTCACAACCATACAGTCAAGATGTGTCTGGGCATACTTCACTTTGTTGATATTTTTGTCTATCAGGACAACGTCTTTGTTTTCTTTTATCAACTGCTCAGAAAGGTGGTAACCGACTTCGCCGGCACCGACTACTATTACTTTCATTTGAGACTCTCAAAAACTATATTTGGTGGAATTTTATAATCTAATATTAATACACTGATTTTGCAAATTATTTTGTCTCCTGTGTTAACTTCAGTTCATAAGTTATCTTAACATCTTGGTTTAAAAAAGCCAGATTTTATGAAGAGGGAGATTATTATATCTTTTATAATCAAATTTCAACAAGTTTTTACTATTGATTTTTAATATTAACAGTTTTATTTGTAACTGACTGCTTATGAATGAATTATTTATTATTGGTCTACTTATTATCATCGGTTATTTTGCCGGTCTGCTTTTGGAAAAAGTAGGAATTCCGAAGATCATAGGCTACATTGTGACCGGTGTTGTTTTTAGTCCATACACTTTTGAATTTGTCCCTGAAAATATATTAAAAAGTACGAGTCCGTTAATTGATACCTGCCTGGGTTTTATCATATTTGAAGTTGGCGGCTCACTTAAATGGTCTAAACTTAAGAATTATAAAAAGCAGCTTATCAATATTCTACTATTTGAAAGCTTAACCACCTATATTCTGATTATTTCAGTGCTTGTTGCATCAGGCTACATCTTTGCTTCTCTTTTTGCTATTGAGCCTCTTTGGATTTGGATTCTTGCACTTTTGTTGGCTCCTATGGGAGCTCCCACAGATCCTACTGCAACATTTGCCATTATTCACGAATACGGTGCAAAGGGTAACGTCGCGAATACAATTATTGAAGTGGCGGCTTTGGATGATGCAATGGGTGTATTTTTGTTCAGCCTGTCCACCAGTGCGGCATTTATTTTAGCTGGAGACGGTGACAGCAGCATTAGTATCTCTTTGTTAAAAGCATTTTATACGATAGCAGGAGCCCTGGGTTTTGGATTTCTATGCGGATGGTTAACGCGAATTATAAGCAATTTCTTAAATATTAAAAACGAAGGGCAATGGATAGTTTTACTGGCTGCGTTTATCATTTTCACATTTGGTTTATCTTCAATGCTTGGACTGGATGAGATTCTTGCTGTGATGGCTTTTGGAGCTTATACCACTAATTTTAACGAACAGCAGGAGCAGATATTTAACATTATAGAGCGATATACGGAAGAATTGATTGTTTTGTTCTTTTTTATATTATCCGGCTTACATATAGACATAACCGCAATGCCCGGTGCAGCTCCCCTTATCGGTATCTTTGTAGTTTTCAGAATATTTGGTAAATACTTTGGGGCAAGGACAGGCGCGTATTTTGGCGGTGCACCGAAGGAAGTCCGGAAATGTATCGGCGGCGGACTTTTGCCGCAGGGAGGTATAGTTATCGGTTTGGCACTGATGATATCTCAGGATCCGGCGTTGGATATAATATCAGATACTTTGCTGGCAACAGTTATGGGGAGCACTGTTTTAAATGAAATTATAGGTCCTTTTAGTGCTAAAACAGCTTTGAAGAAAGCAGGTGAAATTTGAGCGTATTAAATTTATTTATAAAAATGTTATCAATAGATTTCGTAAACAGCCAGCCGCCCGTCAAGGTTGGCGTTTCTTAACGGAATTTTACGTGTTGTCCTAAGCCCCACACTTTTTATAAGCTCCCTTCTGCCGAAATATATATAAGCTCTTGAGTCTTTACAGTTTTGTTTTAGAAAATCACCCATCTGTTTGACAAAGTCTTCCATTTTTAAATTTTTACCGATACGTTTTCCATAGGGTGGATTTGTAATTATCGTTTTATTCTGAAGCTCTAAGTCTCTGAAGTCGGAATTTTGTATTTTCACTTTTTGACCGTTGGGCAGAGCAGCAAGATTTTGCCGGGCGAATTTGACAGCTGCTGCATCAATGTCGTAGCCGCTTATAAGATTTTTGTTTAAAGGTTTTATATCTTCTTCAGCACTCTTCTTTATATTTTCCCACACGCTACTGTCGAAATCAGGCATATACATAAATCCGAAATTTTTCCTGAGATATCCTGCCGGGATATTGCAGTGCTTGATTAGTGCTTCAGCCAGGACTGTTCCTGAGCCACACATGGGATCAACCAAAGGTTTCTCACCATCCCAGCCGCTCAAATCGATTACAGCAGCTGCTACATTTTCCATCATGGGTGCTTCTACTGCGTTTTTTCTGTACCCTCTTCTGTGAAGAGAGCCTCCTGAAGTTTCCAGGCTGAGAACAGCTTTATTGTTGTTGATAAGTATATGAAACCATATATCAGGAGTCTTCGGGTTGACGTCGGGACGTTCTCCATATTTTTTTCGGAACTGATCAACAATTGCATCCTTTACACACAAAGCAGCATATTGGGAATGGTTTATAATACTGCCGGCAACATTTGCAAAAACGGCAAACGTATCATGTAAACCCATGAAGTCATTGAAATCGATTTTGCTGACAGTATTGTAAAGATATCTGGTGCTGTGGCAGTCGAAACTTATTAAGGGAGCAACAATCCTGGTTGCTATCCGTGTAAAGTAGTTAATTTTATAAAGCGTCTCAGCTCCGCAGGTGAAAAATACACCTTTGAATGCTTTCTCTATATCTTCCGCACCAAGTTTTTCAGCCTCCTCGGCAAAAAGTTCTTCCAGCCCTTCGGCAGTTTGTGCAAAATATCTATTGGTTTTCTGATATTGATACATATTGTCTCCTTGGAAAGACGGTGATATTATAGTCTGCAGGAAAGATTGTCAATATTTATACTGCTGCCAACCTCCCATTTTTTTAAAAGCGATTTTGGTAGAGAGGTTGTGAGTTAGTGAGGTAGAGAAATAGTGAATTGGGGAGTTGGGAGAGTGGTGATTTGTTGATTGGTCGATTAATTTTTCTGATTTTCTTCAACGTCTCACGCCTCTCTCATCATGCGTCACTTGCTGCACATTGCGTTTTTTTAAAGGCATAAATTTTGGGAGGATGCTTATTATACTACTGAAAGCATGCTTTTTTGCAATAAAAAAACATTTTCTGAAAAAAAGTCTTGCACAATGTATAATATGGTGTATTATACGCATCAAAGTAGTACAGAAGTATTTAGAAGCGTGCTGTATTCTTTCTGGATACGGTTTCTTGTTTTCGATTAACTTCCACTACTCAAATAAAATATCCCGGAAAGGGAACGAGAGGTTATGTTATGGAATTAGGAACAGTCAAATGGTTTAGTGATGCAAAAGGATTTGGATTCATCACAAAAGAAGATGGTGATGATGTATTTGTTCACTATACCGCAGTGCAAAAAGACGGATTTAAAAGCCTTAGCGAAGGCGAAAAGGTTCAATTCGAAGTTGAAAAAACACCAAAAGGTGCTTCAGCTGTAAACGTTCAGGAAGTATAAACCTGTTTAATTCTAAAAAGCACAAAGCCCCGTCTTTATAAGGCGGGGCTTTTTATTTTCTCTTTTAATTTCATTATTTTTCTGTAGGAATTTTCAATATTCTGTTTATCCACAACATTATTCTTAACCGCCTGCTTCAAAATTGATATTACTTTATTTGGAAGATATTTGTCAGGGCTAAAATAATTGGCGAATATCAGAATGTCGCATCCGGCATTTACCGCTCTTATAACAATTTCTTTCATTGAATAGTATCTACTCAGAGCTTTCATCTGCAAATCGTCAGAAATCACCACACCTCTAAACCCGAGCTTTTCTCTTAAAATTTTGCTAATGATTTTGTGTGAGAGTGTTGCAGGATATTTTTTATCCAAGTGTCTGTTAAAAAGGTGTCCGACCATGACACTGTCAGCCAAATTCTTATTTATGAGAATTTTAAACGGTTTAAGCTCATATTCCGACCAGGTTTTTGTTATGTCAGTAACCCCTTTATGGCTGTCTGAAAGAGCACTGCCATGCCCCGGAAAATGTTTTAAAGTGGTTAAAATATTAAATTTGCGATGGGCTGAGATAAATGCTTCGGCGTATTTTATAACAGTATCAGGATCTTCGGAAAAACTGCGTTCCAAAGCCCCGATGGCAGGGGATTTTTTGTTAATATTAAGATCCACAACAGGTGCCAAATTGAAATTAATTCCCGTTTTTTTCAGCTGAGAAGCCATTTTTTCATACTGTTTTAAAGCTTTATTTATTGTCAGTATATCAGCTGTCTCTTCGGCAGTCTTATAATCAGTAAAACCGTTTGTTTTATTAAGGCGTTGTACATTGCCCCCTTCCTGATCAACGGCAATAAACAATGGCTCTGTGGAAATGTTCTGCAAATAGGAAGTAAGCTGTTTAGTCTGAGAAGGGAAAGTTATATTTCTTTTTAAAAGCAAAATACCGCCCACACGTCCTTCTTTAACCTGCTCAGCAACTGTTTTTGTCCATCCGTTATTTTCTGCTGTCCCTTTAAAGCCTATCATTATCATCTCACCAATCTTTTCTTCAAGAGTTACAGCAGGAGCATTAAAGGTAATTGTAAAAAACAGCAGCAAAAGTAAACGTATCATATCCACACTCTGAGTTTTTGCTTTCAGTATATTATAGATTAATATTTTTCTCCGGTAAAGATAAGCCCTTGTAAATTCTTTTTTTATTCGTTAGCCTTGGTTAAAACAAAACACAGGAGCAGTAGTATGAGCAATAATTCTCCGGAAAAGATTATTTATTCGATGAACAGGGTGAGTAAAAGATACCAAAATAAGGAAGTGATTAAAGATATTTCTCTATCGTATTTTTATGGAGCTAAAATCGGCGTAGTTGGTCTGAACGGTGCAGGCAAAAGTACCGTCCTTAAAATTATGGCAGGGGTTGATAACGATTTTGAAGGGGATGTTGCTATTTCTCCCGGTTATTCAATAGGCTATCTTGAACAGGAACCGGAACTGGATAAATCCAAAACAGTAAAGGAAATTGTCAGTGAGGGTGCCGGTGAAGTGGTTGATTTATTAAACGAGTTTAATGAAGTAAGTGCAAAATTTGCTGAACCTATGTCTGATGATGAAATGAACGACCTTATCACAAGACAGGGGGAGCTGCAGGAGCAGCTGGACAGACTGGACGGATGGGACATAGATTCAAAGCTGGATATGGCTATGGACGCTCTCAGATGTCCTCCGCCGGAAACTCCGGTGAATGTTATTTCAGGCGGGGAAAAGAGAAGGGTTGCCTTGTGCAGACTACTTTTGCAGAAACCGGACATTCTTCTCCTGGATGAGCCCACTAATCATCTGGATGCGGAAACTGTTGCCTGGCTTGAGCAACATTTAAAACAGTATCCGGGTACTGTTATAGCAGTTACTCACGACAGATATTTTCTGGACAATGTGGCCGGCTGGATACTTGAGCTGGAAAACGGTTACGGTCTGCCCTGGAAAGGAAATTATTCATCATGGCTTGAGCAGAAACAGGAAGATTTGCGTCAGAGTAAGAAGAAAGAAAGCGAGAGGCGGAAGACTCTGGAGCGTGAACTTGAATGGATTCGCATGTCAAAGAAAGGAAGACAGTCCAAATCCAAAGCGAGAATCAATTCATATAATGAACTTCTTAGTCAGGACAGCAGTACAAAATCTAAAGATATGCAGATATATATCCCTCCAGGCCCCCGTCTTGGTGATGTTGTTATTGAAGCTGAAGATGTGGGTAAGGTTTATGATGACAAAATTATTTTTGAAGGGATGAACTTTAAAATGCCAGCCGGCGGAATTGTCGGTGTAATCGGACCTAACGGAGCCGGCAAAACCACCCTTTTTAAGATGATCACCGGTAAGGAACAACCCGACAGAGGTTCTATAAAAGTAGGGGACAGTGTAAAATTGGCGTATGTTGATCAGGAAAGAGATACTCTTGATCCTTCCAAAACTGTTTGGGAAATTATTTCCGAAGGCAACGATGTCATGAATCTGGGAAATGTTGAAGTCAACAGCAGGGCATACGTAGCCAAATTTAATTTTTCCGGAGCAGATCAGCAAAAGAAAGCAAATATGCTTTCCGGTGGAGAAAGCAACAGGGTTCATTTAGCATGTGTTCTAAAAGAAGGAGCAAATGTTCTTTTACTGGATGAGCCGACAAACGATCTGGATGTAAATACAATGAGGGCGCTGGAAGAAGCTTTGGAAAATTTTGCAGGATGCGCCATCGTGATTAGTCACGACAGGTGGTTTCTTGACAGAATTGCCACTCATATCCTTGCTTTTGAAGGGGACAGCAGTGTCACATGGTTTGAAGGTAATTATTCGGAATATGAAGAGGAGAGGAAAAAACGCCTTGGAAAGGATGCACTGCAGCCTAAAAGGGTGAAGTACAGATACCTTACACGTTAATTAGTGCTAAGTTTTAAGGACTAAGTGCTAAGTGGGTAAAATTTGGATAGTTGTAAGAAAGTGCCTGAAATATTTAAGGGATAAAAAAGGTGCATTTTGCAAACCTCTTAACACTTATGAGTTTGTAAGAACAATATCATATTCGGGGATTTCAATCCTTTTAATTCCGTCTTTTGTCAATATGAGACGCACTTTGTAAGAAGAGTATTCTTCTTCGGATTTAAACTCAATTACCAGATTGACGTGATAGACTTTGGAGGCTGTTAGCTTTTTCATGCCGTTTTCAAGTGTGTGCAAAAAAACTGAAGGATCATCCATCTTTCTGGTAAAATGATTGACATTAAAGCGGATTATGTCGTTCAATCCCTCTATCTTATCATGAAATGATTTAATGATTTTTCTGTTGTTTAATTTTATCTTTTTCTCGTATTTCATTATATCTTCGCCGGTGTACCATGTGGAAAGGCTGCTGTCTGCCTTTTGCAGTCTGGTCTGAAGGATTTTTTCAGGGATTTGGTTTTTATTAATAAATCTTACCCGTTCTTTATAAAAGCCGAAAAGATTGTACCGTTCAGGATCATATATCTTGTTTCTGAAATCGAAAACTTTCCTGAAAAATAATTTGTTTTCAAATATTTGCCTGAACAAATCCTTTATCCTGTCCTTAAACATATAGCTGATGACAAGAGCTACAAAAAAGGACAGGGTGAAATTTCCGTATTTTTTCTGAGACAAAAAAGCCACCGTTGTTGCGAAAATCATTGCTATGCCTGCTGCTATTGCATAGAGAAAATGCCTGAATTCCACCGCATCTTCTCTTCTTTTTTGAAAAAGAAAGAGTATGTTGTAAAAATATTTTTTGAATACCGAATATTTGTAAATCAATTCTTCATTTTTGGAGTCGTCTTCTGATGCGTATGACATTCCCCGTCGTTTCCTGTATTCTATTTCATTGTTTATCATGTTTAATATTTGGGCATTTATTTTTGCTTCACTCTTGGATAAAAAGTCATAGATTCTGAACATATACATTACTGTTAACAGACTACTGTACTCATCTGTAAACATAAGCAAATCTTTTAGAGACTGGCTGTCTGTGTTTTCTGTAAACGTAGGCAGTTCCTTAATTTTTTTCCTGAACACATGTATTTCTTTAATTAAGTCACTTATGTCTTCATCGCCGTAATGATTCTTTTTGATTTTCTTTGCAAAATCTCTCAAGTATGCTCTGTATGAACATATGGTTATTTTAAGCTCGTAGTTTATGTATCCGAAATGGGTATCAATATTTTGCTTTTTTAAATTCATGAAATTAATTATGTTTTCTATTCTCTCGGTTAAGTTTTGCAGGCTGCTTTTAGGTGTTATTAGCCTCAGATAGCCGTATAAATCTTCGAAAAACTGACTGTTTGAGTAATTATACTTGTTTATACCAAGGTTATTCGGCAGAAAAAAATAAAGATTGATATCGTATGCGGTCTTTTTCTTCTTATGATTAATGAGATAACCCAATTTTATCTCAAATTGGTTTCTGTCGTGAATTCTTATGAGCTCTTCTATATTCATCAATACCCCTTATGAGTGTTCTGCTTTCAAAGATACTCTCAATATAATATTTTTCTCAGAGATTACAACATCATGCAACAGTTTATAGGCTGACACCTGTTTCCGGATACCTTTTACATTGACTAAATGTTGGGTTTACTTATTTTATGGGTGGAACGCCGGTTACTGTTGTTTAGCAATTTATATGTTTGCTATTTATGCTGCTTGGTGTTATAAGCTACCGGTTAAAAATTATAAAGAAGGTAAAAAGTAAAATGGGTAATCGTAAAGTAAATGAGAACATAAGAAACATTGCAATCATAGCGCATGTGGATCACGGCAAGACTTCGCTGGTTGACAGTTTGTTTAAGCACAGCGGACTGTTCAGGGAAAATCAGGATGTGGATGATAGAATTATGGATAATATGGATCTTGAAAAGGAGCGGGGAATCACCATTGCAGCCAAGAACTGTTCTGTATTTTGGAACGATGTTAAAATAAATATTATAGATACACCTGGTCACGCTGATTTCGGCGGTGAAGTTGAGCGCGCGCTTTCCATGGCTGACGGAGCGATTCTGCTTGTGGATGCATCAGAAGGTCCCTTGCCTCAGACAAGGTTTGTATTGCAAAAAGCTTTTGCTGCTGGACTTAAGATGATGGTGGTTGTGAACAAAATTGACAGGAAAGATGCAAGAGTGGATGAAGTCCTTGATGAAATATATGAGCTGTTTTTCGATCTTGATGCAAATGAGGAGCAGATAGAGTTTCCGGTTGTTTACGCTGTGGGAAGGGACGGTATTGTTAAAAATGAGATGGATGACCCTGATGGCAACATGGGTATTCTCTTGGATAAAATCATAGATGAGATGCCGGGTGCGGAATATGAAAGCGATGATATTCTGCAGATTCTTGTATCCGATCTGGGATATTCCGATTATCTCGGCAGGCTTGCCATAGGAAAAATTTTTAACGGCACTATCAATAATAACGAACAGCTTGTCTGTATTGGAGAAGAAGGTGAAATAAAGCCTCTTAGAGTAAGTAAGCTGCAGGCTTATGAAGGATTGTCGCTGAAAGAAGTAACTCGGGCTGAAATGGGGGATATTGTTTTAATATCCGGAGCCGATGAGATAAGAATCGGTGATACAATAAGTAAAAAAGATGCTCCAAAAGCTCTGAAAAGAATAAAGGTGGATGAGCCGACTGTTTCCATGAAATTCAGTGCCAACACATCACCCATGGCTGGGCAAGAAGGCAATATTGTCCAAACCAGCAAAATATATGAAAGACTCTATAAAGAAACATTGAGAAATGTTGCGATAAGACTTGAGGAAACAGATGACAAAGATGCATTCCTTGTTAAGGGACGCGGAGAATTTCAACTGGCTATTCTCATTGAAACCATGAGAAGGGAAGGATTTGAACTTTCTGTGGGCAGACCAGAGGTTATAGTAAAAAAAGATGAGAACGGGAAAGTGCTCGAGCCTGTTGAGCATCTTTTTGTGGATTGTGATGAGTCTTTTATCGGTGTGGTTACTGAGAAACTCTCTTTACGAAAAGCGAGAATGGCTAACTTGGTGAACCGGGGCAGTGGTCGCGTCAGAATTGAATTTTATATTCCTTCCCGGGGACTCATCGGTTATCGTGACGAGTTTTTATCAGATACAAAAGGGACAGGGGTTCTGAACTCGTATTTACATGATTATGAGGAATTCAAAGGGGACATTCCTACACGTTTTACTGGTTCGATAGTTGCCGACAGGAGAGGCAAAGCTGTACCTTATGCCCTTTTTCATCTTGAACCCAGAGGCAGACTTTTTATAACACCTGGAACGGAAATTTATGAAGGTATGATAATTGGGGAATACAATAAAGCCGGTGATCTGGATGTGAACGCCTGCAAGGAGAAAAAACTGACTAATGTCAGAGCTGCGGGCAAGGATGACAATATCCTCCTGAAACCTGTGTCTCCGTTGACACTTGAGCAGGCCATACACTTTATTGCAGAGGATGAGATGGTGGAGGTGACGCCGCAGTCGATAAGATTAAGGAAGTCTTTTCTCCCATTTCAGGAACGTCAGACGTTGAAATCGAGGAAACTAAACAACAATTAAGGTGATTCAGCGTTTCTGATAGAGCTCTTCTTTGTCGATAAACTTCAGCCATCCTTTTACGATACGGTATATTAACCATATGTTTGCTGCCGCCAGAATTACAAAACCGATACCTGCGGGGATTAAGATCCCGCCGAGAACTGTCCACAATACTGTATACCAGAATGATCTTATCTGCCATTTTATGTGTGATGCCATCCAGGTATTTTCTGCATCCCCGTGTTTTACATAATCGATAATTACGGCAATTATCAAAGTTATGCCGAAAATAAAATAAACAGCCTGAAGAATATATACAACGTTGATAACCGTTTTCAAGCGGCGTAATTTATCGACGTGTTCAACTGTTTCCATATGCTCAACTTCGCTCATTTTATCCTCCGGAAATTTGCATGGCACTTCTGCATAAGAATAACACTAATAATAATTTTTAACAATAAACTGAATCACACTTTACACCAAGAGTTTTGCATATGTGAACTACCAATGTAAAACTCTTAAAACCGGGTATCAGAATTTAAAATACTAATTTGTTTGTATAATCCCTTTTAAATCAAAGTTGTAAGTGGTATATTTTATCTATGAAGAAGGTTTTATATCTCTGGCTTTTGTTTTTTTTCATGGGATTTGTGATGATTAATTTTCCTTTCATCCTTATCTTTGACAAGTTTAGGCTTATTTTTAATATCCCTTTAATTTATTATTATCTGATATTAGGATGGCTGTTTTCGATACTGGTAGTATATGTGTTTGTTAAGAATATAGACAGAGACGAAAATGATTAGTGCACCTGTTTTGGCAAGTGTGACATTCTGCTATCTTATTCTGTTGTTTGTCGTAGCATATTATTCTGAGAAAATTTATAAGAAAAATCCTGCATTTCTGAACAACCCTTATGTGTATACCTTAAGTTTGGCTGTATACTGTACCAGTTGGACATATTACGGTTCTGTTGGAAGGTTTACCACTCACGGGATTGAATTTCTGGCAATTTATATAGGGCCTACACTTGTAATTTTTACGTGGTGGTTTCTGCTTCGGAAAATGGTGCGGATTTCTGAAGAGTACAGCATAACATCACTGGTGGATTTCATCAGTTTCAGGTATGGGAAATCCAATATCCTTGGTATTGTTGCAGCTATATTTTGTTTATTGGGAGTTATTCCTTATATTTCCCTTCAGTTGAAGTCTATGAGCGATACCATTCAGATAATGCTCGGATATGAGCTTGTCAGAGAGGCCAATATTTTTAAAGACGAATCATTTTACGTAGCCCTTTTTATCGCAATTTTTTCAGCGATTTTTGGTACAAGGCATTTTGGCGACAAACGTAAACATCCTGCCTTGGTTGGTGCAATTGCCTTTGAATCGATTTTCAAGCTGTCCATTTTTCTCCTGGCAGGATTTATGATCACCTTTGTGATGTTTAACGGTGTTTCCGACATCTTTAACCAGATGATAAATAATGACAATATCGAAGTGCAGAGAAAGTTTTATTCCCTTGCCACTATTCAGGGAACAGCCTCTTCTCCCTCCGAGTGGCTGGCTGTGATCCTTATGAGTATGATGGCTGTTATGTTCCTGCCCAGACAGTTTCACATGGCTGTTGTGGAAAATCTTAACGAACGTTATATACCCAAATCAATGTACTTGTTCCCTTTCTATCTTTTTCTTATAAATCTGTTTGTAATACCTATTGCCTTTGCGGGCATCATTGTTTTTCAGAATTCGGGTAATGCCGATTATTATTCTTTAACAATATTTCTAAAAGAAAAACAGTTTTTCTGGGCAATACTGGTATACTTGGGTGGGATAGCCGCCAGTACAGGAATGGTTATCATTGCTTCGGTCAGTCTTGGGACGGTGTTTGTAAACAATATACTTTTACCGTTTTTCGTCCGGATTCTTGTTAGAAGAAAGATCGGCTCTATTCTTATTCATCTAAAAAGACTTATGATTATAGTGATTATTCTGCTTGGATATTTATATTATTATTTTGTGGGCAACTCATTTTCGCTTGTGAGTCTCGGTCTTACATCTTTTGCGGCGGTAACTCAACTTGCTCCGATTATTATCTGCGGCATGTTTTTCAGGACTGTAAACGAAAAAGGGGCAATTGCAGGAATTATTGCAGGATTTGTGATATGGTTTTACACACTTATTATTCCTTTTGTCATAAAAGCGGGACTTCTGCCTGACAGTATTATTTATGACGGTTTATTCGGAATTTATCTGCTTAACCCGACAGCTTTATTCGGACTGTCCGGGTTTGATATTTGGTCGCATTCACTTTTCTGGAGTCTGCTTTTTAATATTATCTTCTTTTTCGGGGTTTCTATATTTTCAAAACAGAGTGAATCGGAAAAGGAAACCGCTGAAGCCTGCGTGGAAGCTCTGAAACTGGAACGTTTTATCAGGTCAAAAGCTGTGATTTCGGGTCTTGGTGTGGATGATATGCAAAATATTCTGAAAGATTTTTTCGGTGAGAAATACGCTGCTAATAAAATCGAAGAATATCTTGAATCCATTGATAAAAAGCGCGGTGAACTGAATGCTTTCGAAATTACAGAGCTGAAGTCATTGACTGAGAAATACCTGTCAGAAGCTGTTGGACCGGGTGCTGCCAGACTGATTTTAAATTCATATATGGATATGCTCGGTTCAAAGGAACAGAAAGTGATGGATGTTTTCAAGGATCTTGTTTCGCTGAGTGTTACTGAATCTAGAGAAACACTCATAAAAAGATTATCTGAGCTTAACCTACTGCTTGATGTTTCAAAAGTTTTTGCCGGCGTGGGGGATCTGCAATCAAAAATTGACAGGGCAATTTCTTTGATTAAGGAAACGTTTCATTTTGATCTTGTGATTCTGAGAAATATCAGGGAAGAGAAACTTGTGGCAGTATCTTATGTGGGTGATATGACAGGGGGGCTTATTTCCAGCTACAGAGTGCTGGAGCCTGAGCATTCCTATATAGGAAAAGCTGTGAAATTGAGAAAACAGTTTGCAGTTAACGATATAGATCATATCGAGTTGAATCAGTTTTCTTCGGAATTAAAAAGACACGGTATAGTTTCTTTTTGTCACACTCCTATTATTATCGGAGGCAAACTGCAGGGGATGCTCTCATTTTTCTCAAAAGAATATAAAGGGCTTTTTACAGATGAGTTTCTTGATCTTCTGCAGAGTGTTGCAAACCAGATGGGCTTTTTGATTGATAACAGTAAGCAGACTGAACAGCTTATAAAGATGCGTGAGATTTCCAAAGAACTTCAAATTGCCAAAGATATCCAAAATTCACTGCTGCCTGATAAATTTCCTGAAGTTAGAGGACTGAAAGTGGATGGCACATGTATCTCTTCTGAATATGTAGGTGGGGATTATTTCGATTTTTTCAATGTGACGGAAGACGGCTTTGACTTCGTTGTGGCAGATGTTTCCGGTCATAATATTGCGTCCGCTCTCGTGATGTCCGAAGTGAGGAGCCTTATAAAAAGCATTGTGAGCAGCAGAGGTGAATTGTCTCCTGCAGAAATTCTGGGGCACATAAACAGAGGAATGTATGACGATCTGGCGAAACTGGAATTTATTATCACTCTTATTTATATGAGGGTGGATACTAAGAATAACAAAATTACCTATGCCAATGCAGGTCAGAACCCTCCTATAATATGTGACAAAGGTAAAGAAGCCTATGAAATTACCGGAGGAGACCCGCTTCTGGGAGTATTTTCCGAGTATTCCTTTAAAGAATTTACGGTCGATCTGAAAGGTGACGAAACAATTCTTGCTTATACTGACGGCTTAACGGATACACAGAATATTTACGGAGATTTTTTCGGAATTGAAAACCTGAAGAAAACGTTATGCGGTGTTATGTTTAAAGATCCTTCTGAACTTAAGTCATATATACTGGATACACTTATTGAGTTCAGAGGTGATAAAGGACAAACTGACGATGTTACCATGGTTGTAATAAGTCTTATGTAATTTTAGCTTCCCAATCCGATTATTACTGCTGATACAAGAATACACAGTACTGTAAAAGAAAAAATAATCATGGGAATATCTTTTGTTGTTAGAAAAAACAGGGTTAAATATAACAAACTGGCTATAGGTGTAAAAATTATCACCAAAAGTGCACAGTATAATGTATCTGTGGGATTCATTGAGAAAAGCCCGTTAAGGATGGCTATAATATCCACTGATGAATAGGCTTCAATGGAAGATTTCAGCAGAACCATTTCAATCAATGCCAGCACAATAAACAGAAGGCTCAGCACTGTTCCGTAAGTGAGAATTCTTGATGTCGTAACATGAACTTTTTCCATTACTTACCCAGCGACCTTATAAGCATCTGAACTGCAACAAAAACTATAAATATCAGAAATATATTCTTTATTGTGGTATCTTTTATCTTGCCTACCGTTCGAGCCGAAATATTTGAACCCAGGATCACTCCTATAACCATCATTCCCGAAGGCAAGGGTTGAACATATCCTGATTTGAAATATATCAGAGCTCCCGCAGAAGCAGTCATGCCAATCATAAAGTTACTTGTGGCTGTAGCCGCTTTCATCGGTAATTTCGATATAGCATTCATTGCCGGCACTTTGAAAATACCTCCTCCAAGCCCCATCGATCCGGAGATTAGTCCTGCAAAACCTGACAGAAGTGTGGCGGAGGGAATGTTTTTTGCTTTGTAAGTTATATAATCTTTCTTTTGGGAATCGTAAAATTTTGCCCGGAATACGCCCGATGTCTCTTTTACCTGATATGCCATCACATCTTTAGCGCGGGTTCCTTTGTAAAATAAAAATGCCATTACTAAAAGGAAAACAGAAAAAGAGAGCATAAGCGGCTTTTCGGGAAGACTGGTACTGATTAACCCTCCGGCAACAGCGCCGGCGGCTGTAATCATTTCAAGATATATGCCGAGACGTATATTTACCAGTCCCTTTAAAACGTTTACGGAAGCTGCACTTGAACTTGTTGCCACGATTACTATGAGGCTGGTTGCTATGGCGGTATGTATGGGATAACCGAATACTACCACCATTGCAGGGATAATTAAAGCTCCCCCGCCAATTCCCAACAGAGCGCTGAGAAAACCCACACAGATACCGGTAAAAACAAGTGCAAAAGCTGTAATCATTGCTGAAGATTATAGGAGAAGCACTGTAATGTCAATGTTGTATAGCTCTGCTGATACGTATAGTGAGGTAGTGAGTTGGTGAGAGAGTGAAGTGGTGAGTTAGTATTAAGTGTTAAGAGCTAAGTGCTAAGTTTTAAGTACCTTATTTTACTGAGAAGGCAGGGCAGGCTTTTGCCAATTAATAACCACAAATAACAAAGAATAACAATAAATAACTATTTATTGTTATTAACATTGAACATTGAACGTTGAACCTACTACTTCAGATACTTCAATTATTGAAGTGGTCAATGGTTTTTGAACTTTTTGGTTAGTAAAAGTAACTAATACTCAGGCAATTTTATTTTGCATGCTTTTATGAAACATGTTAAAGATACTATAATATTACTGAATTGAGGTTTAATATGAAAAAGATTATTACAATTTTTCTACTGCTTTTACCGGTCACGGCTTTTGCCAGATTTGAACCGGTTATAAAAGATATTGATGCGTTTTTTGCCGGCAAAAGCGGGTATATTATAGAGGTTTCTTCAGATGAAGTTTATACTGATCTTACTGCTGAAGATGGGGCATATCCAGGGAGAATATATAATGTATATAGAGAATCGGAAATTATCAAACACCCAATTACAGGGGAAGTCCTTGGTAAAAAGAAAGAAAGAATCGGAAAGATAAAGATCGATAAGTTGTTTGATAAATACAGTACAGCTGATATTGTAAGCCGGGAAAAGGCGTTTAAAAAAGCGGATGTTGTTATGGTTAACCCTCCCTTTAACGTTTCTGTTAGTTTTAAGAACTTTGGTCAGCGATTACAGCTTTTGTTGAAGCAGGAGCTGAGTGGTGCCAAAAATATTAAAATATCGGGAAACCCTGAATACGGGATAAAATTCAGTCAGGATAAAGAAGGTGGAATTACAGCTGATATTTACGCAAACCAGCAGGAAATTAGATCTTTTTACTACGCAGATATTGCTGCAACTGCAGAATCCGGCAAATCTTCCACAGTGGACTTGCTCAGAAGCAAGCCGATAGATACGGAATATAAATCTATTGCTGTGGGAAGTATTTATAAAGACGATTTTGATTATATAGTCGCTGCCGGGGATGAAGAGATTGATATTTACAGATTTAAAGCAAAAGGCTTTGCTCGCACAGCTGGGATAAAAGGCGATTTTGATGAGATTGTCAGTGTGGAAGTAGCTGATCTGAACAAAAACGGATATGATGAAATATATGTATCCAACATTTCAAATACAAGATCGGTAAAGTCGATGATATTTGAGTATTCGGAAAAGGACGGGAGATTTAATCTGCTTAAATCGGATATCCCGTTATTATTCAGGACAGGTCTTGTGAATGATGAAAAGAAGCTTTTCTGCCAGCGTGTTTCTTATAAGGGTGAGTATTACGGTAACATTTATGAATATACATTTGATGCCGGTTTTCACAGGGGAAAGTCTATACCGAACACATCCAAGTTCGGAGTTTTCGGGTTCGGAATGGGCAATATTGATGGTGACGAGAAAGTAGAAAAATTTTATGTCAATGATGATTATAATTTGGAAATATATGAGTCGGGGAAGAAAATTTATAAAAGTAACGTCCGTTTCGGTGATACACCCAACTATTTTGTGATTTCTGAAGAGATAAAGCAAAAGCTGAGTAGTGAAGATTATGCAGACAAACCTTTTGAATTGGCAAAATACAAAAATTATCTAAAAGGAAGGGTTTTTGTAACAAAGAACAAAGTACTGTATATGATTAAAAACAAACCTTTTGCCAGCTTCCTCCCCAACTTTGACAAGTTTACCGATTCGCAATTTGGCGGTTACAAATGGGAAGGTAAGATGCTTCGGAGAGTATGGGAATCCGATGTCTTTAAACCTGTGATAGTGGATTATTACCTGCAGGAGCGTTTCGGCAAAGTTTATGTTTTTCTCCTGCGCACCTACAGCGGAGGACTGCTCGGTGGAGATAAAAGTGAGCTTATATACATGGAAATTAAATAACGTTCCAAACGTGTGTTTAGGAATTTAGTTAGTAATAATTCCACAAAATATGATTTGATGTTTGGATTTTCTTGACATTTTAAATACCGCTTAATAATATTCATTAGCGCAAAAATATTTCCGTTCTTGAAAACGATACAGGAGTATAGCTTTATGGAAATAGCATATAATCTTAAACCTTCAAATGAGAGAAGAGGAAATCAGCTGAAACCTGAAAAAACTCTCCCCTTCGGGCAACTGAGAACAGACCATATGTTTCTTATGGATTATAAAGATGGCGGGTGGGGGAATGCCCGTATTGTGCCATATTCTGATTTCAGTATTTCACCAGGTGCTACTGTTTTGCATTATGCACAGTCCATTTTTGAAGGTGCGAAGGCATTTATGCATGAGGACGGGGAAATATATACATTCAGATTTGATAAAAATGCAAAAAGGTTAAATAAATCTGCCAGCGTTTTGTGCATGCCTGAAATCCCGGAGGATATTCAGATGAAGGCAGTCCATGCATTGATTGATACTGACAGATTGTGGTTTCCTGTGCAACAAGGCGCTTCTCTTTATATAAGACCTTTTGTATTCGGTACACAGGATTCCCTTGGTGTATTTCCCAGCTCGTCTTATACCTTTGCGGTAATTCTTTCTCCAAGTGGTCCGTACTATCCGCAAGGTTTTAACTCTCCGATAAAGTTGTTGATAACTAAAAAGTTTCATCGTGCTGTTCCCGGAGGTACCGGTCACGTAAAAGCTTCCGGTAATTATGCAGCTTCACTTCAGGCTGGCGAATATGCTTACAAAAATGGTGCTAATCAGGTTTTGTATCTTGATCATACAAACACCTATATTGATGAAGCCGGTTCGATGAACCATTTTCATATTACACGTAATGATAGTGTTGTGATTCCTGAATTTACGGACACGGTACTGCGCTCCATTACTTCCGAGTCTGTCATAGAATTGCAAAAGAGACTTAAACTGGATATTGTTCAGCAACGGGTGAAGGTGGATGATTTTATTTCAGAAGTTAAAAGCGGTGATATTAAAGAAGCCGGTGGATTTGGCACAGCAGCCGTGGTTTCCGCTGTTGGTGAATATCTGCTGGAAGACGGCAGTAAGCTGACAGTTAACAATGGCGAAGTGGGCGATATTACCAAATATATTTATGATTTATATACGGGAATTCAGACGGGCAAAAATGAAGCCCCTGAAGGTTGGTTGCAAAAGGTGGAAAGAAATATTTAGCGGTTATCCAGTACATATTTGTAAACCTGACCCAGTGAGATCCCCCCGTCGTTTGGTGGTACACTTTTGTGAATGTAAACGTTGAAGCCGTTTTCCTGCAGAAGTTTTTTTGATAGTTTTAAAAGATATATGTTCTGAAAAACGCCGCCGCTTAAAACAACCCTGTTGCATCCGCTTTGCTGCCGGATTTTTTTGCAAATATCTGTAATCATCACTGCTACACTGCAGTGGAATTTATTTGCAATGATTCCTGGATTAAGACCCTTGTCAAGATCGTGGAGCATTCCTTTAAAAAAATTTTTAAAGTCAATCTCCTTTCCCATTAAATCCCATGAATAATGTTCGGATGTTTTTTTATCTTTAATTATATTTTCCAAAAGAATAGCGGTGAAGCCTTCGTACTCATTCATTGTCTCACCGGTCAAAAGAGTTCCCGCTGCCTCAAAAAGTCTGCCTGCACTTGAAGTGGGGATACTGTTGAGTTTTCTGTCTATCATCTTTTTTATCAGAACTATCTCATTTTGCTGGATTAAAGGTGCAAGTTTATCAAGATGCTCATCCAACAGATTCATCTGATGCAGATAGCCTGCAAGCATGCGGACAGGATGTTTTGCCGCAGAATCCAGCCCGGGCTGGTAATAGTTTTTCAAATGAAATTGTCTGCTGAGATTTTTTTGAAGAAGGAAAAATTCACCGCCCCAGATACTGCCGTCACTGCCCAAACCGGTTCCGTCAAATATAACACCTATAACATCGTCTGTAATGCCGTGTTCAGACATACATGAGTATAGATGTGCATGGTGGTGCTGTACGGTTACAATTTTACCTACGCAGGTTTCTTTAGCAAATTTTGAAGAAAAATAATCCGGATGAAGATCTGTAACCAAAATTTCAGGTTTGAGACCGAAAAGGCGGTTCATTTTATCATAAACCTCTTTGTAAAAATCTGCTGTTTTGGTGTTATCAAGATCCCCTATGTACTGGCTTATAAAAGCGTAGTCGTTTTTTGCCAGTGTAATGCTGCTTTTTAGATGGGCTCCCATTCCTGCAATGCACAAACCTGTCTTCTCCGGCAAAATAACGGGGAGAGGTGCGTATCCGCGTGCTCTTCTGAGCATATAATCTTCTCCGCCGACTGTAGTGACTACTGAATCGTCCACTCTGGTGTGAATGGATCTGTTGTGAATGAGAAAATCTTTGCTGAAATGAGATAATTTCCCGTATGCTTCCTGCTCATTTATACAGATAGGCTCATCGGTCAGGTTCCCGCTGGTTGCCACTATAAAATCCGTTTTCAGATGACTAAAAAGAAGGTAATGAAGCGGTGTGTAAGCTTTCATAATACCGATTTTTTCCCCGGCGGGATTTATATATTTGGACACCGGAAGCCTTCCCCAATTTTCTATAACAATAGGCGCTGACGGTGTGTCGAGGATTTTGAGGGTATTTTTACTGTCAGCGCAAATGTGTTTTTCCAATGTATCGGCATCTTTTACCATTAAGGCAAAGGGTTTGTTTTTTCTGTTTTTCAGATTCCTGAGTTTTTTTACCGCCTCATCATCAGCGGCATCGCAGATAATCTGATAGCCTCCGAGACCTTTTAAATTGAGCAGTCCTCCATCATTTATTATGGCTGCAGCAGCTTTAAAAGCATTTTCGCCTGTTTGTTCGTTTAACATTATCTGAGGACCGCAGTCAGGGCAGCAGACAGGCTGGGCGTGATATCTGCGGTCATGAACATCTGTATATTCCCTTACACACGATTCGCACATCTGAAATTCTGCCATTGTTGTCTTAAATCTGTCATAAGGTATGTTTTTAATAATGGAATATCTCGGTCCGCAGTTTGTACAATTTGTGAACGGATACATAAAACGTTTGTTTTCAGGTTCTAAAATATCTTTTATACAGTCAGGACATACAGACAGATCGGGAGGAATTGCCGTCAGCCCTTCGGAATGTTCGGATTTTATAATTTTAAATTCTGAATAATTGTTTTTTTCGCTTTGTTTATAGTCAATTTCTCTTATTATTGCCCCTGCCGGGGATAGATTTTTGATATCCCGGCAAAAGGTTTGCAATTGACCTCGAGTGACATCAGATATAAAAATCTCCACTCCGTTTTTTGTGTTTTTGACAAAACCGGTGAAGTTATAAGTTTTGGCAAGCTTGTAAATAAAAGGTCTGAATCCTATCCCCTGGACTACACCTTTTACAATTATTATAAATGACTGTTTAGCCAAAAAATTCCCCTTATGCAGCCTTCACGGCTTATTATTATTGCAATTGTTCTCACAATTATCTATTAATAAATTAATATGTCCATTATCAATTTAAAACGATTTGAAGATAAATACAAATATTTATTGGGTGAAAAGTTCAGCGACTTTCATGATGCTTTACAGCTGCCGCCTTTGAAATATTTCAGGGTTAATTCTGTCAGAAATATCGATTATCTAAAAGAGTTGGATGTCAAAGGGATTGGGTATTTGTCCGATCCTTATTTTAATGATTTTTACAAATTAACGGATGATGTCCCTGTTTCTGATACGATATCTTTTTTAACAGGGGGGGTATATATACAGAACCCTTCATCAATAATACCCGTAGATATGCTTTCCCGGGCTCTCAATGACAAGGAGGAGCCTGTTGTGCTGGATATGTGCGCTGCACCCGGCGGGAAAACAACCGGTCTCAGTGAAAAAATAGACCGGAGAGGGTTGATTGTGGCAAATGAGGTTTCCAAATCCAGATTAAAATCACTTCATTTTAATCTGGAAAAATACGGAGCGTGGAATGTTAAAACCACTTCTGTCGACGGAAGGGTGGTTGGGAAAATGTTGCCCGAAACTTTTGACGGTATTCTTTTGGATGCGCCGTGCAGCAATGAAAATAAAATATACAGAAATCCTGAGGTAAGCCGGAACTGGTCTGAAGACTTGGTGAGAAAAATGCAGAAGCTGCAAACGGAATTGATTTATAGTGCTTATGAGGCTTTGAAGCCGGGGGGCGTTTTGATTTATTCCACATGCACTTTTTCAGTTGAAGAGAACGAAGGGGTGATAAAAAGTCTTTTAGACAAATATCAGGATATCGAATTTATTAAATTTGAAGCTGAATTTGCTCATAAGGGACTCAGCGGGGATAGCCGAATCGATGATAACGTATTTCGAATTTTGCCCGAAATACAAAACCTGAAAAATAATATACTGAGAACCACTTATGACGGTTTTTTCTCTGCTGCCTTAAGAAAACCGGGAATAACGGATGAGAAAGGTAGTAGAAGAGAGGTACAAAACAAATACGCTAAAACTTTTCAGCAATTTTTTCATAAAGATCTGCCGAAGGGATTGTTTAAAGAAGTGAAAGGTTTGATTTTTCTGGAGAAGAACATCGATCCTGGTATAAAATTTTTCAAAACAGGTTTAAAAGCGGGGAAATTTGCTGGAAATGATATTGAGGTTTCTTCACAGTTTTTATGGGAATTCGGCTGCTCGGCAAAAGAGCCTTATATAGTACAATTGAACATTGATGAAGCTGAAAATTACCTGAAAGGCGATGATATCAATAAAGTACCGAAGTTAAAAGGGAACAATCTGTTTGCATTTTATGACAATATACCAGTGGGAACTGTTAAAGCCGTCAACGGCAGGCTGAAGAATAAACTGGACAGATATTTCCTGTACGGAAAATAAGCGTCTGATTACACTTCCAGTTTTTCCGCTATTTCTGATAATGAGTTTATAACAAACTCTATATGTTCGCCTTTATCCACATCAAGTTCAGCAATTCCCTTTTCGATATCTTCTCTGTTAACGCCTTTCGCAAAAGATTTATCCTTCAATTTTTTCTTAACGCTTTTTGTTTTTACATTCTCCATTTTTCTGTCAGGTCTCACATAAGCACATGCCATAAGAAAACCGCATAGTTCATCCACAGCAAAAAGTGTTTTTGCCATGAGAGATTCCCTTTTAACACCTGTATAATCGGCGTGACCTAAAACAGCATCGATAACATCCTGGGGATAGCCGTTGTTTTTAAGTATTTCAGCACCTTTGAACGGATGCTGGTCTGCAGAAGGGTACTGTTCGTAGTCGAAATCGTGCAGAAGACCGGTAATTCCCCACTTCTCAACATCCTCACCGAATTTTAAAGCATATGAGCGCATAGCCTGCTCCACGGCATACGCATGTTTTAACAGAGAATCGGATTTTGTATATTCTTTTAAAAGTTTCTCAGCATCTTCTCTTGTTTTCATGTGCTCCTCCTTTTTACAGCTATTATTATCAGACCGCTTATAATCATAACAAAGCTTGCCACATGCGGTGCCCTGAACATCCACATCATAAGATCATCAGCCCTGAAAAATGAAACAAAGAAACGAATAATGCCGTAAAATATTAAATACAGTCCGGTGATAAAACCTTTGCCGATATTGTTATCATTCTTCCAGAAATAAATGAGTATAAATGCAAAAACTACATTAAGAATCATTTCATAAAAGAATGTCGGGTGGACAGCCAGTGTGCCGAATTCCTGGTATGCCGGCGGATTATATTTTGGGGGAAAGCTGACGCCCCATGGTACATATTCCTTTAATTCATACATCTTTCCCTGAAAATTTATAAAGATTTCCTTATTTTTATCAATCATTGCTGCCAGTTTGTTCATCCCATCAGGAGTATTTGACAGATTCAGAGTATTTAATACTTTTTGCCAGAATTCGGGGAAAGTATTTTGCATTTTAAAAATAATGGAAGGGGGTGTTATAACAGGTACACCGTGGGCTTCGCCGTTGGCAAAATTTCCAAACCTCCCTATCCCCTGTCCCAGCAGCAGAAAGGGAAGTATTATATCACCAAAAGTAAACAGTTTTATTCCATAGTGCTTTCCAACCAAATAGGCGGTAATAATTCCGCCTATAATGCCTCCGTGTATTGCCAGACCGCCGTGCCATATTGCAATAATTTCCGAAGGGAGTTGGGAATAATACTCCCATTTGAACAGGACATAATAAATCCTTGCCCCTAAAATACCTCCCAGAAAAGCAAAAATGACAATATTTTCCGTATGATTGGGGTTTATTTGCATTTTTTTACTTTTTTTGCGTGCAAAGTACAGTGCAATTAAAACGGCTATCAGATACATTACGCTGTAGACGCGAATCTGAAAACCGCCGATTTCAAAAAGATATGGAAACATTTAACTTTCCTTTGCTCCTCTTCTGGAGGCAGTTATTATCGCGGCAAAAATTAGTATCATACCTGCCAGCTGAAATATACCCAGCTGTTCTTCAAATATAAAATAAGCAAGAATAGAGGCTCCTATGGGTTCGCCTAAAATAGATATCGCAACCATACTTGCCTTTAAATGCTTCAATGCCCAGTTGAAAGAAGTATGTCCCAAAAGCTGAGGGACAACTGCCAGTAAAATCATAAAAATATATGAAGATGGATTATAGCCTGTAAATGGAGTTTGCGTCAACAGAGAGGTAACAATCAGTACCACTGCACTGAATCCGTATGCTATGGTGATATATGTGAGCAAATCGACATTTTCCCTTACTTTGCTTCCCAAAATAAGATAACCGCTTGCCGCTATTGCACCAAGCAGCGCAAGTCCATCACCGATAAGAGCTGTTTTGTCTGTTAGTACAAGATTGTGCAAACCGCCGTCACCTACAGCAAGTATTGCGCTTCCCAGAAAAGAGAGAACTATTCCGGCTATTAAAGCGGGACTCTGTTTTTCTTTCAGTATAAACCATGAAAAAATACCCACGAAAATAGGGTTTGTGGTGACAAGCACCACACTGCTTGCCACGGATGTCATTTTTATTGAGGCGAACCAGCTGACAAAGTGAATTGAAAGAATTACTCCACTCAGCATAGAAAGTAAAAAATCCTTTTTATTCAATCTGCCGAAAGTGTGTCCTCTTAATCTGTATATTACCGCAAGAATTATTGAGGCGATTGTTAAACGGTATGTGGCAATCATCAGAGAAGGGACATCGGAGCAGAATCTGACGAATATAGCGGCAAATGATATGGAAATAATTCCCACAAGGAGTACGGAAAAAGTTTTCAGCATTTTTTCTTTCTCCACTTAAGTGATGTCCCTGTTTCGGCAATTATCATAGCAGAGAACATCAAAAATGCACCAATATATTGTTTGATTTTAAGTATTTCTCCGGCTATGAAATATCCGAAAAAGGGGGACGAAACCGGTTCCATTGACAGGATGATGGCGACTTTTGTGGGGGTTGTGTACTTTTGCATGGATGTTTGTATAAAAAATGCAACAACTGTTGCAAAAACACCGGTCAGCAACAGTGCGAAAATGTTCTGAACATCCGGGATAAAATTGAAGTTGCCGGAATCCATAAGCAGAATAAGTATAAAAGACGCAAAGGCGATAAAAGTCATTTGTACCGTAGTGAGCTCGAAAGCACTGAATTTTCTGGAGTAATAATCTGTCAGAATTACATGAACCGCCAAAAAGAAAGCGTTAAGCAGTAAAATAACTTCTCCTTTATTAAATGAGAGACCGCTGCCCAATGTTATGTAAAACAATCCCGCCAGTGATACACATACACCGACCCAGGACATGGGATGAGGGTATTTCTTCAGAAATACCGTTGAGAGTATCGGGACGAAAACGATATTCAGACCTGTCAAAAATCCGGCTATTGATGCCGGGGCTAGACCTATTCCAACTGTTTGGAATGTGAAAGTTAGAAAAAGAGCACTTCCGAGGATACAACCCCCCTTGATAACACCCCGTTTGTATTTTCTTCTAAATATAATTGAAAGTATTATAAGTAATACAGATGCAATTAGGAATCTGTAAAAATTAAAGAGATACGGACTCATACCTTCAAGGGATTCCTTGATTATGATAAAAGTACTCCCCCACAGGAGAGCTACAAAAAAAAGGGAAGTATCAGCAAAATACTCCCAAGTTTTTCCTTTGAAACGGTTTATCATTCACTATCCGCCTTTGAAAGAAGCCAATATTATCATTTTATAATTCTTTTGCAATATATAAAAAATTGCCACCCTCCCATTTTTTTAAGAGCTATGGCAATAGCGGGATTTCCACTCATATTCGAGATCGGAACTCGTAACTACTGCCAGTAACCGCCTATACCTTCCTCTTATAATTTTACTTATTAGCAGATATTTATCCTGTTAAAAGGTTTATTCACAGGGTATGATCGGTAACTGGCAGTACGTTCCTCAGACATCGATCTCTTCTTTCGTGGAAATCCCGCTATCTATATAAAGTATTGCCAAATTTTATTAATGCAAAAATTTTGGAAGGTTGCCGAATAAAAAAGCAAGTGAAATAATGAGGCGGGGAGATTGAGTATTAGTGTTAAGTGTTAAGCGCTAAGTGCTAAGTTTGATACCAAGTTGCGCTCAAGAGAGTAATAAGTCCAAAAGAGCATATTCATCTTTTGGAAGTGGGGCTTCAGCCCCGCCATGCATTATTTATCAATAAAACAAATGCAAATTGGTATGATTTGTTAATCGGTGTATTTGTGTAGTGGTTGTATGGGCTTTCAACGTTGAATGTTGAACTTAGAACTTAGAACATTGAACCTTCTATATTGCCAAATTTAAAACACATTTTCACTAAAACTGAAAAAAATATAAAACCGCTTGACATTGAAAATATATGATTTTATAAGAGTAAAAAAATAAAATACTATTTTATTTAGGAGGCATATTATGTCGCTTATGGAGCAGTTTTGGGAAATGGCAAAGTCGGCAAAAAAGACTATTGTTTTGCCGGAAGGAAACGATGAGAGAACAATTGATGCTGCACATACTATTACAGAAAACGGTTTGGCTAAAGTCATTGTTTTGGGTAATGAGGAAGAAGTCACAAATCTTTTTAAGCAGAAGGATTATCCTGTTAATTGTGAAATAATGGATACAGAAAAAAGTCCATATCTTAATGAATTTGCCGATGAATACTACATGATAAGAAAGTCCAAAGGGATCAGCAAAGAGGAAGCGCTTGAAACAATGAAAGACGTTTTATATTTCGGCAGTATGCTTATCAAGAAAGGTATTGCTGATGGATGTGTTACAGGAGCCTGCCATACTACGGCGGATGTTCTTAGGTCAGCTATAAGGATAATAGGCACGAAAGAAGGGATGAATACAGTTTCCAGCTGTTTTATCATGGTCACAAATAAAAAAGAGTTTGGCAAAGACGGCGCTCTTGTTTTTGCCGATTGTGCCGTAAATCCCAATCCGGATTCTTCACAGCTGGCGGATATAGCACTTGCTACGGCGGAGAGCTGCAAATCTTTTCTGGAAGAAGAGCCGAAGGTGGCTATGCTTTCTTTTTCAACTAAGGGAAGCGCCAGTCACCCTGATATTGACAAGGTTAATGAGGCATTAAAAATAATCAAACAAAATTCACCTGATCTGAAAGTAGATGGAGAGCTGCAGGCTGATGCTGCACTTGTTAAAAGTGTAGGGGAAAGAAAAGCAAAGGGGAGCGAAGTGGCAGGAAATGCCAACGTATTAATTTTTCCTGATTTGGATGCCGGTAATATAGGATATAAGCTGGTGGAAAGGGTCGCCGGAGCAGAGGCTATCGGTCCCATTATTCAGGGGCTTAACAAACCTGTTAATGACCTGTCCAGAGGGTGCAAATATATGGATATTGTTAATGTGGCGGCGATTACCGCTGTACAAGCTTAGTTTCAGGAGGTTTATGGATGAAAATTTTAGCATTAAACTGTGGGAGTTCTTCAGTAAAATATCAGCTTTATTACTGGGAAGAACATAAGGTTATTGCAAAAGGTATTGTCGAAAGGGTCGGTATTGGTGATTCTTTTATTGTACATGAAGTACCCGGCAGGGATACTTATAGAGATGAATATGAATGTCACGATCACAACACGGCTATTAATCTGATAGTTGATACACTGGACAGCGGTGATACTGCTGTTATAGATAAAATCACCGATATATCTGCAGTTGGGCACAGAGTTGTACACGGCGGAGAAAAATTTGCAAAAAGTGTAATGCTCGATGATGATGTTATTAAGGCTATTGAGGAAGTTCAGCACCTTGCTCCGCTGCATAATCCTCCTAATCTTGCAGGGATTAAAGCAGCCAAAAGCGTTTTGCCGGATGTGCCCCATGTGGCTATTTTCGATACGGCTTTTCATCAGACAATGCCTGATTATGCCTATACTTATGCGGTACCTTATGAATGGTATGAGAATTATGGTGTAAGACGTTACGGTTTTCACGGTACCAGTCATTTATACGTGTCAAAAAGAGCAGCCGCATTGCTTGGTAAGCCTGCAAAAGAGTGTAATATTATCACAATGCACATTGGAAACGGTGTTTCCCATACTGCGATTAAAAACGGAGTTTCTGTGGACACGTCCATGGGGCTGACACCTCTTGAAGGGGCAGTTATGGGTACGCGCTGCGGTGATCTGGATCCTGCAATACCGCTTTTTATGCAGCAGCAGCTTAATGTTGGACCGAAAGAGATGGATACGATTTTGAATAAAAAATCCGGTATTTTGGGTATTACCGGAAAATATACAGACCGCAGGGATGTATTAAAGCACTGTGATATGGATGAAAAACGCTGTCAGATTGCAGTGGATGTGGAGTCGTACAGGCTGAAGAAATATATAGGACAGTATTGTGCAGTACTGGGAAGAGTTGATGCTATCGTTTTTACCGCAGGTGTTGGAGAAAACGCCGGTTTAATCAGGCAAAAAGCGCTGGAGAATTTAGAAAATCTTGGAATTGTAATTGATAAAGAAAAAAATCTTTCCACTTTCAGCAAATCAGGTGAAACTGAGATTTCTACTCCTGATTCCAAGGTAAAGGTTTTTGTAATACCCACCAATGAGGAGTTAGTTTTTGTGGAAGATGTTGTTGCTATTCTGAACGGTACATATAAAGATCACACGGAATATCCGTATACATTTTTAGACTGATTTTGATGAGGGGTTTTAACCCCTCTGTCTTTAAATCCTTCCTTCTTCTACTCCGTGGCAGGCTATTTTTCTGCCGTCTTTTTCAATAAGGGCGGGGACTTCGTTTTTGCAGCGCTCGTTTGCATGTCTGCATCTGCCGTGGAATACGCATCCGGTAGGAAGATTTATAGGCGTAGGCACTTCCCCTTCTAACGGGATATGTTTCACAGAGGGTTTGCCAAGTTTTGGAATTGCACTGAAAAGTGCTCTTGTGTACGGATGCCTGGGATCGGAAAATAATGTTTTCGTATCTGCAAGTTCGCATATTGTCCCCAGATACATCACCATCACTTTATCGCTAATGTGCTCCACCACGGATAGATCGTGGGCAACAAAAAGATATGTCAGACCTCTTTTATTCTGGGCATCTATCAGAAGGTTGATTATTTGAGCCTGAATGGATACATCCAGTGCTGAGATAGGTTCGTCAGCCACTATAAATTCAGGATCGACAATCAAAGCCCTTGCAATGCTGATTCTTTGTCTCTGCCCTCCGGAAAATTCGTGAGGCAGTCTTTTAAACCAGGCAGTATCTCCACCCACCAATTCCAGTACTTCTGAGGCTTTATCATTTATTTCACCAGCAGATAAGTCCGGGAAGTGAAATTTCAGGGGTGCCGTTAAGATACTTTTAACATTTTTCCGGGGGTTAAGTGATGCATAGGGATCCTGAAAAACCATCTGCATTTTTTTCCTGTAATGGAGCATCTGTTTTTCACTTAAACTATCAATTCGTTTGCCGGAGTAATAAGTTTTCCCCCGGTTGATTTTATATAAACCTATAATACTACGCCCTAAGGTGGATTTACCGCATCCGCTTTCACCTACAACACTGAATGTTTCGCCGGTGTTTATATCGAAAGAAACGTTGTTGACGGCTTTTACATATGTTTTGTTCAGATAAGGCTTACCCTTTTCAAAGCTGAGCTTATCGAGAAAACCGCCTGAAATATCAAAATGTTTATATACTCCTTTTACTTCCAATAACGGGTTTTCCGGCATTACTGCTCCTTTTCGTTGTAAAGATGACACGATATTTTACGGTGTAATTTTTTATATTCTTTTAATTCCGGCACTTCCGTTAAACAGATATCCATCATTTTAGTGCATCGTGGATGGAAACTGCAACCCTCGGGTATTTTGCCAAGTCCGGGCATGTTACCGGGTATCTGGTTAAGTTTTTCTTTTGTACTCGCACTTTCCGGTAGTGCTGCAATCAGCCCTTCAGTGTAAGGATGTTTGGGGTTTTCAATGATTTCCAGGGTGTTACCTTCCTCAATAATTTTACCTGCATACATAACTGCCATTCTGTCGGTAACCTGGGATACAACCGCCAGATCGTGCGTAATGAGAATTAAACCCATACCCATGGAATCACACAGTTGAAGCAAAAGTTCCATAATTTCAGCCTGAATCGTTACATCCAGGGCTGTTGTGGGTTCATCAGCGATAATCAGTTCCGGATCAGTAAGTAGTGATATTGCAATAATGATACGCTGCCTCATTCCGCCGGAAAATTCGTGGGGGTATTGTTCAAGGCGTTTTTCCGGTGAAGGGATATGAACCTTTTTTAATTTTTCTATAGCTATTTTTCTGGCTTCTGGTTTTGATATATTCTTGTGTGCAATGAGTGTTTCTATCATTTGGGTTCCGATGGTAAGCACGGGGTTAAGGGTCATCATCGGATCCTGAAAAATCATGCTGATTCGATTACCCCTTATTCTTCTGACCGATTTATAGTCCAGTTTTGCAAGGTCGTTGTTTTTAAAAAGAATTTCTCCCGATTTGATGTATCCGGGTTTACTGATAAGCTTTATTATCGAAAAGCCCGTAACAGATTTACCAGCTCCGCTTTCTCCCACCAGTCCGAATTTTTCACCTTTTAACAGAGAGAAGGAAACATCGTCTATTGCCGTCACTTCACCACTGCGCATTTTGAAATTCACAATAAGATTTTTGACGTCAAGCAACTTTTCGGACATTGAGTCTTTACCCCTTGTAAAGTTTTGGATTAAGAGTATCCCGCAGCCAGTCACCCAGCATGTTTACGGATAATACAAGAATTACCAGCACGATACCCGGAAAAGCCGTGATCCACCAGGAACCGCTAAAAATATATTCGAAACCTGAATTTATAAGTGAGCCAAGAGAAGGTCTTGTTACCGGCATACCGAGTCCCAGAAAGGAAAGAGCGGCTTCACTCATTACAGCATTGGCTACCTGAATTGTTGAAAGTACAAAAATAGGTGATAAACAGTTGGGCAGTATATGAGACCACATGATTTTTACAGAACCGAAACCTGTAACCCTGGCTGCCTGCACATATTCTTTCTCTTTTTCCGCCAATACAGAAGCCCGTACTGTCCTTGCATACTGGGGCCACTGGGCAAGACCTATCACAATGATAAGAAACGGTACCGCCACTTCACCGAAAGTACTAACACCAAAAGCTGCTTTGAATATTGCACTGAGGAAAATTGCCACCATAAGGTATGAAAATGAAAGCTGAACATCGGCCAAGCGCATAAAGAACGAATCTATTTTGCCGCCTATGTAGCCTGAAATGAGCCCTATTATTATTCCCAGTATTGCCTGCAAAAGCACTGCACCTATACCTATCATAATCGATATTCTCAGCCCGTAAATCATTGTGGAGAGTAAATCTCTGCCCTGATCGTCTGTGCCCAACAGAAATTCTTTGCTCCCCCCGTCAATCCAGAAAGGTGGCATTTCGGCATTAAGTATAAAAATATTGTCAGGGCTGTAAGGGTTATAAGGTGAAATAAGCGGTGCAAATACTGCTATAATAAGCAGCAACATAAATACTAAAAAACTGGTAATTGCTATTTTGTCATTTTTAAAACTGTACCAGAGGTAAGAGTTTCTGAATTTGCTGATTTTATCCATCATTTTCCCGACCCCGTTACCCTGATTGTGGGATTAACAAGCCCGTATATTATATCGACCAGCGTATTGACAACAACCATTACGATACCTACGAACATCAGGTAGGCAATAAGCAGAGATGTATCGGAACGCTCAACCGCTTCCATAAAAAGAAAACCCAAGCCCTGCCATTGAAATACGGTTTCAGTAAGTATTGTAAAAGCTATTGTTATTCCAAGCTGCACTCCGCCTACTGTTATTACCGGCAGAAGTGTATTTTTGAAAGCATGCACAAACCATACACGGTATTTATCAAGCCCTTTAGCCCATGCGTATTTTATGTATTCCGATTCAAGAACTTCCATCATTTCCGAGCGTATAAGTCTGATAAAAAGCGGCAGCATTATTGAAGAAAGAGAGACGCTGGGCAGGATAAGATGTTTCCAGCCGCTCACAGTTAGAAAACCGGTCTGCCAGCCGTTTATATTGACCAATTCACCTCGTCCGTAAGAGGGGAGCCATCCCAGCTGAATGGAAAAGATATAAATTAAGACAATTGCCGTAAGAAAAACTGGTATGGAGACACCAACAATGCTTCCGCCCATTAAAAATCGTGAGAAAAGTTTTTTAGGATAAATTGCCGAATAAATACCCAAAGGTACAGATAGAAAAACTATTATGAATGAGCTGACTAATACTAGCTCTATGGTAGCCGGAGCTTTTGCTATTATGACATCCACAGCGGGTTTCCTGTAAAAATAAGAAATTCCAAAATCACCCTGAACTGCTTTTTTCATAAATCTAAAATATTGTATATAAACGGGATCGTTTAATCCCAGTTTCTCCCTCAGTTCATCCCTTTCTTTTTCCGATACGGAGACACCGGTAATCTGTCTGATTGGATCACCGACATTGCTTTTAATGGCGAATGAAATTATACTGATGACAAATACCACAATGAGAGCCTGAACAATTCTTCTTACTACAAAAGCAAACAAATTTATCCCCTCAATAAATTTTTCATAAAGAAGCGGGCGTTAAAGCCCGCTTTCTGGTTATTTTATTACGAGATCGCTAAAATACGGGAAATTCATTACATTTACAATAGGTTTTATCTGAAGATTGTCTTTTCCCGCCCACGATAAGTGCTGCCAGTGCAGAGGTACGTAACCCGCGTCATTATAAACAATACGGGCTGCTTCTTTTAAAAGCTTGGCACGTTTTTCCTTATCGGTTTCACTTTGGGAAGCAAGTATAAGTTTATCAACTTTTGGATTACAGTAGTTACCGCTGTTGTATTGACCGTATCCTGTTTCTTTACTCGGACACATAAGAAGAAATTCAAAATAGTTTGCCGAATCTTCTGTATCCGGATGCCAGCCTATCATCTGCATATCTGCAACCTGCTTGTCAAATTCTGACCAATACTGGGCCTTGGGCATTGTTGTGAGATTTACTTTTATATTGATTTTACCAAGCATGGAAACGATGGCTTCGGCTATTTTTTCATCATTAACATATCTGTTATTCGGTGCTATCATGCTCAGCTCAAAGCCGTCTTCATAACCGGCTTCTTTCATCAGCTTCTTAGCTTTCTGTAGATCGTATCTGGGCTTTAACTCCGGCACGTGACCGTCAAAACCTTCTGGAGACTGCTGACCTGCAGCAGTTGCTTTTCCTTTCATAAGGATCTTTGCGATACCCGGATTATTGATTGCGTGTACAATTGCCTGGCGTACTTTTGTGTTTTTCAGTTCTTCTTTTCGCTCCTGATTCATCTGGAAAGTGATGATTCTGCTGCCTGCCATTGTTACAAGCTTGACACCTTTTGTTCTCTCAATCCTGGCGTAATCCTGTGGAGGAACAGGCATAATAAAATCTACATCCCCTGATAACAGTGCAGCTACTCTTGTGGCATCCTTTTTGATAGGTGTTAAAACAATTTTGTCTACATTACCGGGAGAGTTTTTATCCCAATAATAGCCGGTGGCTTCCAAAACCAGCTTTACGCCCTGTTCACGATATGTGACCTTGTATTTGCCGGTCCCTGATTCATGTGAATTTGCGAAAGATGCGCCCACTTTTACAACAGCATCTTTGGGTTTGCCCTTTTCATCAACCCCTGAATAAAAATCTTTATCCATGGGGAAAATGTATGTAGCCATATTCAGCAACAGCGGGTAAGGTTTCTTGGTAATTATATCCACTGTGTATTTATCCACTGCCTTAGCACCTTTAAAAGGCTCAAAAAGACCTTTGAAATCAGGACTTCTTTTCAATCTGTCAAGTGTCCATACAACGTCTTCAGACGTAAACTCGTTACCGCTGTGAAATTTTACTCCTTCTCTTAAGTAAAATCTCATTGTTGTATCGTTGAGTCTCTCCCAATTTTTTGCCAGTCTGGGTTCAAAATTCATATCCTGTGTCCATCTGACAAGTGGATCGAATACGAGATGGGAGTATTGGAGCATTCCTCCTGAAAGCTGTGAGTGCGGATCCAGAGAAACGGGATCAGCATCCATGGCAAGCTCAAGTGTTTTGGCATTTGCACTTAGAGCAAATATACCGGTGATGAAAAAAACTGATAAAAAGGTAAAAAACTTCTTCATAAAATCCTCCTGTAAAATTTGCCTGAACAAAAATAAGCTAAACTTAAATTTTGCTTTGTTAGCAATTATATACAGATATGAAAAATTCTGTAAGGTGTCAATATATTTATTAAGGTTTAATAATTGTGTCCAATTTTTTTGGTTTTTTGGTTATGAAAGGGGTGTAGAATTAATTATAAAATAAATTTGCTTGCAAAATGTGGGTATTTTTGCCAACAATAAAATAAATATAATATTGGTCAAAGGTGGTGAAGGATGATGAAGATAGATCCTTTTGTGGCACTTGAAACAGTTTTAAGGGAATCTGAAACAAAAGGTTCTGAAATAGTCAGCGTTTTTGATTCACTCAACAGAGTAATTGCTGAAAAAGTTCAATCCGGCAGAAATCTTCCCCCAAGGGATAATTCAGCTATGGATGGTTTTGCAGTTAGGCACGAGGATATAGAAAAAATTCCTGCTACAATCAAAATCAATGGGCTTATAAAAGCCGGAGACAGTATTGATACCCTTAAAGTTGAAAAGGGGGAGTGTTACAGAATAATGACCGGAGCTTTTGTCCCCGAAGGTGCGGATACAGTTGTTGAGTTAGAAGCCACAGAAGAAGAGGAAAATAATAAAATAAAAATCGTTAAAGAAAAAAAACAGGGAGCCAATATAAGAACGAGGGGAGAGGATATCGGCAAAGGTGACCTGATTGATATGGCAGGCTACTCTGTAAATGCATACAGGCAGTCCAGACTGATTTCTGTCGGTGCCACTGTATTACCCGTTTACAGAAAACCCAAAGTAGCAATTATTGCCACCGGTGATGAACTGGAGTATCCTTCGGCTGGCGTGAACGAAGATAAGATTATAGATTCGAATTCTTTTTTTATCAAATCCACATTAGGGAATATGGGAATAGATGCCGAATATATCGGAATATCCAAAGATAATGTGGAGAATCTGGTAGATATCTTTTCCGGCTTGGAAAATTATGATGTGATCGTTACTTCTGCCGGCATATCTTTCGGCGATTATGATGTTATGACCAATGCCGCCGAGAAACTGGGGATAAACTGGTTATTTACAACTGTTAATCAGAAACCGGGTAAACCTTTTTCATTCGGGAAAAGGAATGACACTCTGATATTTTCACTGCCGGGCAACCCTGTAAGCTCTGCCTTTTGTACGTATTTTTATATTCAGCCGGCTTTACGTAAGATGCTGGGGTATAAAATGTATCCTAATAAACAAATTACAGCCGAGCTTAATGGAACATTTTACAAAAGAAACGAGCGTGTCCATTTTAACAGGGTAAATATTGTATATGACGAAAATCGGTTTTTTGCCGTCCCTTACGATTCCCAGGGGTCTCACCTTATCTCCTCCTTGGTTGTGTCAAACGGTTTTGCAGTTATTGATGCTGACAAGACAGGAGAAATACCTTCCGGAACATTGTTGAAAGTATATGTGTATGATTTTGAATCCATCTTTTAAAGATTTTGTAGTATATGAAGATGAGAGTATAGTTGTACTGGATAAGCCCCACGGTCTGCTGGTAACTGAAGACAGGTACGATAAAAATATACCTTATCTGAAAAATATACTGTCTGATTACTATGGCAAAATTTATGTTGTCCACCGCCTTGATAAAGGCACTGGAGGGCTCTTGATTTTTGCCAAGAACAAAGATGCCCACAGTCTTTTGTGCTCAGAGTTTGAAAAAGGAGAGGTTGGCAAAGAGTATCTCTGTATTGTAAAGGGGAGATTTGAAGATGCTGTGACCTGTATGCTTCCATTAGCGTCAAGAGCTCAGCGGGGAAAGTACAAAATCAATTTTAAAAGCGGTAAAAAAGCTGTTACATCCTTTTACCCTGTTAAAGTCGGGGAAAAATGCAGCTTGGTGAAAGCAGAATTGCATACCGGCAGGACGCATCAGATCAGGGTACATTTAAAAGCACTTGGGCATCCCCTTTTTCAGGATTTTTTGTATAATAAAAAGATTGATGATAAAAGGTTAACTCTTTTTTGCAACAAAATTGCATTAAAACATCCTATAAACAGAGTATTTATGCAGTTTGAAAGGTCTTTGAGCAGTTTCATGCAGGATATTGATGATAAATATTTGAATAATTCTGAATGAACGGTTTTTTATTGCGTTTTACTTGTAACATGTGCTGGTTAACTGCAGCTGAAATTATTTTTGTTGCTGATTATGGCAGTTTTGACACGTTTCAAGAGGTGCATGGTAACCGTCTTTGGGCCATTGGTCGTGGCATTCGAAACAGTCCTCTCCGCAGCCTTCATCCCCTCTGGGCATATTGAAAAGTGAATCAGCAGACAGCTCAGGTTTTTTTTCGGCAGGATCGTGACAATCGATACATGTTTTAAGGGACTTATGTTCCTTTGAATTTTTCAGTTCTGCATGGCAGGTCATACAGTCTCCGGCACATCCGGCATAAGCTTCATTGCCTGAAATTCCAAAAGCTATAATTCCCAGATATATTGCTGCACTGAATCCAATAAGAGCGAGCCTTTTTGCGAAAGACATAAATAGTCTCCATTTACAGTTAATAAGTTTTCATCAATAAGAAGCGGTATTTCGTTTATAAAGTCGGAAAAATTTTTATCGTATTTTTTTGCAATTAAATCAAGATTTATTCCATCAGATTTTCGCAAACCGAAAATAATCTCTTCCTTGAACATCTCCTCTTGTGAAATGTGGTTAATCTCTTTACTGAAAGTTCCTGATATATATGACTTTAAATCGGACGGGTTTGCAAAGCGGATTCGCAAGTCGTTTTCATCATACAGCATGGAATGTGCCGCAGCACCCAGTCCGACATATTCGTCCATATCCCAGTAAATGATGTTGTGTTTCGAATGATGTTCCTGTCTGCAGTAATTGGATATTTCATAGTGATTGTAGCCGTGTTGAGATAGTGTATCTTTTATCAGCATGTATTCTTCTTCAGAATCTTTGGCTTCTATATTTTTAAAATAATCTGTATCGTGGGAAAATGAGTATGCAGAAATATGCTCCGGCTGGAATTTCAGTAAAAACTCCAGTGAATTTTTTGTGTTTTGTTTGGAAATACCCGGAATATCAAAAATAATATCAAGATTAATTGCAATATGGTCACTGAAATTTCTTATCATTTCGTAAGTTTTCAGTATATCTTCTTTTTCATGGATTCTTCCCAGGTACTGTAGCACATAATTATCGAAGGATTGCGCACCGATACTAATCCTGCTTACTCCGTAGCGGTTCAGGATTTTCAGCTGATCAAGAGTGAAGGACTCCGGGTTAACCTCAAAAGTAAATTCCATATTGTTGTAATTAACGATTTTGAACAGTTCACTAAAAAGCTTGTCCAGCATTGTTGGATCTATTATACTGGGGGTACCGCCACCAATGTAAATAGTATCAACGTTTTTGTTTTTAATCTCTGCAGCTTCTTTTATAAGTGAGTCAATGTATTGGGAAATATAACCGCTGTAATTTGACGTGGAGTAGAAGGCGCAATATTTACACTTGCTTTTGCAAAAAGGGGTATGTATATATAGGCCTCGCATGCAATCAATAATTACAACAGTTTATGAAATATGCAAGAGAATTTTTCTGGGAGTAAATCTTGGGTAATTTAAAGCGTTTATGGGTTTACTTTAAACCCTATAAATGGTTGATTCTGTTATCTGTCGTAGCATCGATTTTTGTAGCAGCCACCAGTGGTGCCACAGCTTATATCGTAAAGCCGACTTTGGATAAAATTTTTATTAATGAAAACAGAACTGGCTTAGTACTGATGCCTTTTATTATAGTTATTATTTATTTCATAAGAGGAATTTTTAGATTTGTTCAGACATTCAGTTTGAAATATATTGGACAAAGGGTCATTCAGAGTCTTAGAAATGATTTATATATAAAGATAGTGAAGTTACCATTGAAATTTTTCAATGAGAATTCAACAGGCATATTGATGTCACGTATCACAAACGATGTAAATATGATGCAATCTTCCATTCCCGCATTTGTGAATATCATCAGGGATTCTTTCACAATTATAGGTCTTGCCTGTGTAGTCATATACCAGGACTATAAAATGGCTATCTCCGCTTTTGTTGTTTTGCCTTTTATTGGCTTTATCATTGTAAAAGTGGGTAGAAAGGCTAAAAAATACACAAAGAAAGGTCAGGAGAGAATGGGTGATTTAAATTCAGCTCTTCAGGAAACCTTTACAGGCGTTCGAGTAGTAAAATCATTTGTTGCGGAGGGCAAAGAAATTGAGAAGTTTGAAGGACATAATGAAAGATTTGCAAAATATCAAATAAAAAAAGCTTTTGTATCAGCATTGAGTTCGCCTTTTCTCGAAATGATTGGGGCATTAGGTTTAGCAGTTATTATTTACTATGGTGGATTAAAGGTTATTAACGGTGAATCTACGCCGGGAACGTTTTTTTCTTTTATGACGGCACTAATTATGATGTATGAGCCTTTTAAAAAAATAAATGAATCCAACCAAAAGATACAGTCTGCTATTGGGGCAGCGGATCGCGTTTATGATGTGCTGGATACCCACAATGAAATATTGTCTAAAGATGGATTTATGAAATGCGATGCCAGAAATAAAAACATTTCATTTAATAATGTATCTTTCAAATATTCGGAAAATGATGAATTTGTTCTTAAGAATATCAATATAGAATTTCCGTTTTGCACAACAAACGCATTAGTTGGCGCAAGCGGAGCCGGTAAAAGTACTTTTGTAAATCTGATACCCAGGTTTTATGATGTAAGTGAAGGTTCAATAAAGATAGGGGATGTGGATATCAGGGGTTTTAAAGTGTATTCATTGAGAAGAAACATTGGGATAGTTTCACAGGACTCTTTTTTGTTTAATGACACTGTTAGCAATAATATTGCTTACGCTTCGGACAATGTAAGCCAGCAGGAAATTATTAATGCTGCCAAGGCAGCGTTTGCACACGATTTTATTTCTGAATTACCTGAAGGGTATGAAACAATTATAGGTGAAAGAGGCGTCAGACTTTCCGGCGGTCAAAAACAAAGGATTACCATAGCAAGAGCTATCCTTATGAATCCGCCGATCCTTATACTGGATGAAGCAACAAGTGCTTTGGATACGGAATCGGAAAAAATTGTTCAAAAGGCTCTTGAAAACCTCATGCAGGACAGAACCAGCTTTGTTATTGCCCACAGATTATCCACAGTGATAAATGCTGATAAGATTATTGTTTTGGATAAAGGGAAAATAGTTGGGACAGGAAAACATTCAGAGCTTCTGGAAACTTCTGAGATCTATCAAACACTTTATAGAATGCAATTTAAAGATAATGAAACATGAAAGTACTGCATGTTGATACGGGCAAAGAATGGCGTGGCGGGCAGCGGCAGGCACTGCTGTTGCATGAGGGCCTGCTGAAAAAAGGTGTTGAAAGCTATATGGCAGCGAATGAATCAGGCAAACTGATTAAAAGATGTAAAAAAAACTGTCTGGACTATGTATATAAAGGAGAGATTAACCCTATCAGTGCCATTAACTTGAAAAAGATTATCCAGAACATTAAGCCTGATATAGTGCATTCCCATGATGCCCATTCGCTTACACCAGCATTGATATTAAAATATTTAGGGTTTAAGTATAAACTGGTACATACCCGCAGAGTGGATTTTCACATCAAAAATAATTTAATGAGCAGATGGAAATACAATAATAAAAATCTCGATTCTTTAATCGCCATTTCCGAAGGTGTGAAGAATATTCTTGTTAATGACGGCATAAAAAGACCTGTTGAAAAGATTTACAGCGGCTTAGACAAAAATTCTATTGTGAACCTCTCAGATAACGAGAAAAATGATTTAAGAAAAAAACTGGGTATAAATCCCAGTTTTTTTGTAATAGGCTGTGTGGGTAATTTTGTCCCCCATAAAGATTTTGAAACACTAATCAGAGCTTTTACATTGGTTTATGATGAAAAAAAAGATGTTAAACTTTTGCTTGTGGGGGATGGAGAACTGCTTGCTGATATGAAAAAACTGGCAGAAAAGCTTAATATATCCGGTAATGTTATATTTACAGGTTATGCAGAAAATGTCGGTGAACTTATGAATATCATGGATTTATATGCAGCCACTTCTGAAGAAGAAGGGCTTAATACCTCTGTGATCGAAGCCATGATGCACGGCCTACCGGTCGTTGCCACAAAAGCAGGGGGGTTGCCGGAGCTTATAAAAGATGATTTTAACGGCTATTTGTGTGACGTTAAAGATTACACAGGTGTAGCGGACAAACTTATTATTCTTTTAAATGATGAAGAAAAAATACATAGATTTTCTGTAAATGCACTTGAAATGTCCGAAACGTTTGATGTGGCACATATGGTAGAAAAATACATGGAGATTTATCAAAAAATCTTATAATAACTTATTTTTCAACGTTTCTTCGAGATAGTTTTCAGAAAAACCTATATT
>Ga0208296_100041_pt1 | contig 55247 bp, 69 predicted proteins | sample Wag42014_10_22_FD_187333 | JGI IMG/M metagenome (GOLD analysis project Ga0208296, IMG submission 187333) | Deep subsurface shale carbon reservoir microbial communities from Ohio, USA - Utica-2 Time Series 2014_10_22 (SPAdes) (version 2) ...
TTTTTAATCAAGTCATCAATAATGTTTAGTGACTTATTTATATCTTTATTAAAATGATAATTAAATAAAAATATTTGATAATAAAAATCACTTACCTCTTCTGAAAGGATAAATAAATATTTATTGGAGTTTTCTTTAGATTCTATTTTTCTAAAAAGAACATCAAGTGGACCCATTAAACCTTCAATCCATTCGAATTTATCATAAACTGCCTCTATTTTTTCTGACCATTTTCTAAAATCGTTTAAATCATCTTTTTCAATGGCGAGTATAAGCCTTGCTTTCAATATTGTTTTATCTTTAGATAACATTTGTTCCCTCCTAACAATTTTGTACAAACATCCATATTCTTTTTTCTTCACCTTCAGCAAGTGGTTCTAAAGCTTTACCTATTATAGTTCCTGGGACATTATCTTTTGATTTTCTTGCAAACCCTTTTTTAGAAGAAGTTTCTAATTGGTCCATTGTTTCGATTGGTCCTATAGCTTTTACTTTTACTCTTCCGCATAAACCTTGTGGTGCATATTTTTTTAAATTTTCTTTTTCAGATACATTCTCCCCTCCGATATAAATTCCATAAGTATCAGAATAAACACCCATTACTCTTTTATCGCTTGCTTTTGTACAAGCTTTAACACCACCATTATCCCAAATTAAAACATCACCTGGTTCTACATCTTCGTTCTTTGGCATAAACTCAGCTAGGTCATTATAAACTGCTCTAGATATTTTAGCGTCATTATCTAAGATTTGATATTTAACACCACCGGTATCATATTTAAATAACTGTGCTTGAGGACCTAAAGTAGTGTCTCCTTCAACAGCATTTATTTCAAATACTGGGTCATCATTATTATTATATATACTTAAAGCAAACTCATCATTATCTGCATCACCGGTTTTGATTAGCATACCACCAGCATCGGTACCTGTTGTTTGTAATAAAAATCCATAATTACCTCCTGCCCCGCTGTTACCGGTAGTAAAAGAATATTGTTTACCTGGTGTTATCACTTCAAGGTTATCTTCTAAACCAACTTTACTTTTGAGATTAGTATCTCCATACACGGTTAAATCACCATCGGCTTGAATATAACTATTGCTTCTTATATGACCTACAGCTGTTATATAATCAGAAAATTCCCCAAAACCACCGAATGTTGAATCGCCACTAATATCTAAATTACCCGTCGCAGCTACATTGGCATTAATTTGTAAGTCATTTTCTATAACGGGATCAGCTAACCATTCTTCCCAAATTTCTGTATTATGTAGTGTATTTTCCCACAATCTTTGAAGTGGTCGGTTAGCAACACCGGCAACTACATTTTCGGTTAAATCTATTAATTCTATTTCATCTATTGTTCTATGAAATGGTGTACTAGGCATCTATTTACCTCCTTTAATAAGCTATCGACCACTTGAAATAAACATCCCAAGTTTCTTTTTTAAGTATTGATTCAAAACATTTTGTGGCAATTGATTCTCCGGAAATACTCTTCAGTGTAGCCCGGGAAAAAGTCTTACCATTACCTTCTGACTTTTGGATATGTACTCTAAATACAGCAATATTGGGTTGAACTTCAGATATATCTTTTTGGTCAATTAAATGTGAATAAAAATCAGGGTTACTTGTTGATACTTCAGTTGAGCCATTGGGGGTAATAATTAATTCACTACCATCTTGTAAAATGTTTGAACCTTCATTATCTAACCAAATGCTGTTTGGGATTAAGTCCTCAGCCATTCTGTTACCACTGTCATTATAATAACCATCATTATCTACAGCCATATTAGCAGCGTTGATTCGATAGTTATCTAATATAACATTACTGTCTGCGGTATGTAATTGCCAAGGTCCACCATCTTTTCTAACAAAAATTTCTAGGAATCCAGCGACACCTTTTTCTAAAACCGTATCTTTCATTTCCATCCATTTCACCTCTTTTAATAATTTCTTAAAGTTTTTAAAAGGACATCATTTTCGTGAACTTCTATTACTAATTGTTCTCCCATGTTATCGTATTTTATTTCTCCATCAAATTGATAATATCTATCCTGTAAAGCATAAGTGTGATGAAATTCTGGTACAGGACCCCAGTTGACTGGCCTGTCTGCAATTTCTGCTTCAGCTTCTTTCTCAAACCACGGGTCGTGGAGTTTCCCTCTTTCATCTTCATAGTCAGTGGCTTGGGCGTTATCTATTTTATGTTTGGCTCCATCGTCACCTTCCCCATAGTCATCACCGTCACCTTGATCATAATTGCCATCATCACCATTTCCGCCATCGGGGTTTTCTGGTTCGAAGTCATCATAATTGCCACTATCTTCATCACCGCCAGGGTCATAAGGATCACCACCACCGGGTCCGATTCCACCTTCACCACCACCACCATAATCATTGTCGTCAGTATTAGTAACTAAAAATAGTTCGAAGGTCATATATTGCGGACTTATTCTGGTTAAAAAATCATATAATATCGAAAGGTTTCTTGATTGGTTACCAAAAGCTCTACCAGTAACCTCGATGAAAGCTGTGGAATTTTTTTCGATATCAATGTCGCTGTCGAAATAATTCATCGGCTTCCACCAGCCCGGGTGAGTTAAATAATCTTTTACTTCTATTCCCTGCACTAAAAAATTAAACGGAGGGACTTTATCCCCAACCCCGTTAACCGGTATCTTGTTATAATCTTCATCTTCATAGTGTTCTATCAGCTTAAAATCGGGTTTGTAGTACCATTCTTCTCCTGTCGATAGTTTTACATGCCCGGGCTCCCAAACTTCAATTGTGGACTCCTGAGCCATCGTCATCGGCAAATCATAAAATAGGTATAATCCCATTTTAATGTTTTCAATAGTCGGCCCATTAACTAGAACATACCACATAGCAACTGTCATATTATAATATTTTCTAGAATATTTATTAAGGCCGAAAACACCTTTATTTAGTCCAACCAATTCTCCGAATGTTTCATAAACTAATGGGTTGTGAACATAATAGTTCTCAACCCAAATTTCCAAAACATCATCTTCTATATACCCATTGAATATATCAACTTCTAAAGGATTATTATTTAAATCCCTGAATTCAATGGGATTATAAGGTTCTTCACCGTTAAAGGGTTTATCCGTGACGGTTATTTTATATTCCATCTCAAAACCATACTGATTTTCTAACTTCAATGGTTTTAAATTGTTATCAAACACATTATAATTATTATCTTCAAAGACCTCAATTGAAGTTAACACATCTTCAAAATCGGTCATTAAATGAAATTGTCCATCAATTATTTTAAATTTAATTTTTTTCCATTTTTTCTTTATTTCGTAAGGGACAGTTTTAATAGACTTAGAATAGTTAACCGCTTCAATAGCTACTTTTTGTTCTTCCGCTAAATCCTCATAACTCCCCCAAATGGTTTCAATTACTTCTTTATAATCGTATGTATCCCAATAATCCCCTAATTTATCAAAACTCATTTTTATACACCTTCTTCTTTGGCTACCGAAACTTTAGGCACCATTGTTTGATAAGGTAATATTTTATATTCATCTTCGATCGGAATATATTCATCGGTGCTCCCTATACCGTTTGGCGATTGGCAACTAAATGAAATATTATAAGCCGATGAATCCATCATATTCCCATTGGAGAAGACCATTATTCTCCCCTCTTGATAATCTATTTGATAATCGATGTTCCTTTTAAATACTGTTATACCATCAGTTACAGTCTCGGTGTTATAGAGGATTTTAAAATATGGTAAATCTACATATGTATCATAATTACTATTAAATGAAATTGGATTATCCAAAGTTATATAAGGTGTATCCAACTCCAAAGTCATTGGCAACTTTACTTTTTCTACATTTTCTGCATAAAGTGTACTTATGAGATCTGAAACCTCAAATATTCGCCGCATCGGTTCACCATAATTTGAATATTCACTACTCGCTCTTGTTTCATTATAATGATAATATTTGATAAAATAATTTATTTTTTCCTGTAATTCCAATTCTTCAATTTCTCCTCTATAATATATTATACCATAAAGGGGGAGCAATTCAAAGTGGCGAATTAGGGGATCTCCAACGGGCATTCGGTTCTTAGGATCATTAATAAACTTTTGCATTTGAGGTATCGCTGGACTTGCTAAAGCTCTAATTCTTATATCCGAGACCACATTTTCATAAGTAGTCCCCGTAAAATCTAAAATTGATTTTTGTCTTACGGAATTTTCAGTAAAGAGTGATTGAATGAAATCAACTCCATTTATTGTACCAGTCACTTCACCATCGGAAGTTAATGCAGAAACTTCTAAAGCTCTAACAATAACCATATCTATAGGTTCACCTTGGCTGTTTTTGGCGGTATATGTATGACCGTTTTCAAACATTTCCATACCTAGATCGCCGATGCTAAAGCCAAAGTTAACAGTTGGATCTTCTGTTTTAGTTATGTCAAATTCATATTCTGCTAAGTCATTATTTTCAACCCAAATATCATGCATGTTACCTACTCGGTATTCTTTATTGTTGATTACTTCAATTTCTCTGCGCATTAATTCATCACCAGTTCTAATTGGAAAAATATTAATTATTGTGCTGGCAAATTTATTTTTTAAAACCGACTTAATGGCCGGTTCATTAGAAAGATTTCTGACTGATATGCTATCCTGCACTCTCTCATATGTTTTCTCGGGAGGTTCCACACCAGCTCCATTATTAAATCCATAAGGATTACTTATTTGCACGGCTCTACTTTCTATAATAGGATTTAAACAGATAGTTATAGCTTTCGGGTCTATATTATACTCATCAGATTTTTCTTCCGCTATAACCTCTAATTCGTGATAATAATACATACCTTCAGAATAATTAGCCATTTCAGTTGAAGTTATTTGGGTGTCTTTGATTGCACTAAATCTTAAATCGTTATCGGTGGCGAAACCTGTGCCTTCTTTAACTGTTAAATCCGTTGGTGAATCAAAATAAACCCTAACCGCTCCTTGGGCATATTCTCCCGAAGAAACATCTACAAAAAAATTGCCAGCAAACATTTCTTGGTCGTCTTTTTCTAATTCATTGAAGTTTAAAAAGGATAACTTTTTTGGGAGATTGTCAATTTCTATTTTTATTGGCTCGTTAAGCTGCAAATATTTTTTGGTGAAAAGATCGTCAACTGTGTTGTTTAAGGTGACATCAACTCCTATGTCGTTTAAATCCCTTCTTACTTTTTCTTTAAAATCCATTATTAAACCTCCTTGATATTTGTTTTAAATATTCTATTCATTTCTTCCATTTCTTCTATTTCATCTATTTTGTTTTGAATACCTTCTTTTAAAATTTCGGATGTATCATTTTGTAGTCGGTGCTTTCTTTCATTTTCAACCATCACCATTTTTCTTATTTCGACGCCGATGCTTTTAGTGACATCGTTAGCTTCGTTTAAACAGGCTAAATCATTTAATAACTGCTGGGTGGTGCTTGCATCTTCTTCATCTAAATCTAAAGCTCCACCAAAGTCGCCAGCTTCTATTAATTCACTCATGTGATCTAACCCTAGATAATCAGCCATCATAACCACCCCCGAAACCATCGTTGTTGTTTCGTGAGTAATATTTAAGGCTTGCTCTAATGCATTAACCGGTGTCTCCTGTTCGAATGTATTTAACCTATTGACTATTATGTTTTTGAAACTTGTTGCAGCATTTAAAAATTCATTAAATACCTGCAGCAAATCTTTTGTGACCTCTCCCCCTTCTGATAATAATTGCAGGACGAGATAAACCTCGTTATATCTTTTCATTAGTTCACTCCAATAAGGGGCGGAAATTGTTGTGTATGCTTGAATGACATCATCTATTAGTGGAGCATAAATATTTTCATAAGCTAACAAGGCGTTGCCGTCAGTCGACGTTATCTCATTTAACTTCTCAATAACAACTCCAATTAAATTGGACCATGTGCCTTTATTTAATTTAGAAAAATTGGCATTGAGCTCCCAATCATCAAAATTATTAGCTGAAACAGTTGATGCTATTAAAGGAAAATCTACATCGATGGGTTGGGTTACTTTTGTTTGAATATAATCGTCTATAGCTTTTTTTAATGCATCTGAACCTTGATACCTGTTTAAATTTTTCATTAAAGGATTAACACTATATGCCCAATCTTCAAACATCATTTTGTCTGCTGTATCTAAATTAGATATTGCTTCTCTAATTAATCTTAGACTTCCCATCATATCATTAATCGAATCCTTAAAATTTTCACCAACTTCGTTAAAAAAATCAGATAAATTTTTGAATTCGCCAGAGGACGGTCCTGTTAATCTATCTACCGCCTCTTCTATTTGTTCCCACAAATTCAAAAGTTTAACTAAATTTGATATGATACTCTCATTTTGAGGATCATCTAAAATATTTTTTGCATTTTCTAATTTATATTTTAAATTATTGATGGTGTTAGCTGTTAAATCTTCAGTTATATTTTTGTTATAAATATCACTTTCTAATCTTATTAAAGTGGTTTTGACTTCTCCTATATCACGACCTACCCTCGGTACATCATAGTTCATTAAATCATTCAATTCATACTGTTGCATTTCCTTAAAATTTTCAGCTGAAAGGTTAGTCCAATTATATGTTAATTCATTAATAATTTCTTCTAAGTATTGAATTAATATATCTATCGTCTCTAATTCACTTTGAAAAAACTCCTTTAAACGATTTACTTCTTTAACTAACACCGTTCCAAAAGCGCTAGGGTTTATCAAAGCTATATAAGAAATCGTATTTTTTAGTGTTTCAAATTCTAAATCATCACCTATCATATCCTCTATCTCACTGGCTCCAGCATCCATTAGAACACCAATTACAATATTTTTAACTTTACCCCAGGTGCCATTTTGTGACGCTTCAATTGTGGCATTTAATTGTTGCAGGTAATCTAAACTTTCTTTTTGATTATCTATCATACTTTGAAATTCTTTACTTGCATTTTCTAAAGAACAAGCCATTTAAAAACCTCCCTATAAATATTTCTTAATCTTTTTCATTAACGATTTTCTTCTTCTAGACACTGTGGCTGGTGACACCCCGACTGCGTCGGCGACTTTCTTTGCTGAGTCTAATTTTGGTTTACCGCCAAAACCAGTTAAATATTCGAAAATCAATCTTTCTTCACCGGTTAAAGTCTGATAAACCATCATTAAAGTATCCATTCTTTTTGGGTCCTCAGCCATATCAATGGAAAGTCCAGCTTCCATTAAATTAGAACCTGTTAATTCTTTCCTCAATTCTTTTTCCATACGCTGCACTTCGGCTAAATCCCAGTTCATTTCTTCTGCCATTTCTTGAGCATTGGGTTCTCTACCTTTTCTGATTTCTAAGTCTTCTTTAGTTTTAACATAATTATCTATCTGGGTTGCTCTGTTTTGTGGTATTCTAGCGACATCCTTATAATTTTTAACATAATTTCCAACAGATTTTAAATAGTTAGTTACAAATGTCGATAGTTTAGTTCCATAAGAAGGATCATATCTATCTATAGCTTCTTTAAATGCCTTACGACCTTCACTTTCGACGGCAACCATTGGTATTCCATAATTTCTATAGTTGTTAGTCTTATTGTGGATAATTCCTTTCATTTCTTGATACAATTCTCTAGCTTTCTGTTTGGCCATGTATTCGTTGCCGGCATCTTTTGCTCTTTTATATTCTCTCCAAATTTTTAAATCTTTATCACTTTGATTAATTGGCATTGTTACCCTCCTTAGCAAACTTTCTCGGGGAAGTCTCATCCATTCTTCCTTTCAACGCTTTAACAGCATTTCTCCTTTGAATTGACACTGTTTCAGTGATGTCGTTCCCATCAACAGTTCTAGTTGTTTTCAAACTAATATCATAAGGTCCGCCGTATAGTTCCCCATCTCGCATTGTAATGTCTAAAGCATCTCTATATTCTGTAAATGTTGCTATCTCTCTTTTAAAGTTATTTTGGAATGTTATTCTATCGGTTGTACTATAATAATCTCTTTGTAGTTCTTCGATGTTTTCTTTCATAGATACCATGTTCTCACTATCTAAACTTATCTTAGTTTCATACTTATCGAAAGCCCCACCCACATCCATATGTTCCTGATAAGTATTTTGAATCTCATTTACACCGAACTGGTCGATCGAGTACCATCCTGCAAGCTGTGGAAATTTCTCATTGAATGGTCTAACATGACTCATTGTTAGAGTTGTTGTTGCATAACCACTGCTCGGGTTAATGTTATGACTTGCAGCCACTAAATATCCAACCAGAGGTATTTCCTTATCGAGTATCAATGCAGGGAACCCGGGAAGTATATCTGGTTTAAATGCGACCTCCACGCTTAATGGAACTGTTTTATATTTTTCTTTGTAGTATAAATAATTAGTAAAACTTGATTTACTCTTTACCTGTTGTTCCCAACTACCTTCTGTAAACCCAATAGCGAGCGTTTGGGATAAAGGCAGAGTAGTCTGATAAGGAATAATCCCCTTAAATTTTTCTTCGTCTGTAATTGTACTTCCAATGCCATTTTCTGCATCGAAATTTTCTAGTATTTCAGCCGGAGAATAATATCCAGCTGACTTAGTCCCTATTATATCATCTACCAATCTATATCTTGTTGGTATTTGGGTTTCGTCTTTTTGATAATTAAAAGAAGTATTCTCGTCCGGGAACACTACATTGCACGCTGGTGGTGTAGTAAATTGCAAATTGGGCTTCATCACATAAGAATTCAAGGGATCGCTTTTTGTCATTCCAGGTATTGGCTTTATGTCGTATTGAATAATTTGGGCTACAGAATAAATTAAATCAATCACCCTTGTCATTGTTGAGGACTCATTTAAAATTTCACTATAAATATTTTGAATAACTTCGAGTGAGAAAACAGTTTCGGTCAAATCATTTTCTATGATATTGAATCGTTCTTTTCCTATTTTATACTTAGGTACATATTCATCTAAGAAAGCATTTCCACCCATTAAGGTTTCCAATACATGTGTTATGGAGTCGGTTATAGGTTGACCTTTTCCAAAAGATTTAATAAATTCAGCCATAACCTCTAAACCACCACTGGAGGCCTGTTCGGTTTCCTCATATTCTTTGTTTTCAAACCTTGAGTCACCATAAAAGACAGATTCTTTTGGTCCATAAACACTGGAGGCATTCATGAAGTCATATATTCTGGCATTATCCATAAACCATTTTACATCTTTAAACTTTAAAGTCACTGTTCTATCTTTAGGTCTTTTAGAATAACCGTTACCTATGTAAACTCCTTCGCACAGCATTTTCCATTCATCAGTTTTTTTCTCCTTGTAGACCATCAAACCATTGGTATTTTGTTTTAAATCGAACGCTTCGTGGTAAGGTGGAATATTGATATTAAAGGTAGTTGTATCATTGTGAGATATAGTAACTGATCTAAATGGTATTTCTATTCCTTCTAGATATAATTTAAATGATAATCTTTTGAGTTGATAATTATCCAACTGCTGTCCTCCTCCTTTTTTTAATCACAAAAAATTTAAACGAAACACCAACAACCTTATCATTTTGCGAGTTCTTATCGTAATTCATATTGTACCAGATACCTTTAATTCTTTTATTCGAATATATAATAGTCATTTCCATTTCATAATCTAATATAGTGTGCGGTCTGGCAAAGTCGTAGAACTTCTCATAATACTCTAGATCGTTAGTGTTCTCACCTAACATGTTCTCCTTACCGTCTAAAACATTAAGCTGATACTGGTGTGTTTCTGCCCCTTCTCCAAAGGCGAAGAACATTGGGTGTTCGTTGGATTCTATAACTTGTGTTCTATCTAAGTTATTTTCTGAAATTCTTTGGATATAGAACTTATCTAATTCTATTTCGTAAGGTCCATTTGGTGGAATTTCCCCGTTTTTTAATCTTAATAATTCATCAATAATTTTTCTATCAAAATCATTTCTAACATTTTCAATCTTATCATTAGGAATAACTAATTTTATTTTTGCTTTCTCACCTTTATTGTTTGAAGTACCTCTCAATGCGATCACCTCTTTTTTTAATTATATCATTACTAATAAAATAAAACAAAAAAAGACCCCCGAAGGGGTCTTAAAAAAATTAATTAGGGCCTAGATTCCAAGCACCATTATTTAAATTTTTAAAATCTATATCTTTTTCTATGTTTTTGTCAAGACTGTCTATTGAACTCTCTAGTCTTTGCAATGTTTCATTGACTTTGCCGTTGGATTCTATTATGTCATCATGACTTTTAAGTAACCCTTCTTTGATTACTTCTTCCCATTTTTCAATCCAATCATCTTCAGATGCCATATGGTAGGAAGTTTGACCTTTTTCTACGACTGTGCTTATGAATTCATCAGTTAAAAGTTCATTTAGAAAGGTGTTAAACTGATTAGTTGTCATGTTTTCTGTGCCAGATAAATCCTGATCTCTAAAAAGAGCGTTACCTTCTAATTCTTTCATCACTTCTTCTCTTGACATTTTACCTGATGTGTAATCAAGCCCAGTCGATAAAATAAACTTTTGGTTATCATTTTCTAATGATGATATAAGATCTCTATCAGTTAAACCGTTAGCTGCTGCTTGGTTATCGTACAACGACATTATTTCACTTTCTAAGCTGTTATCGGTTTCGGTTATACCTTTTAAAACTTCACCGGCTCGTTTATTACCTCTTGCCATCTGATAAGCATAATCACCAGTAAACATTCCTTCGAATATCTCATTAGCATTAATGGCGTGCATTCCACCGCTGTATTCATTTTGGCCTTCAAGGAATTTCATAACGTTCCTGGCAACGTTGTCTTTTTGGCGTTGTACTACCTTATCATTTGCTACAGCCGTTGGTGAAAGGTTGCTCATTGCATCGTCATACATACCTTGAGCTTTACCCACAAGAGACATAAACACTTCTGTCTGTTCGTCAGAATAACCTAGAAAGTCTTTTGCATATTCTTCATATGTATACTGTTGTTCTACCCCATCTTCGCCGGTTACTGTTACTTTGTCCGATCCTAAATTTTCAGCAAGTGTGACTGCTGTATTATCTTTAAAACCTTCAGTGAATATATCGGCAGCGGTAGTACCTCTATCTTGCATCCAGTTGTAATTTGAAGCACCTTGACCGAGATATGCGGCCAATCTATGTTGGGCCATTACATTTAAATTTTCTCTTTTGTCTCTGAAGTTTTGGGGGTTCTGATTCAAAGCGTCATTGAATTCGCTCTGCCATTGAGTATCATTACCTGCAATAAACCTGTTGATATCTTGACTGACGCCACCTGCTAAGGATTGTATCCCTTCGGTAGATAAGTCAAGACCCAGGTTAGCTTCACCTAAATCAAACTCACCAACAGTTCTGATGTCTTTTACGTTCTCATTCCAAAACTCCAAAAGACCTGCTTTTACATTCTGATAAGCATCAGTAACACCGGAGCCTTCCGCAATATCTTGTCCTTTTTCAGCAAACCAATTGCTTATCCGCTCCATAACCCCGGATAAAGAACGTCTTTCCAACTTATCTTCTCTAAGTTGTTGTTGAAGGGTTCTTCTGGTAAGTTCATTCTGGTCGATTACACCGGAAGACTTAATCGCCCCAGCAATAATTTCTCTCAATTTCTTGTCTTCGATTCCAAGATTTTTTAAAGTATTTTCAATATCAAACCCTTGATCTCCCATTCCGGTTGTTTCCTGGAATCCTTCAACCATACGGCTCATGACCTGGATGAATTCCGGCCCCTCTAACTTCTCGAAATAATTAGGAGCATTAGTATAATATTCCGCTCTCATTTCTTTATCATTGGCGACTAAATTTGCTCCTCTACCCATTGCTTCTTTTAGAGACATATCCCCGGAAATCATTCTATCTAATTGTTCCTGGTTGATCTCTCCGTCTTCATTTAATAAACCAAATAAAGCACTCTGGAACTCTTTTTTTTGGGTAAGTCCTAACATAGCATTAGAAGCACTTGCTGTTGCTTGTTCTTTGCCACCTAATTCTTGTATGTTTTCTAAAAGGATTTGTCGATCATCACCAGACAAATTTTGTATTTCTTCCTCAATTGCTAGAGAAGTCATTGTTGCAGTGTCATAACCTAATTGTTTACCTAAACCTAATTGTCTGGCAGTTTGAGCTCCTTGCGAACCTATCTGAACTACTTCTCTACCTGTATATCCGGTCATTCTACCTATGGCATCGCTTTGTAATAACATTTCCGTCTGGTCAGCTGTTGTGTAGAAACCAGAACGCTGCATTTCGCCTAACATTTCAGTAGATTCTTTTAACGTGGTACCATAAATTCTTGAAATATCTCTTAAGGACTTTGTGACTTTTTCGAATTTATCCTGGAATTCCTCGGCTCCTCTGACATTGTACATTAAATCACCTTCGGTCATTCCAGCTAAAACCTCGTCTAAATCGCCCTGTCGCATATAGAGATTGTCTGCCATTTCACCTCTGGCTGATTGGGCCAGTTCGGCAGAATCTCTATAATTTAAACCTCTACCAGTTACAGCATTGGTTGCCATTCCAGGAGTAAATCTATAACTCATTTCCTGTATCGCTGTTTCCACCTGCCTTTGATAAGCTATCTGGTCAGTAAAGTTATCAGCTAACTTTTGAGCGGCTACCGCTCCAGCTAAAGGCAGGGCCATTGTTCCAGCAAAACCACCTATAGCACCAAGGGCAGAACCAGCTCCGCCACCAATAAACCCTAACCCTTGTGCAGCAAGATTACCTGCTCCGCTCATCCCTATCGAGGACAATCCGGCATTTGCTAAAGTTCCTGCTGCACTAAAAGCACCAGTTCCGATAGCACTACCAGCAGCAGAACCTATACCACTAGCAGCAGTATTTAAAGCACCACCAAGACCTAACTTACTTAAAAGCATACCTCCGCCTAAAGTAGTGGCTGTGGTACCTACGCCTGCCATAGCACCGAAACCACCAGCTGTTGCTTCATTTACTGCTTGATTGGCTAAGTCGTAACTTCTTTGAGAAGGGTTGTAAGCTCTACCGTAAGCGTCTTGTGATGCTGACATTTCACCAAAGGTGTATCCCACATCATCATAGACATTACCTATTGTTTGAGACGCTGCGGAGCTTACAGACATACCAACAGATGAATTTGCAAATTTATAGGCACCATAACCTACACCGGCAAATGCTCCTATTTGTCCTATTTTTTCTAACATTTTTTTATTTAATAATTTACTTGCAAGTGATTCGGCAGCGTTTTCTACATCGTCGCCAAAATCCCCTCTGAATATATTCTCCAAAGGTACACCCCCTTGGGTTAATTGTCCATTCTTTGATATTGACTTAAATCTATTTCATTACCTGCTAAATCTTCTAGTATCATTTTATTATTTTCCATAAACTCTTCCCGTTTTTCAGCAACTTCTGGGAACATTTCTTCAACATATTTTTTAAGTGCTTCTTCAACTTTTCCACCTGCCGCAGCAACGATTTTAGCAACTTCATTTTTGAAATTTATTCTATTTTCTTTCCTCAACGCTGCAATCAGGTACGCCTCACGAAGGGAATTGTAATCAGGTTCTATACCTTTTAACCTTAATTGGGCTCTAGCCCAACCGTGAGACGTATTCATTAGTTTTTTAGACTCTCTCCGATTTCGGAGGAATCATTTAATTTTTCTCTAATTTCATTTTCTAACTTTTCTGCTCTCTGTAATATAAATTTAATTAAGTCAACACTGATCCCTTTGATGTTGTCTTCATTTAATTCATTTCCGTTCACAGTCTCAACCATTTCCAAAATGAATTCATTTTCGTTTATATATTCTAAATGAACATTAGTTTTTACATCTTTTTCTTTGACTTTCTCTTGAATCCTTTTTCCAACCTTTTTATTCTCTTTTACATTTAAAATTTTATACCTAATTTTTATTGGTGGAGTCTCTTCATTAAAATTTAACTTAATATTTCTTTGAATCATATCGGTTAAAATGAACTCACCAACCTCCTCATCGGTTAAAGGTTGTGGTTCAAAACCTTTAAGGTAATCTTCGATATCCGAACTTAATTCTTTGTACTTATCTACTATGAAATTTATTTTAGCCGATGAGAAATTTTCTATTTCTTCACCAGTTTTGTTCTCGTTATCAAAAGCAACAAGACACCCCTTAACTATCTCGGTTGCTATGGTGTTGCTGACATAAATCCCGTTCTCTTTTTGTTCAAAATCATCAAAACTTTTTACAAATTCACCTTCTTTTTCCCAGGTGAATGAAGCTATTGTGAAACTAATATCACCAATTTTATGTTTTCTAATAACTCTAAAATTATTATGAAATTGCTTAATTTCTTCTTCTGTTAGCATTAGAATCTCTCCTTTAATACCTGTTCAATTCTTAGTATTTTATCCCCTGTATATTTCCCTAATGGTACTGGTCTCCCAACTTCCATCTGCATATTTTCTGTTAAAACCCTGTTTGATGCGTTCATTTGCAGAACATGAGAACTAATTAAACAGTTCTCTAAAAAAACCCCTCCATAATCCTGGAGATAGCCATTAGGCATTCTTTGTTTAATGTTAATGAATATCCCTATTGGGTTATCGAATAACTCACTGGTTAAATTAACCCAGAAATCACCAGTTCCAGGCATCTTGGAATCATTAATCTTAGAAGCATCTAAATCATTTGCCAAACTTTGCATCATCGATTCATACATCCCTTGGTATTTGTGATCCAACATATTTGTGTCCTTATAAGCATATCCAATGTATTTCAAAAGAGATGGCCCATCAAAAAGTATCCTGTTAAAACTCGCATTAATTCTTGGTTTCCCTGTAACCATTTGATACTCATCATTGCCGTATTCAAAAAACTTTGTTATATTTCTTTGTTGATTTAAAGATAAATCTTGAATTAACCCCACTGTGATAGCTTTTGAACTTGTATTATCCTCAGTAAGTTTTGGGGGAGCAAAACTTACTGATACATTTGTAGTTGATACATGTTCACTTCCTATATTATTTATGTTACCACCTAAATGCATATTGTTGCTCCCCCTTGTTTTATTTAATTAGCATTAGTTCCATTTACAGCAGTTGAGGATTCGCCCATCCACTGTGAATACTCATCAAACCACTCTGGTGTCATATCGTGAGTAGTTTCCATTATTTCTTTTCTTCTAGCGTAATGATCTTCATGATTAGTACCTCGAGAAAGAGGGATTGGAGTTTCAAACTGCATCTGCATGTTCTCCTGCATTAACCAGTTGCCAGCCTGCATATTCATTGAGTGCGACTGTATCTTGGCATTGCTTAGGTAAACAGATCCATAAGATGAAGATTGTCCATTCCCAAAGAATTCTCTAAAGTCTAATAATAACCCCATTGGATTCTTAAACATATCACTGGATAAGTTAATCCAGAAGTTTTTGTCATACCCGGAAGAAACGGCGTTTCTTTTTTGACCCTGGAATATTTCTGAATGTACCTCAGGGGCGCTGTTAGGATTAATACCTTTATTAAGTAATCCCATACCAGCAATCTTTAAAAGAGAAGGTCCGGAAAATAAAGCTCTAGAAATACTTAAGTTATTTCTAGAAGGACCGTCGGCCCAATATCTTCTTTCTGACCCAATTTCAAAGATTTCTCTGATCTGTCTCTGTTGATTCATATTTAAATTCTGAACCAACCCACAAACAATTGTGTTTGCTGTTTCGTCAAACATTGGTGGTCCAAAAGATATAAGAACTGCTTTCGAACCCAACTGACCGCTACTTTCAGGGTTATCATACTGCTGTACCGCTTTGTTTTTAAAATCCCAATTAGCCATTTAATATACCTCCTTAATATACCATCTTAGCAACGATTAAGTCTAGAGGTGATTGAAATTCTACTCTCTGTTCCACATCAACTCTTGCTGCATTAGATTCATTTCTATTGATAGCGATTAATTCACCACTATTAATTAATGTTCCTGTCTTAGTATCTATGTACCCGATAGCAGTTTCTTCGATTGTCTCCATTACTGAATCGGTAATATTATTAACACCAATTAGAGGATCCAATGTCTTAATAAAACCATAACTGTAGGCATCCTTTGAATATTGAACACTTACCTGTTTAGTTTCGTTATCAAACATATTGGTAGTCCACTGAGCTCTACAATTAACAGGACCATCTTTTACATCCTGTAAAACCACAAAGATACCGCCATTTGAAATCTTTCTTAAGTGAGAAGGTTTGAAATACCCTTTCTGATAGAAAACTTCGTTAGCAATACCCGATACAGGATAATTTGTTAGACCCTGCTGTGGAGGTAGAGATGCTTTGAAAGCGCAATAAGCTGCAGCTAAGTAATATGCCGGCAACCTCTTTTCTTCTCCATCAATAGTCATCGAAAATTCGTTAAAGAGGACAGTCCCTCTTTCATTAGAAATTGAAACACCATACTGATGTAGAATGTCAGACTGACCATTTTTAAGTTCAATCTCTGATATTGTATCAGTTGCTGGGTCCAAACTTTGATATTCCATGACTTCTTCTCTGGTGGGAATTGGTTTGGAAGTCCAGGCAAAACGATACATCTTTTCTTCTGGAACTGACATCGCCGCACAGTGATTAATAACTGCTTGATGTGATAATTCATTTGAAGTAAGTAACGCCACCCCATGAACCTGTTTAGGTTCTATTCTCTCTAAAGCGGCACCGATTTCTGTTGCTTCATCTACTGTACCACCAACTTGTGTCAAATAGTCTTTGGTTGGTACATAATAATGTGGTGTACTTGGTGCGACTGTTGTTGCTAACCCACCGGCTAAACCAAGTGGATTGTCTTCATCAGCTTTGCCTAATACAATCTGGGTATCACCTTTTCCTTCAGCTAATAAAACTCGACCTACCAAATCATGTCTTGCAGCACGATAATTAATATGTATCTCTGCTCCAATTAACCCGGATAAATCCGGTGAAGCTGCAGTATAATCTACACTTTTAGCAAGCCACTTATCATTAATATCTTGAAAAGCGGTGAATAAATCACCCACCCCGCTATCGCCAAAATGAACTGTTACATCACTTTCGGTGATAGTTAAAATGGTGTTGGTATCTGAATCTGTTTCTGGGAGCACCTCTCTTCTACCATCTGTTTTGACTAATTCTACTACAACTGAGTTGGTATCTACTGGATTATCTACATCTGTTAAAGATGGATAAGATAAAGCAACACTATCGTTTGTAGTAACATCAAGAGTATCGTTATCTAAAATTGTTCCAGTTGCTGTTACATTATCTTGGTCTGCTATTTGAAACAGTGGACCAATAATGCAAGCTGGCATTTCAGGAGCTACCGGCTCTAAAACCTGTGCTTCTCTTTCTTCAACCACATATACTCCTGGATCATTAAAAATTTGAGCCATTTAATTTTCCTCCTTTAAATTTAATTCTATTCCTTCTAAACGATCTCCGAATTGTACACTTGAGTAAGGTAATTTAATGACATATTCTATAGAAGTTTCTGTTCCCCAAAGTTTTACTTCGGAAGATAAATCTTCGGGCTGTGCTTGAGAGTAACCTAATGCGTGAATATGTGCAATACCTTTTAATCCAATTAAGTGTTTTACAAATTTATTGATTGAGACCATACATAAAAAAGCCATATCTTCCGACTCTGATTTAACCGGGGATATACACTTAAGCGATAACCTCCCGGTGTAAATGTCGTCAGTACCGTGAACAGTGTTAATCATTTTAGAATGTATTGGAAGGAAATTTTCTTCTCCTAACGTTTCCAAAGCTGGTCTAACTCCGGAAATTTTACCTTCTACGATTGCTGGTTTGACTCCGTTCTTGTCGGTATTCTCTGGCCAATTATTCCTAATATACATTTCTTCTTTAGGATTTAAATGCCAGTTGCCGGTTTGATAGTTCTGGTCGAATATTGCTCTCATAAAAACTATTAGAGTATCAGAAACTATTCTACCTGGCCTTTTAGGTGTATTGTATGCTTTATTAATTTGAATAGACGATTTAAGTTTGTTTGAACCTAAAGCATTAACCTCTAAATTTGAATTTAGGTCTCCAGTATCTGAATTCCAAATATTAATTGATGAAATTAAATCATTAGTCGACATCAAAATCTACCTCCTCATCTGGAAGAGGAATTTTGTATTCTGGTCTATGTGACTCTATAGCTTCCAAAGGTACGAATTGTTTTGTTACATACATACCCATTCTAGATAAATTTATTCCGGAAACTACTCTGTATCTGACACCTTTGAAAACAAATATATCATTTGGTTTTAAAAGCGGAATATTGGTAGTCCAAAAAGCTTGAGAAAAACTTTCTGTAGAAACTCTTTCTCTCATCGGTCGTCTATGAATTTGATCTCCTCTGAAATCAACATATAATTTTAAGGGTTTGTAATAAGGTTCTTTATATCCAGTACCTAAACAAGTTGGACAATTACTGCGGGTTGACTTCTCATTAACTTCATCCCAGCAGTCCGGACAATGCTCGGCATTCGTTTTTTTAATAAAAGCGAAGCCATAAGTCCCTCCAGAATGTCGCTCCGATTTAAGGTACCATCTATCCCTTCTTACAATCTCTTTTGCATATCCATTTGGTATCTGAAACATATGCAGCATAAAATCTTTTATTTTATAATATCTATATCTGTTATCGCTTTGATCGAATTTGTCGATATATTCACCGTCAGACAAATCTATGGTATCGATAATTTTAAAACCGTCATGTGGAGCTTCGCTTCTTAAAATATCAGCTGTTTCATTGATTGGGGTCCAATGAAGTTTTGCAGCGCCGGGTCTAAATGTTACATACCCATTCATTACCACATATTCCTTCCGAATTCAGAGTGTATTCCGCCCCAACCGGATTGTACACTGATGGCTTCTTTGAAATCTAATAAATCTTGCATCCAGCGTTGGTACATACTCGATGCCATTTGGAAATATTGTTGACCTTTACCTTCCAAACGAACAGAAGTTCCACCCTGGTCCTGATAAGGCATTTCATTTCTAACTTTAAGCAACCCTTTAGATTGTAAAGCTTCTATGATAGCCCCATCGACAATAAGTAACCAATGAGTTTGGGGGAAGTTGTCTAAACCATATGTTGTCGTAGGCGGTTTCATATTGATCCTTGCTAAAGATCTTTTAACATATCTTTCAATTTCTTTAGGAGCATATTCCTCACCGTTATTTCTTTCTAAAAGTATATGATTAAGTTCAGGATAATCTTGTAAAGTTTCCCTGACCTCAGTAACATAATCCATTTTATCAACCTCCCCACTTTAGTTATGCTAATTCTTCAATAATTAATTTTATTTTGTCGTCTTTGTTAAGCTTAGAATAACCACTGATTTCCTTTTCTTTGCAAAGGTCATCAAGATCGGTTGAAGTGAAAGCATCATCTAAAGCTTTCTCATCTAATTCAACTTCTTGGCCGTCGAATTCTACTGTGTTAATTTTTACTTCTACAGTTGAATCAACCTCATCTGCAGCATCTTCTTCAACCTCATCTTTAGCAGCTTCTTCTAAAGTTTTATCGGCTGCTTCTTTAGCAGCGTCTTCAATTTCTTTTTCTTCTTCGGTTGGCTCGTCTACTGGTTCTTCATCTTCATTGTCGACTGGCTCGTCAACCTTTTTTTTCATCGCCAGTTGTTCTGGTCTGAATCTCTTTTGTCTGACTTCTTTGGGTTCTTCAACTTTATCTAAATTAACTATCTTAATTTTACCACCTTTTTCAAGCAACTTCAAACCTTCTGTAAGTGGTGCATCGTCAGTGTTGAAAGTTGGAATATTTGATTTATCTTTGTACTTTTCAACGTTCTTAATTGTATACCCCTGCCATGCTGTGAAACCAAAACCTAAGTATTCAATCCTGTAATTCATTTTTTTCCTCCTTTAGATATTAAAATAGGCGGGCGAATTTACGCCCGCCCTTTGATTAGGATATTATTCTTATATTATTCTATACTATTTATGCTGGGTTCCCGTCGTATAATTCTTCAGCACCAGAAAGCACCATTTTACCTACAGCTTTGTAGTTACCTAAGTTGAATCCTGTGTAGTACCAGGAGCTCATTTTCAGTAGGTCTTTATCTTTCTGCATCCAGAATGTTGGATCTCCCAGAGCAAAAGCACTTCCAAAAAACTGTGGTGAAGTTGCAACGTAAATAACACCTGGTTTAATTACATCACTGTTACTTGTAGTGATGAGTCTTTTTCCACCAATTTTAAGTTGCTCTACACCGTCTTCAATTACTCTAGTGATTAATCCCCCGACTTCTGTATGATTCCAGCTATAAGCATCGTTTAATGTTGAACGGTGCATAATAACTGTGTCTGACTTCAATCTTTCTGTATCAATCATATTGAAAAGTTTTGTGAAGTCATCCTTTTGGAAAGTAGAGTTAGTAGATGCAAGATAGTTACCATTAAGTTTAACAGCACTATTAACGATTTTGAAGAAGTAATCATCTTCCTGCTCCTGCATATCTAATACTACGTTCTGGCGAATGATGTCAGTGATAGGAATGCGGATGTTCTGCAATTCCATTTCATTTTTTTCAAATACTGGAGAAGCGTACTTTAAAAATGGTATGATGAATTTATCACCAGTTATGTATTCTCCGGTAGGTTCACCTCTCATAGTCAGTTTCATAGCATAGGAGTCTGGCTCTCTATCAAGTAACATATACCCTGTATCAGAGTTATCTTGATCAATCTGATATCTTGGATCCTCAGTTGTTACTCTCTCAAAGCTATCTCCAAAGAAGCGTCTCATGACACCTTCTTCACGGAGTTTCATTCTTACATAGTTACTACCAGCAACGCTAGCTTCTTTAATTTTGCTAGGGTCTTCAATAATACTCATAAAGTTTTCGTTGAATTGCTCAACGCTAATGTTATCGAAATTCATTTATGTATTCCTCCTTTTAATTTTAATTTAGTATAATTTTTGGATCTCAATATCTTCTGCGTTTACTGATAGAACTTCAGCAACAGCCATATCTTCTGTATCTCCACCGGCTGTATCTAATACAGCAAGTTTGCCAGGAGTTGCACCAATTTTCATCTTATCTCCAACACTTGGAGTTCCGTCAAAATGTTTAGTATAAGCAGTAACGTTACCTCGTGAAATGGTAACTCCGTCAATAGCTTCGTTATCATACTGGAACTTAAGTTCTAACATTGGGAAAGCAACTTTAGCGCCGGAAGGAGCGATTACAAACTTACCATTTGCATCCTCGGAAAGATATACCCCATCGTGTAATGCATCAGTATCTACTGTATCAGCAAGCTGCACAGTATCCCAGTTATTATTTTCACTACCGAATCTTAATTTAAAGTTTTGATCTTCTCTTAACCATTTTGTTTCCATTTAAATTTCCTCCTTTTAAATTTTATGAATTATTCATTACGAAATCAAAAATGGGGTTCCCTGAATTAGCAGATGCTTTCTTGGAAAGATCCCCTACATCTAATAAAGACTTTTCAGCGACCTTATCCATAACTCTCATTTCGACTTCGAATTCCTCTTCATCCATTGAAGCGAATTTTTCTAACTGTTCAGGGATCTCATCAACAGAGATTTGTTCCATCTTTGCCATTTTAATGAGTTTATTAAAAGCTTTATCCCTTTGTTCATTCTGTCTTTTAATCGAAGCAATCTTTTCTAAACTTTCTTCCTTCTCTCCTTTCAGTTGTTTGATAACTGATGCGGATTTTTTTAAATCGGAAGCAGTTTTAGTTAGTAATTGGGAGATGTTTGCCACCTTTTCATTTCCCCCTTTCTTGAATTCTTTCAATACTTTTTGTTTTTCTTTCTTTCGTTTGTTATCAATATGAGCCTTCAACCCTCCTGCAGCAAGCATTGGTATTGCCATTTTTTTTGCAGTTGATAAAGGTTTAGCTGCTGAATAATCTTTTGCCTTTTTAAAAGTGTCGCCACCTAAAGCAACATTTTTAGTAGTCTCGAAAGCTTTTCCTATACCAGGAGCATTACTTAAGGTTTTACCGAGTGAACGATTTGCATTAGAAATTCCTTTTACTTTATTTAAAACTTGTTGATTGACTTTCCTTTTAGCAATATCTTTAGGTAGTTTATGTTTAAATTGGTTATACTTTGTTGCCCCAGCCTTTAAAGCACTACCTAATATGCTAGAGTTCCCCATCTAAGATTTGGCTCGCAATCTTATCTGATAGTTCTTCTACCATTTCTTCATTACCTTCTTGGCTGAGGAGTTTTTTTCTAAGTTTATTATATTGCTCGTTGCGGACGCCATTTTTAAGTCCGTTCATAGCAATTTCTTTTAGGCGTTGTTTTGACTCATCACTGCTCTCTACAAGCATTTTTCCTCCGACACCCTGTTCATTTATTTTATCGACATCTTCCTTGTTTGCTTCTTTATTAAGTCCGCTGACAACATTGTCTATCTTGGAAGCATTCTTTTCTAATTCAGCAACAAAATTATCAACATCGATATCTTTTTCTTCTACGGAGGCGGTTTTTTCTTTTTTAATCTGTTTCCACAATTCATCTATTCTTTGTTCGTCCATTTACTCCCCCTCCTTAAACGTTATTTACTTCTTCTCCCTGGTCTTCGAAAAACATTTGAATCTCTTTAGGAAGTCCATCTAATGTTTCATACTTCTGAAAGTTATTATCTCTAACAACTCTCGGATTAGAAAGCAGTTGGAAAGAAGCTAACTTTTCAAAAAGCTCTTTCTTTTCTGGTGAAGAAAACTTACCAGAAATAGAAGCAACTTTCTCTTTTTGAGCTTTAGATAGTTTTCCTCTTACTTCTTCTTCTACTTCTTCACTTTCTTCATCACCATCATCGGCTTCGTTATCTTCTGTTCCTTCAATCATTTCTTCTGGATCTTTTTCAGCTTTGGGTTTAATTTTAGCTTTGGCAATCTTTTCTAACGTTCTTGCCATAACTTCCTCAGCTAGAACATCAACTTCATTTTTAGAAGCATTTTTTTCCATTTCTTCTTCCTCGGCAATTTCATTTACTAAATCTTCAAGTGTACCAGCCATTAAGGCACCTCCTTAGTTAATAATCTTTTTAATAGCAGTTCCGGCCAGCATATCAACGCCTCTTCCCAATGATTGTATTGGGGAAGCGGATGTAACAAATATATTTCCAATATTATTTAATGTATCATATTTTTTGTCAATCTCTTTATATCTATTATACAACTGATCGGTATCATTAATCAAATCTGAAGTAGATTTTTTTGGTGATACCATTCGGGCCGCTTCTTTTGTTATAACATTGTCATAATTCATTTGACTTAAAGCTTTTTTAATGGCAATCCAATCATCTTTTGAATTAGTGGCTCCGATACCTAACATAGCAACTAGGTTGGGGTGCTCTTCAAGGAACTTCATTAACTTGGCATCACTGTCAAAACGACCCGCAATATCCGATGCTAAATAAGCAGCAGGTACTCCTGCAAAAACTCGACCACCTAAATTAGATGCGGTCTTTTCAAATTCCTTACCTGCTCTTTTCATCTCACCTAAACCTTTGACGGCGCCAACACTACCGGCGGTCATTACAGGTAATAACCACGGGTGATCTTTGATCTTCTTATCAAGACCTTCTGCATTGTAATCGGGGACTTGATTTAAGTATCTGTTGTATAAAAGACTGCCAGCAATTATTCCAGGTGTTGCCAGTTGTTCTGGTCTGAATCTCTTTTGTCTGACTTCTTTGGGTTCTTCTGCTGCCATCTTAATGAGTCTTGGATATAAATACTCTTTGATTGCTGACCTCTCTTTAACATAAGGTATTCCAACTTTAAAGACGTCAAAGTCTAAATCACCAAATAACGGGTTAAACTTTTTGTTGACTTCTCTTTCTGGAATATCTATATTAAGGATAATGTCGTCAAAGTCATCCGGGTTATAACCTAACTTATTTAAATATATCCTCTGGAATTCTTCCGGTTTTAAAATGATACCTAAAGTTAAAAGAGAAGTTAATACATCATCAATAGGTTTTTCAGAATAAAAATCCAAAACCTTATCGGAAATGTTTTTTTCTCTTTCTTTGATATCAGAAAAACCCCTCATTAATTTAGCCGCAATCTGTCCGGCATCATTGGAGATAGTTTCACCTGGGATCTCTTTTTCAATATCCGCTTTCTTTTTAAAGCCATTCAATACAGAAGCGACCTTTTTTAATGACTTAGCGGTCCTGTCCGCACCAATGTAGACAAAACTGATATCAAAAAATCTCGGTTTCTTATTTATCATATAAACTTTTCTGCCGTCAGGCAATACTTCACCTTTATGATATTTTATATGATCACAGTAATCGTTGGTAGTCTTGGCGACATTACCACAGATACTGCAAACATCATATGGAACCTTACATCCCATTGAAACATCCCACATCTTATCATTGTCGATGTCTGATGCAATCTTAGGGGCTTTATCCCTATCAATCCTAACAATAAGTTCTACCCTATGCATTCTCGGATTGAAGTGGGCAAACATTATATCCCCTTTAGATTTTTTCGGGTCTTTATTTTTATGATGAGTAAATACATATCCGAATTCTTCGAAGGTCTTATAGTGATCTAATATTTCTTGTTCTTCAAAATAATCAGAGTTAACATTGTCTCCCCAAATCTCACCACTGCTTACAGCAGAAACTAAAACGTAAACGGAGTCTGGGTCAGACTCGATATTATCTTCAATGTAGTTTTTAATCTCATCAGAGATTGTACCAGAAGCCACTTTTTCAAGAGAATCAGAAGGGTCGATCTCCTGTAGTGAAAATTCTTCATCGTTATAATTAAAGTGTATTGTTTTTTCTATCAAGTTGACCCCTCCTTTTATCCATATACTTTTTGTTTAGCTTCTTCGAAAGTCATGTTACTATCTTTCATTGTTTTGGCTAAGTTAACAATTTGGTTTTTATAAGCCACATTCTCTCTGGCCATATCATATCCTGCAGTACCTAAGTTCTCAGATACATCTCTAGCAGAGTTAAGAATGTTGTTAACACCAGAAATTATTCTGTCTTCAGCACCGTTATCTCTTCTATTGAAACTATCCTGGATAGAAGTGACATCTTTAATATTATTAAAGTGCATTGTTCCAGTTCCACCAGCTTCTATTTGTTTCATGAACGATTTGACAGCAATAGGATGCTTGGCTAAATCAGGAGCAGCATCATAAAAGAATTTGAACTGTTGCTTTGACTCTGGATTATCTTCAAATTCCGGGTACCTTCTAATGAAAGCTTCCCAATATTTTTCTTCCTGGTTATTCAATTTGTTTCTAACAGCCTGGTATAAATCTCCGCCACCTTTTGCCCCTAAAGAAACTGCACCGGCTCCAGCCATACTCATACCTAACTTCTTGGCGATATCCTTAATCATTTCTCTATCCTCAGGGGATATACTCATCATTGATTTAAGTTTATCTTTAGCACTGGCTTTTTTACCCAACATACCTCCGAAACGAGCTTCATCATCTAATTTCTGGTTCATTCTTTCATAATAACCTTTTTCAGATTTAAGCTTGTCTCTTTGATATTTATTCATTCTGGCATCTTGGATACCTTTTACAAGTAAACCGGCACCCCCAGCAGCTGCCGCGCCTTTGAGTCCTTTTTTGACTGAGGGTTCATTAGTTTTTATATAATTTATGGTGGCATCTGTTGCATCGTTTAATCTGCGGAAAAGTTTTTCGGCTTCTTCGTTTTTTAAATTAAAATCAAAAGCCATTTAGCCACCTCCTATTCGATTTCTTCTAATAACTTTTTAGCTTCCTCATCGGACATTCCTTCGATTGTGCTAACTAAATTACCTAGATCTTCGTTTTCTTCTTGCTCTTCCAATTCTGAAATTTTACCTTTAAGTTCTGGGGAAGACTGTGCAGCTTCCTTTAGAATCTCACCGGCTTCTTCTTCAGAAATGGAATCAAGAAAGTTATTTACTTCTGCTTCTTTAGTCATCTCTTCATTATATACACCAATAGCTTCATCCAATACTTCCGGCTCAATACCTGTTACAGAAGCTATCTTTTGTAAGCCATCAATGTAGAGTTCTTCAGCTGATGCTTGTTTTTCTTTTTTCTTACCTAAAGCTTTATCTGGTCTTAGTGCGCCCATAACTCCGCCAAAAGCGGCGCCTTGTCCGGCTAATCTTTTTAATTGATTGGCCGAAACATTGCCACCGGTCAACTTAGTACCTAATGCACCTAATCCAGCTGCACCAGCACCTGTAGAAGCTGCACCAACTAGAGCACCTTTACCTCTTTCTTTTAAAGCTTGTTTCTGTTCATCTGATAATTTGTCAGCGAGGGCGGCACCTCCGTAACCTAAACCTAATCCAGTAGCCGCAGCAGTGGCTATTTCCTTTTTAGAAAGTTTGCTATTTATGGGGGATCCCCCTCCTGGTAAAAGACCTGCGTTCGGGTTAGCAGCAACTTTTTCCATTCCTAATTCTGTAATTCTATTAAAATCCATTTATGTATTCCTCCTTAAAAAGAATTTATGCGAGAGTTACCCCTCGCATTTATTTAATTACTCAGTTAAAGCGTCAATGCCAGCTTCAAATAATGCATCAAATGTTTCTTCATCTAATCCATAAGCTGCAGCTGTTTTTTTCTTTTCTTTTCTCTTTTTATTAGCATAAGCACCAGCAGCACCTAATCCAGCTAATCCAGCGGCACCTAATCCAGCTTTACCTTTGTTGTTTTTGAGAGCTTGTAGAGCAGAACTACCAGCGGAACCCAAAGCACCAGCACCAGCTTTAGCAGCGTCGCCAGTAAAGCCGGCTACATTTTTAGCACCTCTAGCAACACTTCTTCCACCTCTTGCCGCCATGTTACCTGGATTTTTAAGCGCTTCTTTTAAAGCATCTTTTGTACTTACACCCTCAGGGGTGTTTTTGACAAAGTCATAAACACCTTTGCCTGCAGCACCTGCGCCTGCAGCACCAGCACCTCCACCAATCAATGCAGCTAATTGTTTCTTAGACATTCCGCCATTTTCTTGCTCTTCAGCAGCCTTTTCTAAAAAGTCATGCAGTTCCATAGCATCTACACCATGTACTCCAGCTACCTTTTCTAAAGAATCAGCATAATCATTAAGACCTTCCTCATAAGCAACCTTTTCTAAACCTGCTTCTAATACCATATTGATTTCTTCTTGTGTTAAATTCATTTTGTATTCCTCCTTGTTTTTTATTCAGTTAAAGCTTCTAAACCTTTTTCAAATAAATAATTTAAAGTGTTGTCATCGATAGATGCTTCTTTTTTCTTTTTCTTCGGTTGGAGTGCACCTGCCCCCGCCCCTATTAAACTCCCTGCAAGAGAGCCACCTGCTCCAGTTATTGAACTTGCACCGATAGCTTCGCCAACATTAAAATCTGAATCTTTTAAAGCTGAAACTAACATTGGAACTCCGCCAGCAACTCCGCCAGCAATTCCACCTCTCCGACCCCATTTTTTCCATTTAGGATCTTCAACATCTTCTTCGGCAACCTTCTCCAAAAAGTCATGTAAATCCACAGCGTCTACACCATGTACCCCAGCAACTTTTTCTAAAGAGTCAGCATAGTCATTAAGTCCTTCTTCATAAGCAATCTTTTCCAAACCAGCATTTAAAATCATATCTAATTCTTCCTGAGTCATATGTACCTCCTTTTAAGAGTATAATCTAGTTCCGGGGTGCTTTGACTTTTTCACCTCGAAAGGATTATCTGTTTTTTTATTCTTTATCTTATCATAATGCTTTTTACTTTTGCTTTTGGTCTCGCCTGCAAGTGATGCAACTTCCATAGTTTTAAGTGGATGTTTAGCCATCTGTAAGGCAATACCAGCAGCTTTTTCTAAACGTTCGTTCAATTCATCTAATCTCGACTTAATTTTACCATAGCTTGCAACCTTTTGCAAAAACTCATTTTCCTTATCTACAAGAAAATTCACCTCTGATATGTCAGGAATATTTTCTTCTGATGCAGACTTAATTAATTCGTCTGGTGCACCAGCTTTTTTAATGGAATAAGCAACTATCTTAGGGTTGTTATTTTGCAACTTGGATTTAATCAACTTCACTAAGTGTGGTTTCTTTTCCATTAATTTGACTTCTAGATCTGATTTTTCCCTCTGCATATTGCCTATCAATGATTTTAGGTCTTCTATATTAATTGTTTCTTTTTCTTCCTCTTCATCATTAATTGTATAATAGGAATCATCAAAGCTCAAATCCGGACTTTCAGTTTTCACATCGGTCTCGATTTGGATGCCTTCAATGTTTTTAGGATCAGCAACATCGAACTCTACTGTCTTATCATCTGTAGCCTTAAATAACTTAAGGAATACCTTGACATTAGCCTGTTGGGCGACTCTTGCAATTTCTTCGTTATTTAGTTCCTCCCGTTTAGCTATTTCCGCTATTATATCCTCCAAAAGATTTTGATCGTGATCCTCCCCCACTTTTTGAAAATAGGTTTGAACCGCTTCTTTGCTTAGGTTTTGATAGTTCATTTTTAACCCCCTTTTTGTATTCTGAATTTATTTTAACATTTTTTGGTTTAAATTTGAAATCCGGAAACTTATTATTAACCTTTTCGATAGGTTTGATTTCATTAGCCAACTTTTCTAATCCTAGATTTGTGAGATAATCTTTGTTCATGGTTACCTCCTTAATACAATAAAGTATTACCTTGTCTTAGGTATCGTTCTCTATCTTCGGTTTGTAACTTTAACTTATCATGGAGCTTTTGTTTTTTGGTGTATTCCGGTTTTAATTTCTTCTGCAATTTCTTACCTAAACCAGCACCCAATGTTCCACCAGAAAGTGCCCCGATTCCAGTTGATAATGGAGTGTTTAGATTTTTTAGTTTGGATAAACCAATACCTGCCAACCCACCAGCTACACCACCACCTAATGTTGCTCTCGTGGGTAATTTATTATTCCTTTCAACTCTCTTTTTGTATTCTTTATCTTCTGGGGTTTCGTTTAACTTATTTTGTAACTGTTTTAGTTTATTATCTTTATCTACAGGGGTCTCATATTTACCATAAGCTCTAGACATTAGATATTTATCTTGACGATGAGGAACATTTTTCAACCAGTCGTCATTGTTGATTTTTTTATCAACCTCTTTCCACTGAGGAAGAATTTCTTCTTTCCACTTTTTAAAATCCTCTAATGGTTGTTCATCACCCATTTCCTGAACTACCCTTTTTAAATGATCTTCTTCATCAGTGATGTCACTTTGATAAGGCCATTTATGGTGATTGGGATTTAATAGTCCTCCAGCTGCCGAACCATTAGCATCCGCTATTTTCTCCATACCTAAATTCATTACCACTTCTTTTATCATTTTAAATTTTCCCCCTTAACTTTTTGCCAATTAAATTACCAGCAACAGCACCACCCAATGTCCCCAACGCTTTCTTTTTCTTGGAATGGTCTTTGTTGTCATCAACCATTTTGTTCGATAGTAAGTAACCACCAAGACCACCTGCAGCAGTCCCAGGAGTCGCTATTGACTTGAATGTCTGTTTTCTTTTATTCTTTTTTAAGGCATCCTGTAATCTTGCGCGCTGTCCATCTCTAGCATAGGAATTAGTAGGACTACCTGTACCATAAGTTGTTTTCTTTTTGGAACCTGCCGGGATGAAACCAAACAACTTCTTCTTTGTTGTCTCAACACCTTTAGGTAACTTCTTTTTAGACATCGATGCTGCTCTGCTGGCAGAGTTAACATCGGATTTAACTTTGTTTCTGATGTAATCATTCATCTTTGCCTGCTGACCCGGTTTTAAATTGTTAAGTTCAATGCTTTTCTCACCGAGTATCTTTCTGACTTGATCTGGATTGTTTTTCTTAAACTTTTTCATGTATTCTTTTTCAGCTCGGTTTAGAGCTATTTTTTCTAAAGAGCCTTCTTTGATCAACTGCGCTAACTTTTCTTTATTTGTCATTGTGCCCTCCTTTAGTAACTTATATTATGGCCCTGTCTTAGATAGGTATCCCTGTCAACTAATTTTCTATTAATCTTTTGAATTTCCCCTTCTTTATTATACTTACTTTTATTTTTAGTGAAAGGTCTTAATAATGGTGAAGCTGCAGCTCCGACACCAGCACCGGCAGCGCCACCACCGAGAAGGCCCATGATTCCACCACTGACAACTCCTGTTGCTCCTCCTGCTATTTTACCCGGGATAGTTTTAGGGGATGAACCCATTACTGCGCCAGTAGCCCCCGCCCCTATTAATCCACCAGCTAACATGCCGGGTCCAATCAACTTATCTTGTAGGTTCATGGAATGAGCTTCTTTGCCCGGTTTAGTGAATTTATCGTTTGGATATTCTTTTCTTTTTGCCCTTTCTAATTTCTTTTTCAACCCTTGCATTTTACCATCGCTTTGAATAGGGCTATTGTAATTATTACCTATATATTCTTCTAATTTTTTCTGCAATTTAAATCTTCTTTTTCCTTCGGCTTGCTCAATCAAACTTTCAAATTTTTGCACTTTGGGATCTTTTTTATATTCTCTTTCGAATTCATCCCAACGGGGTTTAACGTTGTTTTTCCATTTTTTAAACCCTTCTAAAACAGATTCATTTTTTAAACCTCTTTCGACTTGGTCTTTTATACCTTCTTCTTCATCGTCTACAACATGGAGATAATCATATTCGTTCCAATTATAATGACTTATCTTCTCCATCCCTATTTTGACTAAAGCCTCCTTCTTCAATCCATCTTCATTATATTCCTCCATCAATTCTCCATCTTGATATAGATACTCATCAATCATATCAGACCATACCGGACTGGTTTGTCTTAAATACTCAATCCCAATTAAAGCGTGTTGAATTTCTTCGTGAGCATTATGTAAAACAAACTTTCTCACTAGTGGATTTTCTGTAGCAGCTGCCCTCTGGTAATACCAGTCGACGGCTTCTATTTCTTCAATGATTGATTTTAATACCCTGTGCATATCCATATCTTCTTGCGTTAATAGTTCTTGTGGTTCGTGATAATTCATCTGATCCCTCCTTTTGCCAACTTCTCCATGCCTAAATCTATCATTGCTTGTTTATTCATGTTTCCTCCCATCTCATTATACACCTGTGATTGTAATGCTTTTTTCTTTTCGGCAACACTGTCTATCCATTCTTCAACAGAGCGGTTGGGTTTTCTAATTGAACTTAAAAACTTTTTCTCGGGTTCTACTGCTAAATACTTTTTAATATTTACTTTATCGGCTTTCGAGTTTGCTCTGACCCCTCTACCAATCGCCTGTTTGGTTACTTCTGGGTTCCAGTTAGGGTCAAAAATAAACTCTTTATCTACATTAGGTAATGATATTCCTTCCTTACCTGTAGGTGATGTAACGAAAGCTTTTGTTTTGTTTTTCTTGAAGTTTTCTATCTGTTCATCTTTATCTTTCTTTCTCATGCCACCAGATATTCTGGATGACGAAATCCCTTTTGAATTTAAGGCATCTTGGATAATATCTGCTCCATGCTGGTTATAGTTAGAATAAATCATAGACCCAAATTCGCTGTCGTCGTCTTTTAAATCTTCTAATAACCTCTGGGCTTTGGCTGATATTTCGTGACCTTTATCTCCTTTAAGTATTGCTCCAGGATTGTTTGATGCAACTCTGGCATTTGCTATTGAGCCAAAGAAAGACACGCTATCTCTCTTATCTGGAACAATGTCTCTTTTAACAGCCTTCCTTACTGGCCCGGGCAAATCATTCCAGGCATACTTGTAGGCTTTCATTTGTTCTTTAGTCATTGGTACCCTAACTTTTTCTTCTTCAACCTCTGGTAAATCTTGATCTCCTCGTTCATAATCGAAATAATTTTGGAGATATTCCCTAACTTCATCATCGGGGTCAAATCTTTCTCCTACTGTTTGTTTCTTACCTAAACCTATAAAACTTAAAGGACCGAACTTTTTAGTTTCCGGTTTAACATACTTTTTATTAAATTCCGTTTGGTTGTATTTATCTTCACCTTCGATTAAATTAATCAAAGATGCAACATCACCGGGAGCATTATTCATTGGGGATGCCGTTAAGAAAGCTTTATTTTCCATATTAGGCGACACTTCTTTAATAGCTTTATAAAGGTTTGTGTTTTGATTTCTAGCGTTGTGTGCCTCATCTACTACCATTGAATTGGAATTTGCCGAATACTTCTCAGGATCTTTTGAAAACAAAGAGTTAGACACTATTACATAATCGGCGTTGGGGTCAACTTCTTCACTTCCGGAGTCGATAACTTGAACCGAACTGTCAGTAAATTTATTTATTCCTTCTTTTTCAAAATTTGTTTTTAAACTTGCTGGAACAACAACTAAAGTCTGTCCAGGTGATTTTTCTTTTAATTTTTCCATAGCGGCTATACTGGTTAAGGTTTTACCTGTACCAGTGCCATGGGCCACAACCAAAGAATTGTTATCTAAAAGTTTATTGACGGCTCGTTTTTGATAATCTCTTAAATTGACATCATCTTTTAATGCTGCTTCTTTTAATAACTTCTTTAATACCTTCTTCATCAATTCACCTCCAGCTTATAGGATTGTCCTTCAACAGTTACTTCATTGAATGTTCTTTCATCTAAACTATTATTAATGTATAAAGTATAATTACCTCTTTCGGCGACATATAAGTCGTTGTCAGTGTGTGCGACAACAGGATATTCTTCGGCAAAATATTTTCTGGGTTTAATTAGTTCATCTATTTTATCTTTGAGTTTGTATTCAAAGTAATCCTCCCAGAAGACTACTGCTGGCTCTTTCTGGAACAAGATATAAGCATACGCCAGTTCTTTATTATTGATTATGGGTTCACTTCTTTCGACGTCATGGTTGGAAACAAAATTAACCCTATTAGAGCTGGTCCCTAATGCTTTCATTGAAGATTTTGGATTCATACACATTTCCTTCAATTTATAAAACAATGGAAAATTAAACAACGGTAGATCGATGTAATCAGTTAACGCCTCTAGTAAAACATCGTTTCCACTCCAGTATTCCCCAACCATAAAATTATTGAATGAGTTAAAAAAATCTTTAACGAAATCCCAACGCATTTCCTTTAAATTGTCTAACCTAAAATTATCAAAACCGATATCCTTTAACCAAGTGGCCCATTCGATAAGACCTTTTTTCATATATTCATTGTCATTATAATAACAAATAGTTTCACCAAAAGAACTCCTGGTGTTGCACCCTCCACAATCTCTGCAGAAATGTTTATAATCTTTTTGAAACAACGAGCTGTCAAACTTAGTGTATGTATCTTTATCTAAACTTGGGTTATATTCTTTTTTACCTCCAAGCATATGCCCCATCACAAGATCAGCCATAACGTTGATTCCTTCATAGTGGAATTTATCAATTAAATCTACCAGTTCTTCTTTGGTGCCAAATTTAGAATCGAGATTATAATGGTCCTTTATATCATAGCCCATCGAGTCATCACCGGCCATCCCCCTTGAAGGTGGAGGTAACCAGATATCAGTAAACCCTTTTTCGGCGATCGCGCCAGTTAAAAATGATAATTCATTGTACCAGTCAGAAGGGCAATCCCAATAAAATCCCTGTAGTATTAGCATCACTAACCACGATCGTTTTCATATTCTCTGATTATTCGTTTTAATTTCTCTGTCATCTCGTCATCTCTTCTGGGACTGAAAGAAGTCGCAATTGTTTCATTACTTCCTTTTAAAATCGGGTCTGGTCCAGCTAAAGATGCTTTTTTCTTTATTCTTCTTGCTAACTCACCAATAGTACCTCCGCCAGCTGCACCTAATAAAGTGTTTCTCATTTTGTTATCTTTATTCTTGGTTAGTTTATTAGCAGCTAAACCACCGATACCTGCACCTGCTAATCCAGGAGCATATCTTTTAGCATCTGATTTGAAATTATATTTTCGAGTTCCGAATTCGCCGGTTCGGTTGTTTTTCTTTAAGTCGATATAGTCAGCTGCTAGTTTCTCGATGGTGGCCTCTTTTTCTTTACCTCTAACTTTATCTCCTAATGTAGCTCCTAAAGCCCCGCCAACCATTAAACCGCTACCACCTAATGTAACATTACTCATTAAGTGGTCTTTTTTTCGACTTTTCATTAATTTTTTTATACTCTTTTCAACTTCTTTTTTATATTCAGGGTGATTTAATTCTTTTGCTTGTTGGCTCATTCCTTTAAAAGTATTAAAATAAGGTCTCATTGTTTTATCGTATTTTTGGTTTAATTTCTTAGCTCCTACTAACCCTAATCCTGTACCGGCTGCTGCACCAACACCTAAACCAATTTTAGTGGAATTTTCTTTGGCCCACTTTTTAGCTTTGTCCAATTTAGATTCTTCTTCCGCCTCTTTTATTAACACTCTCAATATTTCTTTTTTCATTTTAAATCCTCCTATTTAAATGGTATCTCCTGGTCTATATGTGCTGCAAACTTAGCATAAACTGTCGCCTGCATAATATCATCAGGAGTATCGTGATCGTATTTAAACCTTCTCAATCTATCCGAATATTCTCTTGTTAAAGCAGTGTAATCTTCATAATATGCTCTGTCGTCAGCTTCTTTTCTTTCCATGTACTCAAAGGGTGGAAAAATTAATTGCTGGTTCTGGATTGGAAATATGACAGAATCCATAGCTTTGGTTCTATTGGTTACATACATTATTTGTTCCGGTTTCCAGTTCCAGGTTTGTTTCTGATTACCACTATGATAGATTTCCCAGACCTTGTCATAACCACCTATTCTCCTTTGCAGTCTTAAATTTTCCTTATGACCGGCGCCATGGTCGCAGGCCATAATGTTGCATCTGAAACGGTGATACATTTTTTCTAATTCATCTAATACATGGTCAGGATCAGCGGATTCTTTGTGATCGAATTTTTTAATATGTACTACGTGAAATTTGCCGTCTATGAAACCTCCAACGACTGCCGCATTAAATGAACCTTTGTTTTCTCCCCAGTCAACCCCCATATATAATGGGTTTTTCTGGGTTTTATCAAAATCTGCTTTTTCAAGCCAAAATCCTGTACAGGTATTTTTTATTTTAGAAATTGAAATAGGTTTATCGGCCGAGTCATAACTTAAACCAAAAACCTCATTGTATAATTTATCTTCAGGATACTTCAAAAATTTGTCATAATAAAATTTTTCCCATTTCTTTGGTTGAGTTAATCTGCCGGTCTGAAGTTGAGAAATGTGAAAACCAGCCGTTCTATTTTGTGGTGCCAGTGAATACCATTGACCGTTTCTAGGATCAATTGGTTTACCACATTTTTTGCAGACCAAACCTTTTTCGGTAACCATCTTTTCTGGCTCTGTATCCATACGGTTGTATGTATTACAGGACTTACATGGCACTATCCAGATGTTTTGGGTAGACTGCTGCCACAACTTCTCTAAAGGATTGTCAAAAGTTTTCGGGGTACCACAGGCGGCGAATATCTGATATTCACTTGCTGTTAGAGTCTCTTTTAAGACTGGTATGTTATCCGAAAGCATGTCCTGGTACTCATCAATATTTAACATATCCCCAGACAATCCACGCATAGTGTCAGCTGTATGGTAGGCATATCCCAAGAATATTGTGGCATTATTAATTAAAGTTTTTTCAAAGACTTGGTCGGTGGTTGTTTTATCTAAATAATATTTTTGTATAAAATCTGATGATCTGATTGATTTCCTTAATCTATCATTTGAAAATCGTCTCGTCTGTTTCGAAGTAGGTGAAACATAAATCGAACGAAAGTAAGGTATTAAAGATGAGTATGTAATGTGTCTGTTGGATAAAGTTGTTGATTTCTCTACTTGACGAGCTGTTCTTAAAACCAAAGATGAATAGAGATTATCATAAATCGGATAGAGGTACTCCCTCCAATTCCACTTTCTACCTGGTCTTTCATCTTTGAATTTAAATTTCTGCCCTTCGATGGGTATAAATGCTTTAGTAAAATCGGATGGTCTAACTGATAACTTCTTTTTCATCTAAAGTACCTCCTTTTTTAATTATACTATATATCCTCTATCTAAGCAAAATGATGAAATTTTAATCGCCTAAAGTGTTATAAGTATAGTGAAGGGAAGAACTAAGACTAAAAAATTAAAGGAGTGATTTGATGTTTACTTTGTATTATGTTGGTGTAGTGATTGCCAGTTTTTTAATGATTGAGTCGTTTGAGGATACATTAAAAACAGCAAGTGATATTGTTGATAATGTTGATGACAAGGAAGATGAAAAGATATTTACTTTTATACTTATTTGCGTGATGGCAGTGAGTATAATAAGTAGTTGGTTTATAGTGATACCTACAGTCTTTAATAAAAAATAGGAGGGGTAGCGAATGAAATATGAAATATTAATAGGAACTGAAGGAGATGCCAAAAAAATAGAATTGAAAGAAATTGAAAAAGAAATTAAAGAATATAATAACAAAGAAGAAATCTTATCAATTATTAAAAAAATCGATAAGATAAAAGGTCGGTTAGTAATTTCTCCAAGAGAGTTAAGTTATTGGACTCCTATTGGAAGCGGTCTTTCGTTGGCCTTGAATTGGGAGAAATCATCATTACTCTTTTTCAACAGTTTTTTTGGAACGGAAGGCCCTGAGACTTTTTTTACTCACGAAGAAATATGGGAATTCGAAAACATTCATTTCTTCGCGGTCCCAAAAGGGTTAAGAAAAGATATCCCTGTTGAAAAAATAGTAGAATATCTGTATGTGAACACAGAGCTTGATTTAGAAAAAATGTGGAGAGAAGAAGAAGAAGTTAAAATCGATTCAAAAAAGAAATTAATGGAAGAGTTCATTTATTTTGTTAGAGGATTTTCTGATATAGAAGCTTTTGAAAAATTAGAGGCTAAAAAATATAAGGAGGGAATAAATAATGAAATTAAATAAAAACAACGCAGATATAGTTTGGGGAGAAAACAAAAGGGCATGGTTTAGAAATGGTGAGGTTATAGTTGAAACTGAGGATGGAATCGAAACAATGACAGTAAAAGGTTTTAGAGCAGAACATGAAGAAGCATTTGAAGCTGATGAGAAACATGTGATAGAGTACGGTGACATTGTTATCGAACACACTTTATGTAAAGATTTCCATCAGGAATTATTTAAGGCGATAGATACAATAGAAGGAACTTTTGCCGTTGAAGCTTCTCCTGGAAAACTGGCAGAAAAGTTATACAAAATAGAATTCCCCAGAGGTGTAGCTACTTTGGAAATCGGAAATCAAGTTATCCTAATTAATTCATTTGAAGATGGATTAGACAGGGTAACTTTATTTAATCACCTAATAAATCAAGCTGGTATGAAGTATAACCTGTCAGCTGATGAGATTGGTAGATACTCATTAGTGCCACCGTTGAAATGGGAAGTAATGGGATTCGATGTTGAGATCAGACCAGTGTCCGATGAGATTTATAAAGTGTATCAAGGTCTGAAAGAAGATATTGAAAAAGCAGCAGATGAATTTGTAAACAAAGACTTAGACTTCAGTGTTGATATCTGTTCGGAATTCATGGGTATTAACACTGTCGACCTTTCCACCAGAGAAGGTCGGGTTGGCATTATCTATAACCTATTGTCAATGATATATGGACCTAAAGGTAGTCGGGATAAGATTATGAATTTGGATAAGAAATATAATTTTGAAGGCAAATTTGAATTAAAGGAGGATTAACAATGCCAGAACACAAGAAAGCAGCAATTGAACAATTAAGACAAATCAGAAACACCGGTGAATTTAATATGTTCACCGGTTTCAGACAGGTGATGCAATATGCCAGTGAACATAAAATGTGTTCACTGGTTAGTTATGTAGGTAACGATTCAACAAAATATGTGGAACTTTTACAGGAGGTATAATAATGGATAAGTTAATTGAATTAAAAAATGAACTGAAATCATCAAAATTGAAAAGAAAAAGAAATAAAAAAAGAGATGCCCCGAGACATCTTCTGAATTGGTACAATGGTTATATAGACGGTTTAGAAAAGGCAATTGATGTTTTAGAGAACGATTAATAATTTAAAGAAAATAGGAGGTATGATTATGGAACGCTATAAAATGATAATACAATTAGGCGATCTAGAGGACGAGGAAATCTTTGTGGATATATCTCCTCATGCCAGAAAGAGAATGGGTAAAAGAAGCATTGATCCAAACAGCATTTACGGGTCAATACTATCACTCGGTGAAAGACTGCTTGAATTTAAAAATAACGAAGAATTTATCATAACTGACTTTTTCCTAGATGAGGCCATAGTCTTTGGCATTGGGATTGAAGACTTTGATATTGTTGTAACAGTAATCACTGTACTACCCACCGCACACGTCTATGCCAAAAAGGGACAGACAATAATAAATATTGATGATTTACTATAGCCAAGTTGAAGGGTGGCGTTAGTCAGTCATCGATACACACCTGGGAGCTTCTTCCCTTCAACTTCCGGGTAATTACCGATAGGAGAGGCACTTTTCCTCTCCTATTTTTTATCCCTTATTTTTTTTAGGGTGGACTAGTGGATCAGGGTGGACCTCGTTATATGAGGGTCCACCCTTTGTTATCCCTGTTGTGTCGGCATTAAGTGGATTGGTGGACCTAAAAGTGGAGATATCAATAAATATAAAAAGATGTGTGCACACATTTATAAAATCATCTATGACCTAGTGTATATATATATAAATAGTAACATTATATATAATATAGTGTAAGGTAATTTAGTCTATTATACCTGTTTGTACGCACACACATTTAATTATTTATATATATTTCAAGGGAGAGATCCCTAGAGATCCATTTTATCTTAAAGATTACTGTTATGACGGGGATAATGACCTGGTGGACCTAGTTAGGACCTCTATTTGGAGAGATCAAGAGATCAACCTTGATATATTATAATAACTGACATAACAACGAAGTTGACCAAAGTGGAGGTGTTTTGGATATTATAAGATTTGCTCTACCTTGACTATTTGTTATATAATTAATGTGGAGGTAGAAATTATGAAAAATAATTTTGAAGTAGATATTGCAAGGGTAACTTTTTCTAACGCAAAAAAATATACAGTAGATTTAATAGGAATAGAAGGTAACCAATATAAAGATGTTCCATTTTTGAGCCTTTATTCAAAACCTGGTAGTTCTGGCCAAGGGATTTATATGATGCCGGAGAGAGATTCTTATGCTTTAATAATTAAAATTAAAAATTCTTTCCTTGGAGCTAAAAGATTTGCTTTAGGATTTTTTAATCCTTTAGGTGAAGATGGCAGCTATTCTGAGGGAAGAGAGAAAATAAATCAAGGGGATTTTGTAGCCAAGACTGTGTTCGGTAATAAAATCATCGGCCGTACCGATGGCTCGATTACTATAAAAGCATCAGACCAATCTCAATTTACAATTTTTCCTGAAAGTGGCAATAAAAAAGATAGTTATGGTTATGATAATCTTTTAAGGGCTATTTTCGAAAATATGGAAATAAACACTGATGCAGGACACATTCACCAAAAAGTAAATAAAAAAGAAGAAACAACAAATATCAATTTCGAAATTAGAAACAAACCCCTTTATAGAAACAATCCTCAAATTATTAGAGGTAATATTGGTAGTCAAGGGACTTTAGGGGATAATCAATATTTTAAAACTTTAGAAGTTGTCGATATTAAACAAGAAGGAAGAAGTGAAGTTATAAGGCAACAACTTGAGGAAAAAGTAGATGGATATAAGCACCATATTATAAATGATACTGAAGGTAATGTTGTTAGTGAAGTTACCATAACTGAAAACTTTGATAAGAACATAAAAAAATATAATTCAAGTTCAGGTACTTCGTATCTATTATTTGAAGAAGATCTGTCGGCTGATGGTACAAAGACTACAACCTCCTATACAGGAGATAGTAGCGAGCAAAAAAAATCAGAATATATTCAAAGAGCAGATGGGTACTTCAAAAAAACAGTCTGGAATGAACCCGGCCAAAATGATTGTTATATTTATGAAATTGATGCTGATGGTAATATAAAAGAAACCATTAAGAACTTAAGCGGTGAACAAGTTTTAAATAAAACAATAGATACAAATGGCCAAATGGACTTATCATTAGGTGCTGGCAGTAAAATTTTTATTAGAATGAACGGTTCTACTGGTGATATAAATATAACAGCTGACAATAATGCTCAATTAAGTGTCGATGGTGATTTAATTGCTAATGTCACAGGTAACACCGAAGTAACAACTTCTACGGCGGAAGTCAATGCTGACATAATCAATCTGATAGGACAAACTAATGTTGGTGGCACCGGTGGACAACCAATAGCAAGAAAAGGTGATCCTGTTCAAGTAGCTGTCACAGGAGGCAGTTCTGCCGGAACTTACACTGGTACAATTACTGGAGGAGCTTCAAATTCAAAAGCACAATAAAAGGAGGAAAATAAAATGTTCGACTATTTAAAAAAGAAATATGGAAAAATAGTAAGCAACGACGGCGAAGATGGTATAAGTGTCCACAGCAACGAACCGTTTTCAGCCGAAGAATTAGGTATTATAGTTGCTGAAGAAATGGAAAAAGAGGCACATTTAAAATTACCAAACAACGTTTCAGAATGGAACAAAGAAATAATTAAGCAATTACATAGTAACAGAGAATGGCTTGATGTTGATAACTTCTACATTAGGTGGAAGAATGATTTTGATGGTGAAAAAGGTTACGCTTTAGGAACCATTGTATTGATTAATGGTGATAAGGAAATATCGGTGCCGGTTATTATTAAAGACTACAAATTAGAACCTTTTGATGTATTTTTTAGTGATGATGAATCCAAAATAAAACCATTAACAGAATATACTGTCACTCAAGCATTTTTTGATACAGGAATGGCCGAAGAAGCAGTTGATAAGAAAAAACACAATCGTTCTCCAATTAATGATATCTTTCCACCCCGTATGGGTAAATATGTTTATGCATCACTTGATTTAACAGAAGATGATCAAGCTGATTTTTTTGCTAGAATTAGAGATAAAAATATTATGGCGTTGGGTAATCATAACGAACCTTTTGTAAAGATTGCCAAAGACATTTTAAGCAAAGAACCAAAAGAAATAGGCGACTACTTTGACGAAAAAGAAAAGAACGCCTTCGTAATTGAGCCAGATGACAAGTTAGGTTATAAAACTTTCTGGAAAGAAAACGGTAAAATGAAAACTAAAACAGCGGGCTTTTATGACACAATGACTTTACTTAAAAAAGCCGACATTAGTGAAGATGTCGTCAAAAGAAAATTAAAAGAAGTGGATAAAGGTAATGAACAAGTGTTAGGTAATAGCGAAACCGCCGAAGCTGTTCGTGGTGAAGATGTTGAAAATATCAATATAGAAAGGTTTGATAGAGCTAGGGCTGTGATTACTCAAGATAAGCACGGTAATGAAGTTAAAGGATACGCAATCCCCAAACTTTATTCTTTACAAACTGGTAAATTAGGTAATGGTAGTCTTTTAATTGATGACGATAGAAATATCATTTCTTATGAGGATAAAATAATTGGCCTACCTGCAAGTAATAAAGCAAGTCTAAAAGATATAAAAATCAAAAATGTTGTTCAGATGCCGACTAGAGATTCTACTATTTCATTTATGTGGAGAGATAGAAGACACAATGATTTTGTAGCCACACAGCCAGCCAGAATTATTGATTATGAGGAGATGGAAGGTATAGGTACTATTTATACCGTGATGACTACATTCGGCAGCTACCACAAGATACTACCTGCTAAGAATGTAATCAAACCAGACTTCTCTGAAACTAATAAGTATAACGCAGTTATCATACCTGGTGATGCAGCTATGTTGATGGAAGATAGAGAACGTATTGATTTAGTTCAGGAAATAGATAAGTTCAGAAAAGGTTTAAAGAAAAAGGCTCACATTTTAGAAGGTGAATATTTCAAAAATAGTAACGAAATGAAAATTAAGTGTGCATCACTTAAAAAGATAGCTTCACCAAATGAAATTAAATTGGACTTAATCGATGAAGGTTTCAACCCGGATAAAGTAAATGACTTCATTAAAGAAGCTATGCGGAAAAAAACAACAATGTACTATAAGAAAGAAATGGAGAAGAAGGCATCAAGAGAAAAAATCTTGGAAGGTATCTTAGATGATGTATTAAAAGTCAAAAAAGATTTTGATTTAGTTAAAATAGCAGCATCTATTGATGATCCAGAAACTATTGATAAAATATTATCTTTGAATTTCATCAATAAAAAGAACCTTTCTAAAGTATTTGAGGCACTTCCCCAAATGAAAGAAACAGTTGAAAAGTTAGCAGAATTATTATTATACTCCAGAATAGGCAAAGTGGGGGTATCCCAAGAAGCTGTCTCAGAAGCTATGAAGGCTCTTCAAAACTTAATAGAATCTCTAGAGGGATATCAGGTATAGAGGTGAATAAAAATGCCTTACAATTACTATCTTAAATATTTAATCACATTAAATCTATCAAATAAAAAAATAATAGAAAAGATGAAATCTTTAGGATTTGAGGTATCAAAAGATAGAATTGAAGGTTTAAGAAAAAGTATGATGTTACCCGAAATTTTTAAAGATTATTCCGAAGGTAAACAGGTTGATGAAAAATACATCATAAAGTACGCTCGAAAATTTGGAATAAAAGAAATCTGGAGATACAAATTACATAAAAAACCCAGAGATTTCAAAGATACTTTTCTCTTATTAGAGGATAGAAATGCCAGGCTAATTCCTGTCATATTAACTATTAAAGGGGATAAGTTTGTACACGAATCAATGAGAAAGTTGGGTTTTGAGTATTCCAAAAAATCCATTGAATTAATGCTCTATTATTTTTTTAATCCTGAAAGAACCTCTTTAAAAGGATGGAAAGAGTATTTCAAGAGCATCCCTAAAGCAAGGGATTTACTAGATCAACCCCTTAATTACATAAGGTATAAGTTCGGTCTCGCCCCAAAGATGGATTACCCGGCAATCCTACAGGATCTAATGCATTTAAGTTATTATAAATCCAAAGAGAATATGGCCCACGATGATAGGGATCATGTAAACATAGCCAAGAAGTTTGCTGATGTAGCAATTAAAGCCGGCGAGAAATTACAAAAATATGGTGGCAAAGACACCGAAACATTCCTTGATGACGTTGTTATTGAATTTGAAAATGCCGAAATTGACATTCCGGACATCAAAGAAATATCAGAAGAGGAACACGAAGGTGGTCCGCAGCTTGATATCATATAAATAAGGGCTAAAAAAAGAGCAGGGCTTAACGCCCTGCTCTTAACATTAATACCGAGAAAATTTCATCTAATAATCCCGAAAATTTTTCATTAACTATTAACCTCTCGCTTAGAACTTCAACTTTACTGTGAATCCTTGTTAATTGTTCTAAATGATTTATAAGCCGGTCTATCTCTTTCCACTCTTCATATTCCAACTCCATAAAATTGATCATTTTCTTAATCTGGAGCAACTTAAATTTATTACCAGCTTCTATTTTTTTTAATTCGGAACAATCATCAAACCTTATTTTAAGGTACTTTACCAATTCTTCCAGTTCGCTACTTGGGATTTCTGTATCGAATGTCCTTTTGACAAAGTCTAATTCTTCGACGATTCCAGCGACTTCTTCATGTTCCCCGGCTAACTTCTCTAATTCTTCCCTTGCCTCCATTAGGCACCTCCTAAAATTTGTTCAGCAAATTGTGTTATTTTTTTATCCAAACTTTCAAGCATTACTTCCCTTAAGTCGTCTGGAAAGTTTTTTATTTCATCAAGTGACATCTTTGCCATTTTTAAAAAACCATCCATCTGTTCCGGGTTACCAATCTTATCTGATAAATCCTGCATGCCGGATACCTTAATCTTAAGTATCTCAATAACCTTATCTTCCTGGTCCATCTTTTTATTTAATTCTATTTCCAATATCTTTTTGGTGTTTCTCATACTGTTCAACATAAATTCCCTATCTTTACCTTCTAAATCTTTTACTTTTTTGAAGTCTTTTTCATATGACCTTACCAACTTCATCTTCCGACGATCCCCTTTAACTTTCTTTTTGATCTCTTTTATTTTCACGACTTTCCCCCTTTATTCTGTCGATGAAATAGTTAACTTTCTTTTCAATTTCAAATAAAGTCTCGGTTCTAAAATCCGATTCACCAATAGGTTTTACCGCCTCAAAAACATCTTTGACACCTTTTAAGTATTCATACGCTTTTGTATCCTTTTTCATTACCATAGAAAGTATTTCCAATTTCTTTTCTGATATTTTAATAGCACCATTTTCTATCTTTATAGAACCTTTATCGATTTGTTCTTCCAATTGAACTATTTCCACACTTAATTTGATAACTTTCTTTTCGGTTGGAGTTGCTATTTCCCCTGAAATTTCTTCGATTCTTTTGATTTTTTCTTCATAGGTTTCCATTAGTTATACCTCCTAATTTCACTTCCTCTTACAAACAATGCCGGCTCTGTCCTCACAACTACCTTACCTATTAATTCTTTTGCTTTCATTTAAATTACCTCCTAATAAATTTTTAATCCATTTCTTCCTCTCAATATCCTTATAACACATTGACAAAAATAATTTCTCGTGTTATACTTTAGGTGCCGTTATAACTTAGCCCGCCTTTTTGGCGGGTTTAACTCTTGACAAAAATGTCACAGCGTGGTATTATTGTGTCAATGAGGAGGATTTTATATGACTGAATTAGACAAAAGAACAAAAGAAACATTGGAAGAAATAGATTCTTTATTAAAAAGGGTGAAGGCAGAAAAAGATCCTTATTTTGTTAAAAGAACTTCTGAAATAAAAGAAAGAGTAAAAGCTATAAAAAAACTTACTCATTTAACAGAAAAAGAAAGGTTAAAGATATTAGATAATCACTATAAAAAAATTAAAAATACTAGATTTATTATTGAAACTTTAAGTGGGAATTTATAAAAAAAGGAGTGGATTAAATGTTTTCTAAAAACGAAGTTGTTAAGATGAAAGAGACTGTCGAGTATGCTAAAAGATTAAGAGAAAGATTAAATAGGTATGAATTTGGTGTCCAGATGGACAATGGTGACGGAGCTGAAGGATTTATTAGCTTTCATGATTTACCCAAATATGATAAGATAGTTGAAGGCAAAAATAGAATTCAGCTGCAGTTTAAGAGGTTGTTCCCGGGCAGTCCAGAAACGGAAGATTTAGGAGAAATAGTTAATAAAAATGTTCCATTCATTAAACCAAACGATATAAAAAATGTTTTAAAATCATTGGATAAATATTTAGGCACAGTCAAAGAAAAGACATATCTGATTAACAACATAAAGTTTGTCGAAACTGGAATTTCTGAAAAAGGGTGGTACATAAATATTTTATGTAATCCAGATACAGTAAAAGTTAACTATGTTAATGGAGAAAGAGATCTCATCATCATAGTTCCTGACTATAACGAAGTCGCTGATGAGGTTGGCGTACCTAAGTTTGATGGAGAGGTATTTAAGGTAACATATAATGAAAAAGAAATGGACAATCCTTTTTATCAGTCAGCTGTAGAAGCAATAAAAATAGGAACTAAAAAAATGGGATTTGTACCTGTTATTGAAACTGGCAAAGTCAATGGTTTCAATATTACTAACTTGCCAAAGAACCTACCTTTAAATAAATTATATAAATTTGCACCACAATTAATTGCACTCGTTAAATAACTATGCTATTATAATGATATAGACTCTTTTTCATATTTTTACACTCCTTATAATATAGAACCCCGACGAACTATTCGTCGGGGTTCTCGCATTCTATTCTAGCTTTTATTCGAACATCACCATCTTTTATAACGGCGACTTCGGGTATTTCTTCTTTGAACCGTTCATAATTTTTCTCACTCATATGAATAGACACCATTTCTTTATTGCGGATAACTTCCGCATCAGTCTCTAAAATTTTCTTTAAGCTATTTAACTTCAATTCTTTCACCAATGGTTACTTTAAACTTACCATCATACCCTATCTTTTCTTCAAGCCATTTTCTAGTTCTTATATCCAAAAATTTATTTCTACCTCTATCTTTATAATATTCCAAAACTGTTCCACCTTTAGTTTTGCTCATAGCACGCCAGTCACAAAGCATTTCCAGACGGGATTTTTCATCCATAGGATTAGCAACCAGACATTTATATTCATCTTTGTATTCTTCCCAGTATTCCGGATGGTGATCATTTCTAGTGAAGTGTTTTTTCCAGGCAATATTAAATGCCTTTTTTGTGCCATTTCCATAAAAGTATTCTGCATAAGGTATAAATTCATCGATTCTAAACTTGGATAAATCATGTGTGATACCACGCCAATAAAGACCTTCTTTGGCACACTCGATAAACACATAATACTTGTGTTTTAGAATGTACCAAAAATATTTCAAATAAATCATTATACCACCTCTACATTTAATTTTTCTTTCGGAGGAACCACCTTTACTTTAACATAATATGTTCCATTTGGCAAAGCTTTAAAATTGGTCTGAATAACCTCACCATAGCCGATATTAGCTTTGATATCTAATTTATAATCATCTTCTCCATCTTTTAAATTTGGAACACTGACGGTTGTCCCCTGCAGAGCTTCTAGATAATTAATTGTGACTGGGTACATTAGGTTTTGACCTTTGATTTTGAATATATTTTCTGGAACATATTCCACTTTAAATCTTTCTTTATCTAATTTGACCACAGAATTATTTTTTAAATCGCCAGCATTAAGATGTATCTTTTTGCCTGTGTTAATAGTTATCTTTTTATTATTGATTACATCTCTCATTTTAACTTTCAATGTTTTGACTTTACTTGCAGATTTCCTCTTATGAAAAAAGTTATCAAATATATCTTTATCACTTTGATTAAAAGCGGACACCGTAGCTGTGCCGTCTTTAATTGCCTGATAAGCTTTAGTCACTCTATCGAATTTCTTAGAGTCTCCACCCGGCATATCCGGGTGGAGTTTTTTAGATAACTTCCTGTATGCTTTCTTAGCTTCTTCTTTACTGGCGCCTTCTTTAATACCTAATACTTTCCATGCGTTCATATCTTATCCCTCCAATTGAATTTTAAGTGTTTCATCACCTCGTTTTAAGGTAATCTCTTTAGTGCCAAATAACTTACCGACATTACGTTCAGCTTCCACACGACGGTGTCCGTAACGGGTGTCTCTTATTGCCTCTGTCAAACTACTTATAAGCGAAAATTTGTTTAACTTTCGGTCATACTCGGCAATATTATCTTTTGCTATCTCAACAATGTCAGAACCTATCTTGGGGAAGTTCTGCAGCACCCCTTGGTAGACATCATCCACATCTTCATCAATATCCACCCCTTGCATTGCTGTAAATCTTTCTAAATTCTCTGCAGCTTTATTTTCGTCGAAGTCACCGATAGCAGCTGCAAAATCTTTTCTGATATCGTCTGAATCAAAATTCCCATAATGTCTTTGTCGGTAGATATCATCATAATCTCTAATACCCATCATACCATTGGTGCACACCAGCTGATAAATCAAGAAACCAGCCCTAATGGATCCAGAACCTATTTCATCGTTAGATAAGTGCCAACCGGCCATAACTGCTGATTTATCCTGACCGCGTTTTAAATCGGGGCGAACATATCTTAATTCCATTCTATTGTTATCAACATAGAATTCGTTAAAGCTCATATCTCCATACTGTGCCCAGAGCATATTGAGTAAGTCGTTATTATCGAATGCTGTATAACCTTTGGAAACAATAGCTTCGACAACATTGCTACCTTTGTTTTTTCTCAACTTCCACTTTTTATCATCGTTATCTTCATTATTGTAATAATGATCTATCCAGGAATTGATTTGAAACTCCTTAGAAGCTGTAGGACACGACTTTATGTATCTTGTTGTCATAACACTGGCCGGTAGGTCAGCAAGTGTTCTTAACCTACCAATAAACTGTGTTAGAGCGTGGTCTGTTAGCTTGAGTCGGTCGTTACCCATCACCAGCGTGTTGTTTCCCTCGAATCTAATATCCTTAGCAGAAACCACCCAATCTTCTTTAGGAACCCATCTTTTTTGAAACTCATCTTGAATTTCCTCCAGTGTCTTTACTTTCATATTTTTACACTCTCCTTTTATTTTATTATTACTTTAAGACCGCTGTTTTTGTATTCATCTTCGCTGACGCTAGTCTTTAATGTAAAGTCCCCGGTTATTATCAATTCTTTACCAAAAAACTTTTTAACTGGCAATTTGTCTTCTTCCAGTTGTGGTTCATCAGTATCTTCGGGTGTTATTATTTGATCATTTTTTGCTTCTGTTTCAGGGTCGGGTACAACCATTTCTTCACCTCCTTCAGGTGTCGGTATTTGCGGAACTTCTATATTATCTTTGGAAGTTATTTGTTCCATCAAATCTAAATATTTAACTTGATAATTTTCATCCATTTCATCTATTATTCTTTTTACTGTGCTCTCTTGGAATTTTACCTCCTGGATTATTGTATATATGTCTTCACCGTCTAAATGCATTTTCTTTATTTTGTCATAAGTGAAATTTCTCAAACTGGGAAGACCTAAGTTGTCTAACACTACCCTCAACAAACTTTCGGTATGCTTAAATTTTTTCTCCAATTTACTAAGTGGGGTATTATTTTTAAAATGCCAATAAATCAAGTTTTTCATTTCTTCTGGTTGTAACCCTTTGTACTTATCTTTATATATCCTTCTGCATTCTGGGATTTCATTAACAACTCTTCGGATTGTTGTATAAGACCTATCGCTTCTTTTCGATATCTGGTTAATACTATCTGGTGAATATAAATATTCTTTTTTTATTTTTTCTTTTTCTTCATCAGTCATTTTCCCATTCCCCCTCCCTTTGATTCCAGCTTCCCTTACTACTGTATATAAATTTTCATCGGATATATTGTACATTTCTGCAATTTCTTTCACTGTGGTGCCTAATTCTTCTTTGTACCATTTTATTATCTCTTTCTTTTCTTCACTTGATAGATCAAAAAGGGAACGTCTATCAAATTGTTTTCTTCTTCTTGGTACTTCCATCTCATCTAATATTTTGTAGAGGAGGATATCATCTAAACCGAATTCTTCTTTCGTTTTTGAAACTTTAATAGATTTATCAAGATACATCTCTTTTAATCGTTCTTTCTCTTGCTGGTTCAAATTCTATTCCCCCTTTCTTTCGAACTTACCCTTAATCATTTTATTGAAGTACCTCCCGGCGGAGTCTGCAGCTAAGAAGTCCTGGAATATCCGAACAGGCACGTCTACATAAACATATTCAAAATCAGAGTTAGTAGTAATCTCCAACTCCTTTTTATTGTTGTTATAGTTTATCTTTTTTATCCAGGAAGAATCAACTTCCTGTTCTTGGTTATAACCATAGACATCGTTATCGTCTGCAATTTGGTTTAGTTGTTCTTCGGTGAAGTCATCAACCTTATCTATAGATAGTATCTCCCAGCCTCTTTCTTCTAAATTCGCTACCTCTCGTAATGTAAAAGGGCTATCCGATGCCCTCTCTTCTACTTTATATTTGAATGTACAATTACCTATTTTATTCAAGGATATAATTTTCATACCCTTGTGTTTTCTCATAACTTCGTGTAACGCATCTTCCATAAAATCAGCAGTAACAGTACCTTTCTTTGTTCTTTTTCCTGTAATTTTATATTTATACATCCAAATGCCTCCTTATGGCGTTTAAATCCACATCAATCAATTCTCCGCCGGTTTCTTTCATTACCATTGCTACGTGTTCTATCATTTTAGGATCCATCTTTTTGACCTCTTCCTGAGTAAACTTTAATCCAAATGGAACTTTCTTTTCGAAAAACTTTTTAGCCTGTTCAGTTGGTAATATAAAAATATGACTTTCTGCAGTATTGGAAAACATCATATAATAAGTTTTTGGACCAGATAACATCTTATCGAACTTGAAATCATGTTCACTGTTGAATTTTTTCATAAACTTTTGGTCTGCTCTTCTGTCAGAATCAAACTTAACTCCACTTTTGTACTCTTTTGAAAATAAGCGCATTCTTTTATAAAATTCTTTTTTGACTATCATTGGCATTTTAGTTATCATCTTTGCTGTCGGGACGGGGAAAGCAAAGAAATCATCTAAAAATAAAGGAAAGTATAACCCATAACTTTCAGTTATGGGTATCCCCAATTTTAATACTTTCATCGGGAAATTACCGATAAGCCACACTACTTTAGGCGATACCGTTGCGATTTCAGCCTTAATACAATTCATTACATCAATTTCGCTGGTATCTTTAGAAAAACCTTTTTTCAGTGGTGTAGCATAAAATGATGCTGATATCTTAGCTTCTTTAGCAATTTGTTCGAGTCTTCTTGATGATTTAAATTCCGGACCTTCATAAATCATCATAATATCAGCATTGGTATTACCTTTTCCTTTTTTTATTTTACAATTCTCATAAATTCCTTCAATATAAATTGTTTTATCATCCACCATTATTCCACTCCTTTTATACAATCTTCACAAAGATCGTATTGATGATCATATTTTTCATCTACTACATAATATCCACATTCACTGCAAAAATAATATCCTAATTCATTTGCGTGCTCTACAAAGTAACTTAACACCTCCTTTGAAAAATTATTTTTAATACTTCTAGTCGAAATGAACGGTTTCCCCGCTAGAATAACTCTCACCTTCTGTTCTAATTTATTCATTTTACATTCTCCTTATGAAAGTAATTCGGGGTTGAATTCCTTCCACTTAACTTATAACTTAAAAAAACATTTTGTTCCAATTAACATTCAACCTCCAAACCATATCACCAAAGGCTTTGTGATTTTTACCTGGGTAGATATTAACATAACCATACCTTAAGCCAAAGTCAAAGACATCGGCGGTGATTTCTGTATCATTAAAGCAATACTCGGTTAATTCCTCTATTTTGCCCTGCTGATAGAGTTCTGGTGCGTGAGCTCCGTCGCCGCTTTTACCTCTACCTATTGTCAGGTGGGCTAAGTCATCTAAATTAGTTGAGTATCTATAACCTGTCTCATTATCAATAGACTGCATCATATCGAAGTTATGAATAATAAACTCTGCATCATTATCTAAAAAGTGGCAGATTAAATTTTGATCGAAGTTAATGTTATTGAAACCGACATTTAAATCTGTTTTATTTAATTCCTGGGCCAATTCTTCGACATCATAAAAAGGTAACCTTGTTTCAGTGGTAAAGATGAGGCTATCACCACTAAAGCCATAATCTCTGGTTATTACACATCCCACACTCATGCCCATCTCGCCATAATTTTTCCAACCGACTTCTTCGGGTGATTTTTTTACTTCTGTATCGTATATACTAATTAGCATCTTTTTCCTCCTTTCCACTCAAAGTTATTCCGAATTCCTCTAAGAGTTTAGCTGATGCTATCATTTTATAAAATTCCTCTACAAAAACTTCTTCAGGTTTTAATTCAAACTCCACTTCATAGGTCTTTTCATCTTTTGTTCCTACAATCTTAAACGAATTATACCCGTGGTGATATTCATAATCTATCCCTTCTCCAAACATTTTTATTTCATTTAAAGCAATTAATTGAACACAACTTTGAAGACCTTTTTGGAGAACCTCAAATAGATCTTCAAACCCTTTATTTTTCATCTTGTTCCTCCTTTAAAATCTGATCTTTATATTCATCCCATTCTTCAAAACAATGTTTATAACTTGATAACAATTGCCCCTCACTTTCTGTGATAATGGGGTCAACTCTCAACCAAATATCTCCACCAATTAAAAGTCGGCAATCAACCCCACCTTCATCGAAGTAATGGTCACCAACTGCTTTAACAAAATCTCTGATTTCCCATGGGTAGATAATAGCATAAGCTTTTATTTGTTCATCTTCACGCCTTAAATGGCATTCTCCTTCTTCTAAGATTCTATACAATTCCATATTAACTTCATCCATCGAAGTTTCTTCTAAAATTCTAATAATCAAATCAATACTCACCCTGACGTTACTAATTTTAGGGTGAGTATAATCTTCAATAAATTTTTCGATCGCTTTACTTTTAGCTGCATCTTCTGATTCCGCTTCAAAGGTTCCATTGACATTAGCTTTAGTCTGTGCTTCAAGCCCTTCGTCGTATTTAAGAACAGTCGCATGGATTACATAAGTGTTCATCTAATCCCTCCCTGGGTATTTATCGAAAAGATATTCTACATCTTTATTATTCATCCAGCGTTTAATATATTTAAAAACATATTTAGGTGCTGAATAATTACCATGATATTTCAGCCAATAAACATTACCATCTGATATTATTGCTCCTAACTCGTCTCGATTTAAATAGGCTAAGACCCTGTCAGATATTTTAGTATCTTCACTTTCTGCATATTCCCAAAACTCACCTATAACATTTTTATCTTTCATATTTCCTCCTTTAATACGCCACCATATAGACATCAAATTCATACTCTGATTTTTTCTTATCCAGCTTCTCTTTCATATCTTCCCAGTCTAACCCGCCATCTACAGCATGTTTTTTGAAAATACGATTAATAATAGTCCAGGCTGATTTAATCCACTTCATTGCCTTCTTCTCGTGTTCATCTTTGGGATCTTTAAAAGAATAATAAAGATCTCTCACGATAATATAACAGGCAGCAAATTTAGAATAAAAAAGATTGGCTAGATTATCATCTTTAACTATTACAGCATTTAATTTAAAATGGCTGATTCTTTTTATTTCTTGTTCGGTTCGTTTTGCTATCGTTATTTTCTTTTTGTAACGAGCTTTCTTAAGTAACTCCCCTGCAGCCTTGCTAATGTATGTTTCCAGGGAAGATAAATCCCTCTTGTCCTGAGTAAACATTTTCGAATCACCTTCGATATCTTCAAACTCATTCTTTAACATTTTCGCAAACACGACTATTTGAAAGCCCTGTTTGATTGTTTCTTTTTCTCCTCTTGATAACATCGAAACCACTCCTATTTCAATATTTCATGTTCTGGGTCTATTTTCTTTTTTCTTGCCAAATCAAGTAACAGTAAAAACACCTCATCAACTTCTCTTTTGTATTTCTGAGCCAACCACCTCTTCTGTTTTCCATGAAAAATCCATATCCATTAAAATTAGGTAATCATTTTTCATATTTCTTTTATCGACTGCAACCCTATTCAACTTCGATCCCTCCATATTTTCCTAAAATCTTAGATACTTCTTCTGGGGTCCAAACATCAACCCTTCCATTCTCATCTTTTCCAAAATATTTGTTTGTCCCCTCTTCTTCACAATATTCGATTGTGATTATTTCCACTTTGGCATTGTAAATATCAATGAATTTATCACCTTTACCAAGGTTATTTTTATTTCCAACGGTGTGTAAATAACTGTGCAACAACTTCAATTCGTCTTTTAATTCCAACTTTCTGCAAATTAATTTCCTGTATTCAAAAAATGATAAACCATTAACATCTTTTAATTTCTCATTAATTCGTAACAATGTTTTTTTGCAATCTTTTATCTTACCTTTTACACTCATTTTTTACCTCCCTAAATATATCTTTTTATATGGATTTTCAACTTTACTCAGTGTAGACTTAACTTTATCCAGTTCGATTTCTTCTTCTAATATCTTTCTAAAACAAAGTGAGCTGGGCATGTGGGACTTTTCCTGTTTCTTTTTTGATTTTATCGTATAAGAATTTCCTTCCTTTTTGAGTCCAGAGCGTACTAACCGACGTACCTTCACTGCCATCACCCTTTTCGTAAGTAGTAGTTCTTGATTTAGTATAACCTTTACCAGCATAATCTTGATACAATACCCATTGGCCGTTCCTTTTGTACTGGATACGAAGGTCATGTAATAACTCGTTAAACTTAATCGCACTCATACCGTAATCCTTAGCGATTTGGGTAACTAACATTTCTCCGTCTGCATCTAAAACCCTGTTAATATAACCGTTGCTCTTTTTTAATTCTTTTCTGGTTTCATTCAATTCCTCTTTGGCATCTCGATATTCGGTTGCCAGTTTTACTAAAAGATCAGGGTCCTCCATTATATTATCTAAAGTAGAAGGTCCAATGTACATACCGTATTCTCTGATGTCAGGGAGGACTTCATCAACAATAAAATTTTCTAATTCATCCCGAAGATCACTTTGAGAACGGAAGATCATCTTAAAGACGCCACTTTCAGTGAGAAAATTTTCCCCTCTGTTTGCTAATTCTCTAATGTCACTATCTGTGACATTAGAGTTTTTCATTAATTTCACTTGGTTTTGATTCATTCTTTTAATTGCCATTCTAACGCCAGATTCGCTAATATCCAGCGCCTTACCTATATCATAGGGATTAAAATATCCAATCTTATTTATAACGATAATTTCTATTTCATTGCCTTTAAATAATACATTCATTGTTCTTCCTCCTTTGGCCATTGCAATATCATTCTAACAGTTACTATATCGGTTATATCATGTACAAATCTTGCGGGGTGACCACAGTGGCTGCATTTACCTTCACCATGGGTTATTCCCTCGACAAAGGTACCTAAAATACCGCCTAGAGGTTTTCCACAGGTGTGACAATTATCTGACTGTGGCAGGAATTGTTTAAAATACTTTCTTATTGTTTCAGCATCTTTTTTAGCTTGCTCAATTTCTTTCTTGGTGCCTATGTCATTGATTTTAATATTTAATATATCATCAGCATTACACCTATCCATTCTTATACCTCCTCGAATGCTTCTTTTGTAATCAAGTAATACTTCCACATAACTTTTGCCACTGTTTTTGTACCCTCCCATAAGGCGACACCGAAAAAGAAGGGTATTAATGATATCCCCATAATAATCATTGCTAACCTTTTGAAGAATTTAACCATCAGTATCCCCCTTCCGTTACTCTTTCTCCTCGGCGACGTAATCCAAAAACTCATAAGGATCGAATTTATAAGATTGATCAACATCGAATGTTTCCCTCGGACCAAAAAACACATCTTTTAAAACAAATTCTTGATAGTTGATTATATCACAAATTATTTTTCGCAATAATTCTTTGTCAAAAAAATCATTATCTAAATTTATATTGTCGGGATTTTTAAATAAATCCGATAATATAT
>Ga0208296_100044_pt1 | contig 53442 bp, 51 predicted proteins | sample Wag42014_10_22_FD_187333 | JGI IMG/M metagenome (GOLD analysis project Ga0208296, IMG submission 187333) | Deep subsurface shale carbon reservoir microbial communities from Ohio, USA - Utica-2 Time Series 2014_10_22 (SPAdes) (version 2) ...
AAAAAATGTGGGGTACCTGGGCTTTTACAATTCCAATCATGCTCTGGATGATTCCGGAGATGTTCTTTGGGGTTGCCTGGCCTAATATGCAGATTTTTAATTTAGGAATGATTGTTTTAGCAATTCCTCCACTCTTTGTCTTTGGACGCAAAACTTTTATTACTGCCTATAGAGCAGTCAGCCACGGAAGTGCTAATATGGATGTGCTGATAGCAATGGGTACTGGTGCAGCCTTTATTACCGGACCGGCAGTATTTTTTACTCCGATTGCAAATTATGCAGGAGTTTCAGCAATGATTATGGCTTTTCATTTAACCGGACGTTATATTGAAGAAACTGCTAAAGGCAGGGCTTCTCAGGCAATTAGAAAATTGCTTGAACTGGGAGCAAAAACTGCAACAATTATTGAGAATGGAAATGAAAAAGAAGTTGCAATTGAAGATGTACAGCCTGGAGATATTATGCTGATTAAACCAGGAGAAAAAATACCTACTGATGGAGAAATTGTAGAAGGAGAAACCACAGTTGATGAGTCAATGGCAACTGGAGAATCAATGCCTGTTAAGAGGAAAGAGGGAGATGAAGTAATTGGTGCTACTGTTAATCAGAATGGATTGATTAAGGCCAAGGCCACTAAAGTTGGTAAAGATACTTTCCTGTCTCAGGTAGTAAAAATGGTAGAGGAAGCTCAGGGAACTAAAGTTCCGATTCAGGAATTTGCTGATAAAATAACCGGTATTTTTGTCCCAACTGTTTTAGTTATAGCAGTCTCGACCTTTGTATTATGGCTGATCTTTCCTGATGCATTAAGAGAAGTAGGTTTCTGGGCACAATCTTTTCTGCCCTGGGTTGATCCGACTTTAGGAACATTTACTCTTGCAATCTTTGCAACAATTGCCGTACTTGTAATCGCCTGTCCCTGTGCTTTAGGCCTGGCAACTCCAACTGCATTAATGGTTGGAAGTGGAATTGGAGCAGAAAATGGAGTGCTGATCCGTAAAGGTGAAGCAATCCAGACTATGAAGGATGTACACACAATTGTTTTTGATAAGACAGGAACTATTACTAAGGGAAAACCGGAGGTAACAGATTTAATAGCAGCCGAAAAAAGCAGCGAAGAAAAATTACTGCAGCTGGCTGCAAGTGTAGAAGCAGGTTCTGAGCATCCACTGGGAGAAGCAATAGTTAGGGGAGCAAAGGATAGAGAAATTGAAGTAAAAGAAATTAAAAACTTTAATTCTGTTACTGGTAAAGGGGTTAAGGCAGAAGTTGAAGGCAAAGAAGTTCTAGTCGGCAGTAGAAAACTGATGGAAGAAGCAGGAATAGACACCTCCAGTTTTGAAGCTGAGCTGAAAAGACTGGAAAATGAAGCAAAAACAGCAATGCTGGCTGCTGTAGATGGTCAGATGCTGGGGATAGTTGCTGTGGCAGATGCTTTAAAAGAAGATTCAATTAAAGCAATTGCTGAACTTAAAAAATTAGGTTTAAAAACAGCGATGATCACTGGTGATAATCAGCGTACAGCTGAAGCTATTGCCAGAGAAGTTGGAATTGACCATGTAGTGGCAGAAGTTCTGCCGGATGGTAAGGTAGATAAAGTTAAAGAACTGCAGGCCCAATTTGGAATTATTGCCATGGTTGGTGATGGTATCAATGATGCACCGGCCTTAACTCAGGCTAATGTTGGAATTGCAATTGGAACCGGGACTGATATTGCAATCGAATCTTCAGATATTACTCTGGTGCGGGGAGACTTATCTTCAGTGATAACAGCAGTTAAACTATCTCGAGCAACCTTTAAGAAGATCAAACAGAACTTGTTCTGGGCTTTCTTTTACAACCTCATTGCGATTCCAGTTGCAATTATGGGACTATTACATCCTGTTATTGCTGAAATGGCAATGGCTACAAGTTCAATCAGTGTTGTGACTAATGCCAACCTTTTAAGAAGAGAAAATGTTCAGGCTGATTATAAATAAAATAGATTATTAGTTGTTTGATATGATATAATTAAATAGAAGAATTGGGAGGGATTTGATGAATTCCTTATGTGATCTGGATAAAAAAGAGCTGATAACTCGTTTAAGAAGAATAGAAGGTCAGGTCCGTGGTCTACAGCGAATGGTCGATGAAGAAAAGTACTGTGTTGATATTCTGCATCAGATAAATGCTGTGCAGGGTGGGCTCAAAAAAGTTGGACTTAAGATTTTAGACAAACATGTCCACGGCTGTGTTCAGAGAGCAGTTAAAAATGAAGAGGGCGATGAAATCATTGATGAACTGATGGATGTGCTGGCCAAGTTTACTGATTAAGAGATTAATTAGCACAAAAATGACTATTTAAATTTTGTCATTATTTAATTAAGGAGGAATAAGCAGTGAAGAAAAAAGTAATATTTATTTTAATTGTTCTTTTGTCACTTTTTGGTCTTGCGGCATGTTCGGGTGATTCTGAGCAGGCAGCTGAGGAAGAACAGGCTGCTGATACAGTTACTACAGCTTCACTCGTAAGTGAAGAATCAGCATTTAGAGAAGCAGTTAGTTCTGATGGCAGATGGATTATTGCAGCTTTAAATGATTTAACTTTTGAAGAGGCAATAACAGTTGAAGGTGAGTTCTATAATGGTGGTGATTCAGAAAATGATCTCTACAGAAAAATAGCAGCTTATGCTCAGGATGATGAGCGTAATATAACAGATAGATATACAATTACAGCCCCAGAAATGATTATCAAAAGTCCAAACACACGCTTTCAGGCAGGGACATTTGTAGGAGATATTATTGTGGAGGCAAATGGATTTTCTCTTTATGATGGAACTGTTGAGGGAAATATTTATTATGCAGCTGAAGAATATCAGGATTCAGCCGAAATTACAGAAGATAGTGAAGTTACTGGCAGTATAGAAATCAGAAATTAAATTTTTGAAGTTAAAAATAGATTTTGATTAGTTCAAGAAATAGAAAAAGCCAGGGGATATCCCCTGGCTTTACTAATTTAAATTAAGTTTCAATTATGCTAGAATAGATCTCACAAACCAGATATTCTGACTGTAGCCAGCTACATGATCTTCAAAGGCTCCAACAACTTCGAAGTCATCAACTTGATCAGCATCATTTCTGATTTCTGTAGCTAATTTTTTCATTTCTTTTAAATCAGCTAAAACCTCATTTAATACTTCATCTACCCCATATTTTTTAGAATCTAATTCTTCAACTGTTGCAGCTTCCTGGTATTCACTTAGCTTTACCAGCGGAAATTCACCTTTCATTTTCATAATCTCTGCAACCTCATCATATTTTTCAAAGAAATCATCGTAAAGTTCTTCTGTAAAGTTATGAACCTGCATAAACTGTTTACCCTCAACGTTCCAGTGCAAATTGTGTAATTTTGTGTTTAAAACTGCCAGGTTTGCTAAATAAGTGTTCATTTTTTTGTAATCTTTCATTATAAATTCCTCCTGTTAAATTATTAGTAATAGTAATCATTACTATTAAGTGCTATAAATATAATATATGATTTGCTTTAAATAGTCAAGGGAGAACTTCATTTTTAGATTAATTGTATTTTAGTTTACAAAAAATATTAATTTTTTCTTTAAAAAGATTTATACTCGGGCTTGCTGTTTCATCTGAAAAAACTGTATAATGATATTAGATGCTTTTATTAGAGGAGGAAAAGTCATTGCTTAAATCAAGCCGCTTAAATACAATTACATATTATCTAAGCCACCTCTTATTTTTACTGGTGCCGATGTTGATTATTCCTTTAATCATCTCTCTATTATATAATGAAGGAAATCAATTATACCGGGCATATTACTTTGCAATTTTATTTACGCTGCTTGCTGCCTTTCTGCTAAGAGCCCTGACTCAGAAAAATAAGATTGAAATTAATCTGACTACTGCAATGCTGCTCTGTGCTTTTAGCTGGATTGTTGTCTCTCTATTTGGTTCCCTGCCTTTTATAATTGGAATTGAAAAAACATTTATCGATGCCCTATTTGAGTCAACTGCCGGTTTTACTTCTGCTGGGCTTACAGTTTTTAGTGGTCTCAATCTGCTGCCGAAGTCTATTATTTTCTGGCGCAGTTTGATGCAGTTCCTTGGTGGACTTGGAATTTTAACTTTTTTCCTGCTGATTGCCAGTCGGGCAGGAGGTGAGACCTGGCAGTTTTTTAGCGCTGAAGGACACAAATTTAATGTTTCCAGACCAGTGCCTAATATATTTAGAACAGTTAAAATTCTCTGGGGCATTTATATTTTATTTATTCTGGCACAGACAGTTATCTTAAAACTGCTCGGACTGAGCTTCTTTGATGCTTTAACCCACAGTTTCACTACTATTTCTACTGGTGGTTTTTCGCACTATGATCAGAGCATTGGTTATTTTGCTGCCAGTGGTTTTGAAAACTATATTTTAATCGAATATGTAATAATCTTTTTTATGTTTTTAGGTGGAGTCAATTTTCTGCTCCATTATCGCCTTTTTACTGGAGATTATAAAGGAGTAATCAATAACGGTGAATTTAGAACTTATTCTAAAATAATAATTTATTCTGCAGTCATAATTTCAGCTGCAGTAATTATTTTAAAGACAGCTGACAGCTCTGCTGAAGAAATTTTTAGGAAAAGTCTTTTTCAGATTACAGCTTTATTAACAACAACCGGTTTCAGTACTGAAAATATAAATTCCAGCTTTTTTCCTGCTGCAGCTAAAATGTTTTTTCTGCTTTTAATGCTGATTGGAGGTAGTGTTGGTTCGACCTCTGGTGGAATTAAAGTAATGAGGGTTAAAATTTTAGGAAGACTCTTTAAGAGAGATATCAAAAAGATTTATTACCCAACTCATGCAGTGCTGCCGGTAACAATAGATAAGCAGATTCTGGACAAAGATGAGATCTTTAAATTGACTGGCTTATTTTCATTCTGGCTCTTTTTAATTGCAGCCGGTGGAATTATAACCGCCTTATTTTCTGATTTAAGCAGCTGGGAAGCTTATTCAACTATGTTTTCAGCAGTTGGCAATATTGGCCCTTCCTTTATTTCTGTAGACAAGCTGGCAGCCTTATCTCCAATTGTTAAGATAGTACATATAGTGGGAATGATTGCCGGCAGGTTAGAAATAATACCTCTAATTATTCTTCTAAATCCTAAAGCCTGGAAATCTTAAAAAATTGCACTAAATGCAGGTTGTTTTTTCAGAGGCCGCTATGATGTTAACCACTGGTATGAATAATTTGATAAAAAGAAAGCCATAAATTTTCTGTTTTTGCAGAAGATTTATGGCTTTAACTATTTTGGGCTAAAATAATTTACTGTTTTATTTGACCTGGCGCAGTCTTTTTATTCTTTCTGCTGTAGGTGGATGGGAACTGAATAATTTAGCCATTCCTTCTCGAGAGAGAGGATTTAAAATAAACATATGGGCTGCAGCTTCATTAACCTGCATTGGCTGGCCTCCCTGACTGTAGCGTTCCATTTTTTCTAAAGCACTGGCCAGACCTTCTGGATTCCCAGAAATTTTCCCACCTGTTTCATCAGCAATATACTCTCTTGATCTGGATATCGCCATTTTAATTAAAATAGCTGCCAGCGGAGCAAAGATAATAGCAACCAGCTGCAGTAAAGCTCCAGCGCCATTATTATTGCGGCGGCCGCCAAAAATCATTCTGAACCTTCCCATTCTGGCCAGAAAAGCTAAAGCTCCTGCCATTACTGCTGCCATGGTGCTGATTAGAGTATCTCTATTTTTAACATGGGCCAGCTCATGAGCGATTACTCCTTCTAATTCATCTTCATTTAACAGGTTAATTAAGCCCTGAGTTACTGCAACTGCAGCATGTTCGGGATTTCTACCGGTTGCAAAGGCATTGGGCTGATTTGATGGTGTTAAATAAATATCAGGCATCGGCAGTTCAGCATTTTGACTGAGCCTGCGGACAATTCTGTAGATTTCAGGTGCTTCAGCCTCACTTAAGGGTTGGGATTTAGTCATTTTAATTGCAAGTTTATCACTGTTCCAGTAGCTGATCAAGTTAATTGCCAGGGCAAAGATAAAAGCCATCACAATTCCATCCTCACCAGCAATCATTCCTCCAAAAAACATAAAAACAATTATTAAAGAAAACATTAATAAAAATGTTTTTGTGCGGTACATAAGATCTCCTCCTTAGAGTAAAATATATCTATTTCTAATCTAATTCTACAGCAATATTACAGCTTATACAAATTAAAATTTGATGAGAAATTAGTCCTTCAAAATAGAGGAATTTCTATCTCTTTGTTTAAATATGGATATAGTGATCAAATAAATAAAAAAGGTGGTTATTATGAAAACAGAAAAAGAAAAGATGTTAGCAGGAGAGATGTACAATCCTCAGGATAAAGAACTTGCAGCAGATAGATTAAGGGCAAAAAAATTATGCTATAAGTATAATAATCTGGCTCCTCAGGAAGGTGAAAAGAAAAATCTTGTTTTAAAAGAACTGCTGCAGACAGATAAGGGACCATACATAGAGCCTAATTTTTACTGTGATTATGGTTATAATATCGAAGTTGGAGAAATGTTTTATGCGAATCACAACTGTGTTTTACTGGATGTAAATACAATTACCATTGGAGATAATGTGATGCTGGGGCCGGCAGTCCAGATCTATACTGCTACTCATCCTCTGGAAGAAAAGGCCCGCAACTCAGGCCGGGAACTTGGTTTTCCTGTTGAGATTGGAGATAATGTCTGGATTGGTGGGGGAGCAGTTATCCAGCCGGGAGTTAAAATTGGTGATAGTGCTGTAATCGGAGCTGGAGCAGTGGTAACTAAAGATGTAGCTGCAGGTCATTTTGTTGGTGGTAATCCAGCCCGGGTAATTAAAGAAATTGATAACAGCTAAATTTTAAACTTAATCTTTGAGCTGCTTAAATAAATTTATGGCTGAGGAGGCTAAATTTTGGATACTACAACAATAACAATTATATTTATTGTTCTTTCAGCACTGCTGGCAGTTGTCTTAAGAAAAATTAAAAAAGATAAATGCCTTAAAGATTTTAGAGATGATATCGTCACTTTAGAACTATTAAATGGTCAGCAGTATAAAGGAGAATTAAATTTAAAAAGTTCAGGCTTAAAGTTTAACTATCCAGAGATAATAAAGGATGAAAAAAATCTAAAATTTTTAAGCTTTCTACTTTATAAAAATGAATACCCAGATATTCAGGCAGTTGTCCGCTACCACAAAGACCTAACTGAGGAAGGGAAAAAGTTGAGAGAAGAAGATTTTAAAAAAACTTTTCATCCTTCCCGCTGGCTCCGTCTCAGGCGTTCTATTTTAAATTTTCTAAAAATCATTAAAGATGCTGTTATTGAGATAATAAATTTATTGACCAGTCATTTTTCCAAAACAACTCCTGTTGGAGCAGCTATCAGCAGTAATGACCGCGAAGTTAATAAGATGAAAAATGAGCTCTATGGTCTGGTTGAAACATCCTATGAGCCACTGCTTGAGGATTATATAGGAGAAAGAGTAATTTTAGAGCTTAAAAAAGGCAGTGAATGGGTTAAATATAATGGAGTTTTAAAGGATTATACAGCAGAGTTTATTGAGCTGATTGATGTAGATTATGCCCCGGAGACAAGCGGCAGAATTGATGCAGATTTAATAGTTTTAAGAAAATATGGTATAGTTCGCAATTTAAGTGAGTAGAGATGATCAAACTAAAATTAAAAGGAGTGGTTTTAATGCCATTTATTAAAGTTCAGACCAATCAAAAAGTAAAAAAAGAGGAAGAATTATTAAAAAAATTATCAGCTGAGATGGCAGAGCAGCTTGGAAAGCCAGAATCGTATATTATGACAGCTCTGGAGGCCAATCTAAAGATGACATTTGGCGGTAGTACTGAAAAAACTGCTTTCATTGAAGTTAAAAGTATTGGTCTCAAGCAGTCAATGACGGAAGAACTATCTCAATTTATCTGTGAATTTATTGAACAGGAGCTGGAAATAGAGCAGGATAGAATTTATATTGAGTTTGCTGATGCTCCAGGTGCAATGTGGGGCTGGGATGGAGGCACCTTTTAGATAGGGGGAGGTATTTATGGCAGCACTGATTACAGGTTACTATATAGAAAAAGATTATATTAAAAAATTTGAAAATTTATCCGAGGAAATTTCTAACAAAAATGAAGATTCCTTTAGCTGGTATCACCTTAATGTGCTGGAGACAGAAGCCAAAGATTGGTTAAAAGAAAAAAGCGGTTTATCTGATATTGTAATTAAAGAGCTGATTTCCGAAGAAACCAGACCTCGAGTTTTAAGAGATGAAGACGGAATTCTGCTCAACCTGCGGGGCTTAAATTTAAATCCTGACTCAGATGAAGAAGATATGGTTTCTCTGCATCTGTGGATCGAGCCCGGCAGAATAATTACCACCCGCAGTGAGCGGGTATTTACCATTGATGATATTGATAAGAGTTATCAGAGTGGAGACGGCCCCCGGAATACTGCCGATTTTTTAATCAGAGTGCTTGATGGGATAATTGACCGGATTAGTGATTATATCTATGATATTGAAGAGCAGATTGATAAAATGGAAGAAGAAGTTTTAACAGCTGAAAGATCTAAACTTCGCTCAATGATTTCAGAAAAGAGAAGAGAAGCTGTTATTATCAGGCGCTATATAGTACCTCAGAGAGAATCAATGGCCCGGTTATATAAAGAAAAAATTGCCTGGCTGGATGAAGATGATAAAGAATATATTTATGAATTTTCTAACCGCTCAATTCGCCAGATTGAAGAGCTGGATACAATTCGTGATCGGGCAGCTTTGGTTCAGGAAGAATTAAATAATAAGATAAATGATCAGATGAATAGAACAATGTATATTCTTTCTATAGTTGGTAGTATCTTTTTACCCTTGGGTTTTTTAACCGGCTTATTTGGAATTAATATTGGTGGGATGCCCGGGACTGAAAGCAGTGCAGCTTTTGGGATTTTTTCAGTTTTAATGCTGGTGATTATTGGAATTGAATACTGGCTCTTTAAACGGAATGACTGGATTTAATCCACCTTAAATGTTAAAATTTTATAATAGTAAATAATAAAATAAGGTTGGTGTATAGTAGAATGAGAGATTTAAGTCTTTTAACAGATTTTTATCAGCTGACTATGGCCCAGGGATACTGTGAAAAAGGAAAAACAGAAAAGGCAGTATTTGATCTTTTTTACAGAGATAATCCCAGTGGTAATGGTTATGCTATTTTTGCTGGTTTAGAACAGATCATTGAATTTGTAGAGAATTTAGAGTTTAAAGAGGATGATATTGAATATTTAAGGAGTCAGGGATTTAAAGAGAGATTTTTAGATTATCTAAAAGATTTTCAATTTACAGGTGATATTTATTCAGTACCGGAAGGCAGTGTTGTTTTTCCGAAAGAACCACTGCTTAAAGTAGAGGCACCTATACTGCAGGCCCAGTTATTAGAAACCCCACTTTTAAATTTTATTAACCATCAGGCATTAATTGCTACTAAAGCAGCCAGAATTAATGAGGCAGCTCAGGGGAAGAATGTGCTGGAATTTGGCCTGAGGCGGGCCCACGGACCGGATGCAGGCATTTATGGAGCAAGAGCTGCTGTAATTGGTGGCTGTTCAGGGACTTCCAATGTCTTAACCGGTAAGAAATTTGGAGTTAAGGTTAGTGGCACCCATGCTCACAGCTGGGTCATGAGTTTTGAAAGCGAACTGGAAGCTTTTCGGACCTATGCTGAAAATTTTCCCAATAGTGCTATTCTCCTGGTTGATACCTATGATACTTTAAAATCTGGAGTTCCTAATGCAATTAAAGTTTTTAAAGAGATGAAGGAAAAAGGAATTGATTCAGATCTATTTGGAATTAGACTGGATAGTGGAGACTTAGCCTACCTTTCTAAAGCGGCCAGAAAAATGCTTGATCAGGCAGGTCTGGAAGATGCAGTGATAGTCGCATCCAATAATCTTGATGAAGATATTATAACTTCACTTAACCTGCAGGGTGCTCAGATTGATCTCTATGGGGTGGGGACAAAACTAATTACTTCCTATGACTGTCCTGCTTTTGGCGCAGTTTATAAGATGAGCGAGTATAATGAGCAGCCCAAAATTAAGCTTTCTGATAATATTGAAAAGATGACCGATCCAGGAAATAAAAAATTGATTAGAATTTATGATAAAAAGCAGAGTGAAATCAGAGCAGATTTGATTGCCCTTGAGGAAGAGAAAATTAGTGCAGATAAAGATTTAGTTTTATTTGATGCCAGAGATACCTGGAAAACTACTACCCTTAAAAAGGGTAATTATGAACTTAGAGAAATGATGGAACCAATTTTTAAAAATGGTAAATTAGTTTATGATTCTCCATCAGTGGCTGAAATTAAAGAGTATGCAGAAAAGGAAAAAGAAAGTCTGGGAGCAGAATATAAAAGATTGACCAATCCCCACATAATGAAGGTAGATCTCTCAGATGAACTATATGAATTAAAGCAAAAACTTATTCAGGAAAATAAAATAGAAAAATAAAATTTTAGAGTTGAACCTGATACTAAAAAGGGGGAACTATAATTATGGTTAACAAAAAAGAAAGAGCTAAAGGTGCTTTGATGGGTGCTTTTATTGGAGAAGCTCTTGGTGTTGGACCCCACTGGTATTATGATCTGGAAGATATGCGAGAAGAATATGGTGACTGGATTGATGATTATACTGAACCTAAGGCTGACAGATATCACGGAGGTCTTAAGGCTGGAGAAATATCTCAGGCTGGAATTCTACTTAAAATGATGACTGAGCATTTAATTGAAAATGATGGCTATGATCAGGCTGCTTTCTGTAAAATGATGGACGAAGATTTTTTGCCTAAAATCTCCGGGAAGGCGATGGCTGGACCTGGAGGATATACAAGTCAGTCAATGCGCCATCTCTGGCGGGCAAGGGTGAAAAATAAACTACCCTGGGATCAGGTAGCAGGTAATGCTGATACTACTGAGGCAATTGAAAGAAATATTGCTCAGGCAATTTTTTATGCAGAAGATCTTGAAGATTTGAGTCTGAATATTACTGAAAATACAGCTTTAACTCAGGCTGATAATCTGATTGGATCTTTAACTGTAGCCTACAGTTCAGTGCTTGCTCTTTTGATTCGGGGAGAAAAACTTGATCCGGAAATTTCTAAAAAACTAATGCAGGCTGTAGATCAGGGTAAATTACCCTTCCATAAGGTAACTTCTGATAATTTAAATCCACCTGCAGGAGATAAGATGGTCAAAGAGTCTGACCTCTATGGTGAGGGGGTCTTTGCCTCTCCTGATGGATTGCTTTCCCCTTCTTATATGGCTCGAGCAGCTGAGGATCAGAATATAGTAATTGAGCCTGCCTGGAAAGCTTCAATTGTTTACGGAATGCCCTGTGCAATTTATCATATGCTGCCTGCAGTTTATTATCTAGCTGCTAGATTTAAAGATGATTTTGAAGCAGGAGTGCTCAATGCCCTTAATGGAGGCGGCCAGAATCAGGTGAGAACAATGCTGACCGGTGCCTTAATCGGAGCTCAGGTTGGTTTTTCCAGGATCCCTGAAAGATTTATTGAAGGTCTCAAGCAGAAAGATGAACTGCTTAACTTAGCTGACAGGCTTGCAGAAAAAATTGAATAAGATAAATTTTTAAGCTGTTTTGATGGTTTGATTTAAACTGTCAGAACAGCTTTCTTGATTTTACTCTCTTAGATTAATAAATAGCTTAAAATATTTAAGGTATTCTTCTGCAAAAATACTGTCTTTTAAATAGACAAAGTTAAACTCTCTTTTGATATTAAAGCCCTTAATTTTTAAAGCTGATATTTTATTTTTTTTCAAATAATTTTCAGCTGCCGCCTGAAAGATAAAAGAAATTCCTTTATTTTCTGCAACCAGGGTTTTAATAGCATTTAGATTACCAATTTCTAAATAACTGGTAAAACTCTCTGGATTTAAATTATTAGTATAAAGAATCTGTTCTAAAATTTCTCTGGTCCCGGATCCACCTTCTCTTAAAATCAGACGTGAATCTAAGAGCTCATCTATTGTAATCTTTTTTCTGCTTAATTTTGAGTCTGTAGAGCAGATCCCAATGAATTTTTCCTTACTAAAAAGGTGATATCCAAACTTGGTTTTGTCAAAAAAGCCTTCTAGAACTGCAAAATTTATCTCTCCCGCTTTTAATTTCTCGAGCAGTGTTGTCGTGTTTTCAACCAGCATATCAAAATTAAGCTCAGGATTTTCTGACATTGCCTGGTTTAAAATATCGGGCATTACAAATTCTCCAATAGAGAGAGTAGCACCAAATTTTATGCTTTGCTTGGATGATTTATTGCTGACAGCTTTTGCTATTTCTTTACTATCTGCAGCCATTCTTTCTGTATACTGATAGAGCTTTTTGCCGGCTTCAGTTAAACTAAGTTTTTTGCCGCTGTAATTAAATAATTTTATGTCATAATATTCTTCCAGATATTTAATGTGCTGAGTTACAGTTGGCTGAGTAACATGGAGTTTTTCAGCGGTTTTAGTATAATTTTTAATCTGACAGAGCTGCAGAAAAGTTTGATGTCTAAAATCTATCATTTTAATTTTTCCTCCCTAAATAGCTAAAAGCGTACAATTTTAAATCGATTAGCTATAATTTAAATTTATCAATAAATAAATTATTATAATTTTATTTTATCTATAATCTGTTATAAAATCAAGAATGAAAACAATAAGGGGGAAGATAAAGATGAATAAAATTAGTGATTATTTGGCAGGAATAATACTTACAATTATATTAGCTTTGACTGCTAAAGCTTTAAGCAGCTACATACCAATGCATTTAATCAGCGGCAGTGTGCTGGCACTGATGTTGGGAATGCTTTTAAATCCTATTATTAGAGAAATTTCTATTTTAAACAGCGGTATCAATTTTGTTTCCAAGAAAATTTTAAAGGCAGGAATTGTACTGATGGGACTTACTTTGAGTTTTTCTCAGGTTTTATCTGTCGGTGGTTATTCATTAATTGTGATGACCTTTACTCTGCTGACCGCCTTTGGAGGAGGGTATTTATTTGGCCGTCTTTTTAATATGAACTGGAAACTTTCAAGTCTTATTTCCGCTGGTACCGGTGTCTGCGGGGGCTCTGCAATTGCTGCAGTAGCTCCAACAATTGAGGCGGACAACAGCCATATTGCCTATGCTATTTCCGCTACTTTTATTTTTGATGTGCTGATGGTAATCTTATTTCCTCTAGCAGGCAGATATTTTGGTATGAGTGATTTAGGTTTTGGCCTCTGGGCGGGAACAGCAGTTAATGATACCTCCTCGGTGGTAGCAGCTGGCTATGCTTTTTCTGATGCTGCCGGCGCTTTTGCTGTGATAGTTAAATTGACCAGAACTCTTTCTATAATCCCTATAGTTATGATTTTTTCTGTGATCAATGCCAGAGAAAATAAAAAGCTGGGTTTAAGTTCAAATAAGCAGGAAGAAAAAGTTGAAATCAAAAATATATTTCCCTATTTTATTCTCTTGTTTTTAGTAATGGTCGCAGTTAAAAGTACCGGTTTAATTTCAGCTGAATTAAGCAGCAATATTGCTTCCATATCAAAATTCATGATGATTATGGCTTTAGGAGCAATTGGACTGACAACAAATTTTAGCGAGGTATCTGATTCAGGTATTAAACCATTACTGCACGGTTTTATTATCTCTTCACTGGTAGTTGTTGTTTCTTTTACAGTTCAGATCTTTATTGGTCAGATCTAGGCATTTAAATTTAGAAGAGCTCATGTTAAGATAAAGCTAAAGGAAGTGATTATTAATATGAATAATATAAAGTTTAAGGCACTGGAAGTAAGTGAGATTAATGGAGAATATAAAAGAGAAATTATTGAGAAAGAAATTAAGGATCTGCCAGCAGGAGAACTAATAGTTAATGTTAAGTATTCTTCTTTAAATTACAAAGATGCTCTATCTGCAGCGGGTAATAAGGGGGTTACCAGAGAATATCCCCATACACCCGGTATTGATGCAGCAGGCATAGTTGTAGAGGATCAAAGTGGAACTTATCAAAAAGGTGATGAGATAATAGTTACCGGTTATGATTTAGGAATGAATACTGCCGGTGGACTTGAGGAATATATCAGAATCCCAGCAGACTGGGCTGTAAAATTACCGGAGAATCTGACTTTAAAAGAAAGTATGATTTATGGTACAGCAGGTTTTACGGCAGCTCTCTCGGTTTATAAACTTCTAGCAGCAGCTGTTGAAGGGAAAGATATTCTGGTTACTGGTGCTTCCGGAGGAGTTGGGAGTTTTGCCTCTGCCATTCTAGCAAAGCTCGGTTATGAAGTTACAGCAGCAACTGGTAAAACTGAGGCAGAAGCTTATTTTAATAACTTAGGGGTAAAAAATATTATTGATAGAAAAGAACTTGATGATGATTCTGCTAAAATGCTTTTAAAGGAAAAATGGTCTGGAGTTATTGATACAGTTGGAGGTAATTTGCTTTCTACCGCAATTAAATCAACCAGATATGGTGGAGCTGTAACCTGCTGTGGAAATGTAGCTTCTGCAAAACTGGATCTGAATGTTTATCCCTTTATTTTAAGAGGAGTCAGCTTATTTGGAATAGATTCAGTTCAGTGCAAAAGAGGCTTGCGAGAAGAGATCTGGCAGAAAATTGCCTCAGACTGGAAAATTGAACAACTGGATGATTTTTCTAATCAAGTAATTTTAAATGACTTAAATGAGCAGATTGATAAAATGCTGGCCGGAGATTCAAAAGGTAGAGTTATTGTTAAAATATAATTTTTAGCTAATTAAATAGTTTATTGCAGAAGAGTGGCTGTTTTCAGCTGCTCTTTTTTTTAGGAAAAATCAAAAAATAATTATCTTTAATTCATATTCTCTTCACATTTTTTTATTATACTATAAGAGAAGAAGGAAGAGAAGAAGGTTAATATAGTAAGTGCTGTTTAATATTTAACAATCACGATATTGTTGTTGACAGAATTAAACCCGAGTGTTATACTATGTTTAAGATACATTGCAGGGGTATCCTGGGGTTGAAAAAGGAGGAAGTTAGAATGAAAATAAGATCACTGCTAACTTTAATCATAGTTTTAGTAATTGGATCTTTTTCTATTGTTTTGGCTCAGCCTGGATTTGGACCTGGATCAATGCCGGGGCCAGGGATGATGGGGCCGGGAATGATGGAATCAGTTGACAGTGAGTATGATTTTTTAGTTAAAATGATACCACATCATGAAGAAGCAGTTTACAATGCAAAGATTCTAAGAGATAACACAAATAGAGAAGAGATGCGTGAATTTGCTAGAGATATTATAAAAGTACAGACTCAGGAAATTGAAGAAATGAAAAAATATCTGGCTGAGTGGTATCCTGACAGAACAAATAATTATCAGTACCAGCCGATGATGGGAGATTATAAAAATCTTAGTGGTGAAGAGCTGGATTATGCCTTTTTAGAAGATATGATTTTTCACCACATGGGAGCAGTTATGATGTCACAGCAGTTAATTGTACAGGATCTGGCTGAACACCGCTCTGTATATTTGCTGGCTCAGAGTATTAGAGACAGTCAGCGTCAGGAAATTTTTATGATGCGTGATTGGCTTGATAAATGGTATAACTGAAGTAATAATTTTAAAACAGGAGGGATAATGATGATGGGATTTGGCCCTGGAATGATGGGTGGAGGATTTTCAATTATATTCTGGATAGTAATCATTGGAGTAGTATATTATTTCTTTAAAGAATATAACAGACATAACCATAATAATAGTCATGATCGTAGAAGTGGTGGCCCGGATTATAAGGGGCGAAGAAATTTTGATGATAATCGAGATGAATTTAATAATAGAAAAGAAATTGAATATAGAAAAAGTGAAGATAGTGCAGAAAAGATTGCCAGAGAGCGTTATGCTAAAGGCGAAATTACTAAAGAAGAATTGAAAGAAATACTTGATAATTTAAATAATTAGATTTAAAATATAAGGAGGAATAATGATGATTGACATCCTCCCCGCCCGTTCCTATCGTCACGAACGAGGATTCCTTAAAAGAACTTGCGAGGTTGTCGAATGATTAGAAGACAGTCTATTTCTAGTAGCCCAATATGACTTCGACTTCAGGCTGTGCCATCAGCCCTCCTGAGATAGCCGACTATACATTTCACTAACTCTCCTTTTTATAACGCATTGTTGAGTTAGTATGAAGGGCATCGAGCCCTCCTCATTAGTATAATCCTAGCATTATGCTAATATAGGCACTCAGGCACTTAGACTATTACCATCTAAGTAGGTTGTTGCTCTAAATATTTATTAGATATATTACGACTTGCATTTAAATCAGAGTGGATATGATTACCACACTCGCAAGAGTATAGATTAGTTTTGCGGTTAGATTTTTTAATTTTGTTGCATTTAGAACAACTCTGGGAGGTATATTTAGGATTTATATATTCCACCTTAATCCCAACTAATTCAGCCTTATATTGAATAAATTGTTGGAGTTGATAGAAAGTCCAGCTGTGGATGTTTCTATCAGCTCTATTAAGACTCCTAGCAGTATTTCGGATATTCTCTAGATTTTCCATAATTATAGTCCCAACTTTCTTTTGCACAGCAAAATTAATAAGCTGGCGGCTAATTTTATGGTTTAAATCAGTCATCCATCTCTGCTCTTTGTCATTAATTCTTTTAATAGCTTTAACTTTTTTAGATTGACCCAGTTTTCTTCTTAACATACGATATTTTTTACGGATAAAACCTGCCTGTTTACCATTATAAAATTGGCGATTAATTTCTTTACCTTGAGGGGTTTTAACACTGGCAACCGCTAATTGTCGAAGTCCTATATCAATTCCCATTAAATTAGAATTAGTATTTTTTTTAACAGCAATTTTAATTGTTACAGCAAAGTACCATTTACCTCTTTTGTGGAAGAGACTGGCTTTACCTAATTTGCAGCCACTATCGATATGCTTCTGCAGCTTTTCAAATCTTTCAGTCTGCTTAACAGGGAAGGCAAATCTCTGACATTTAGTAGTATAAAGAGGGATTGAAATTATATGGTGATCAATTTTATAATTTTGATTATTATAGCAGATAGGCTGGTTAGCTTTGAATTCGATATTATCTTTATCAGAACCAGAATTTAAAAATAGTTTATAGAGAGTTTTAACTTCTCTAATATTCTGATTCTTAACAGCGGCAGGTAGGTTTATCTCTTTAAAGTCAGCAGAACTTAATTTAATTTCTCCTGCTTTAAGTTTGGCAGCGACAGCCTGACGATTTTTAACTACTTCTGCAATGTTATTTAAGAATATATATTTTTTTCTTTTAGTTGGCTTTAATAACTCCAGCACATATGTTAATTGCATATCAAACACCTTTTTCATTAATTATTAATATCAATGATATTTTAAACCAATGCAAAAAACTTTATTACTAAGTATATTATACCACTAAAAGAACAAACGTTCAACAGATATAAAGCTTTTTTAAATATAAACTAGCCGATTCATCCCCGCCCATTAGCATAAGCGAGGCTTTCTCGGCTAAATTCGGTAATATACTATATTTATAGCGAGAAACTGATAATTTATTTATAAAACCTTTAAAGTTATAGGGGGATAAAAGGGTGAAGAAAAACACTAAAAAGGAATTATCTGCAGAACAGCAGCAGAAATTAATTAAAATATTAAGGGAACGATTTGAAAAAAATATGGATCGTCATCAGAATCTTAAATGGTCTGCGGTAGAAACTAAACTTTTATCTAAACCGGAAGAATTGTGGTCGTTAAATGAAATGGAAAAAACAGGTGGAGAACCGGATGCTGTTGATTTTGACCAGAATAGTGGAGAATATATATTTGTCGACTGTGCAGCTGAAAGTCCTGCCGGAAGAAGGAGTCTCTGCTATGATCGGGAAGCACTTGAGTCAAGAAAAAAGAATAAGCCTGAAAATAGTGCCCTTGATCTGGCTGCGGATATGGGGATAGAAATTTTAACAGAAAAAGAATACCGAAAGCTGCAAGAGTTGGGAGAGTTTGATTTAAAAACTTCAAGCTGGATAAAAACTACCAAAGAAATTCGAGAACTGGGTGGAGCACTTTTTTGTGACCGTCGTTATGATCATGTTTTTGTTTATCATAATGGTGCCCAGTCTTATTATAGCTCCAGGGGCTTTCGCGGATTACTGCGGGTTTAATCCAAAAAATATGCCTGCTTATCAATTCAACTTGTTTTATAACTCTTAAGATGTTAAAATTTGATAAGTAAGTTATTATAAATTATGATTTAAGACAATTAGAATATACAAGAGGTGCAAAAATGGAGGAATTGAAAGAAGCTTTTATTGTCGATCTTAAAAAGACCAGTAAAGATGGAATTGAAGAATTATTAGTTTTTTTAGAAGAAATTGATTTTTATAAAAAGCCAGCTAGCATCAGACATCATTTAAACAGGACAGGTGGACTTTTAGAACACACTGAAAATGTTAAGAGAGAATATTTAAAATTAAATGAAGAAATTTCTGCAGGTATTCCCCGGGAAAATATTATTCTTCAGGCTTCACTGCATGATATCGAAAAATGTTTTGCCTATACTTCTGAGATGCAGCATACCATTACTCCAGGCCAGAATAATTTTTTAAGAAGTCTGGTCAGAGATAATATGGAAATGTATAATAATTATGGCCTTGATAAATATGTTGAAGATAAAGAATTTATAATATCTAAAGAATATGCCAGTGATTTAATTAAGTGGTTTAAGGATGGGCGGAATGTTGCTCCACCTGATTTAAGAAATGACTGGAATTATAACGAGGATAATTTACCATTAAACCATTCAATGCGGGCGATTCTTGAAGCATCTAAATTTATTGATTTAGAGGAGAGAGATATTCTTGCAATTACTTATCATATGGGACCTTATGGCCCCTTTGATGAGCGTAAAAGAAGTAAAGCAGAAGAACTCTATCCTGATGTAAGACTTCTTCACCTGGCTGATTCCATAGCCACTAAAAAAGAGGATATTGAAGAAGATTTGAATGGTAATTAAATAGATAGATCTATTTAAGATCTCTTTTAATTGAGGTGTTTTTAGATTATGAAAAAGAAAATAAAAATTTCTCAAGCAGAAATTGATTACCTAAAAGCTAAAGACCGGAGGATGTCAGATTTAATTGGGTATCTTGGTGAAATAAATAGATATTATACTCCTGATCCTTTTACTTCCTTAACTCAGAGTATTGTCTACCAGCAGCTTTCCGGCAGTGCGGCTGATTCTATCTGGAAGAAAGTAAATAAGATTCTTCCTAAGTTAACGCCTGAAGCTGTTGCTGCTGTTCCTGAAAGCAAATTGAAAGAAGCCGGTCTATCCGAGCGTAAAGTTAATTACCTTAATAATCTGGCAGAAGCAGTTTTGGAGAATAATGTTCAGCTTGCTAAAATTGAAGAGCTTTCCGATGAGGAAATAATTGAACAGTTAACAGCTGTTAAAGGAATTGGCCGCTGGACAGCAGAGATGTTTTTAATATTTTCTTTAGTTAGAAGAAATGTAATCAGTTATTATGATTTAGGTATTAGGAAGGGAATTCAGTGGTTTTATGGTTTGAAATCTGAGCCGTCCGAAAAGGATTTTAAAAAGTTTAAAAGAAAATTCTCGCCTTATAATACAGCAGCTTCTTTTTATATCTGGGAGGTAACTGCCCAGAATCTTGATCAGACTTTTAAAAATGCTGAAGAATTATCTACTGCTAATAAAGTGGTCTATTATGACTCACCAATTGGGTTAATTGAGCTCCAGGCTAGTCAGGGTGAGCTATTGAGCCTTCAATTTCAGAAAGTAAAGCGCTATCAGGAAGAGGAGACAGCTGTTTTGTCAGCCTCTAAAACACAGTTGGATGAGTATTTCGAGGGAAAAAGAAAAGAATTCAAGCTTCCACTTAGAATTGAAGGTACGGATTTTCAAAAAAGTGTCTGGAAACAGCTAAGGGAAATTCCTTATGGAGCTACCTTTTCTTATAAGGAAATAGCAGAAACAATCGGGAATGACAAAGCTTATAGAGCAGTTGGTAATGCAAATAATAAAAACAGCATTCCAGTTATTATTCCCTGCCATCGGGTAACTGCAAGTAGTGGTGAAATCGGTGGTTATGGAGCGGGAATCTGGCGGAAAAAGTGGCTGCTTAAGCATGAAAATAAGAATAAATTATGATATATTTTATATAAATTATAAAAGAGGTGATGTTAATGGATAAATTTGCAATTTTCGCATTTAACGGAGAATTAATGTGCTTTCAGCATGTACTGCTTAACGCGCTGGACTTAGCTGAAAAAGGACATGAGGCAAAAATTATTTTTGAAGGTGAAGCAGTAAAACTGGTTCAAAAACTGGAAGAGTCAAATAACAAAAACTACTTTGAAGCTAAAGAGAAAGGGCTAATTGACTGTATCTGTAAAGCCTGTTCTGCTAAACTGGGAGTATTAGAATATAACGAGAAAACTGATATTCCTCTCAAAGGTGATATGAGTGGTCATCCTTCTATGGAAGCCTACATAAAAGATGGTTATCAAATTATAACTATGTAGATTTATAAAAATTATTTAATTTAAACATTAAAACAAAAATAAAAGATTTGAGCCCGAAAGAAATAGAATAATTTTCTGTTCTTTCGGGTTTTAGAATTTAAAAGAGGTGAGAGAAATGTCAGGATCAGTACTGGGAGATTTATTTAAAATTTCAACCTGGGGAGAATCACACGGTAAAGCCTTAGGTGTTGTAATTGACGGCTGTCCGGCCGGACTTGAAATTTCAGAAGCAGATATCCAAAAAGACTTAGATAGGAGAAAGCCAGGTCAGTCACCATTTACAACTCCCCGCAAGGAAAAAGATGAGGTAGAAATTCTTTCGGGTGTATTTGAAGGTAAGACAACTGGAACTCCAATTTCGATGATTATTTATAATAAAAATCAGCGTTCAAAGGATTATTCTGCTTTAAAAGATGTCTACAGACCGGCCCAATCTGATTACAGTTATGATTTAAAATATGGTTTTAGAGATCATAGAGGAAGTGGACGGGCTTCAGGCAGAGAAACGGCGGCCAGAGTTGCAGCAGGAGCGGTAGCGAGAAAAATACTGGCTAAGCTTGGGGTTGAGATTACAGCCTACACAGCCTCGATTGGACCTGTGGCAGTTGACTCGGAAAATTTTAATCAGGACAATATTCAGAAAAACTTTTTGTATATGCCGGATCTTGAGGCAGCCAAAGAAGCAGAAGCATATTTAACAAAATTGATTGAAGAAAACAATTCTTCTGGTGGTACAATTGAATGCAGGGTAAAGAATATACCTGCTGGGCTGGGAGATCCGGTCTTTGATAAAACTGATGCTCTGCTCGCCAGAGCGGTAATGTCAATCGGTGCTGTCAAGGGTGTAGAAATTGGCAGTGGTTTTAAGGCTTCTAAAATGACCGGTCATCAGCACAATGATTTTTTCAATTATCAGCAGGGAGAAATAACTAAATTAACTAATAATGCCGGCGGTACCTTAGGTGGGATTACAGATGGCAGTGATATTGTATTGAGAGCTGCTGTAAAACCTACCCCTTCAATCGAAAAAACTCAGCAGACTGTAAACAAAGCTGGGGAAAATATTGAAATTAATATTGAGGGACGACATGATCCGGTAATTGTTCCCCGAGCAGTTGTGGTTGTAGAAGCAATGATATCTTTAATTTTAGTAGATCTGCTTTTAAAGAATATGACAGCCAGGATTGATTATCTTGAAAGAGTATACAATTAATATAAATAAGGAGCAAGAAAACCACCTGTAATTTTATAATGCCAGGTGGTTTTAAATATTTATATTAAATATTAATCGTTTACCTGTGTTTAGACTAGAGATTATAATTAATCCTAAGTAACTGACTTATATTTCTTGTTAATCAACTCTAAAAAAACTTGATATTATTTAGTGACTATTCTATACTATAGTAGAATGCTCGAAATTAAAAATAAGCTGAAAGTTTATTTTTTTTGCGCTTTATTGAAAATGAATTTCAATTTCGTTAAAGTGGTGTTTTAATAAGATTATTTAATTCAGTGGAGGTGTATTTTTATAAAATTAATTGTAGAAGACTTAAAGGTTGGATATGATGATACTTTGGTTGTAAAAGGTCTGAATTTAGAAATTCCTGAAAATAAGGTTACGGCAATAATTGGTGCAAATGGAAGTGGTAAATCAACTTTGTTAAAGTCAATCACTCGAATAATTCCATATGATTCTGGGAATGTTATTCTTGATGGTGAAGAAATTAATAATATTGATACTAAAGAACTGGCTAAAAAGCTCTCTATATTACCTCAAACTCAGGAAATTACAGAAGGTCTTACAGTGGGAGAACTTGTTTCCTATGGTCGTTTTCCCCATCAGAGTGGATTAGGTAGATTAAAAAGAGAAGATTATTATGCGATCGATAAAGCTTTGGAGATGACAGGAACTGATAAATTTAAATATAGATCTTTGGATGCTCTCTCAGGTGGTCAGAGACAGCGGGTCTGGATAGCTATGGCTTTAGCTCAGGAAACAGAGACAATATTTTTAGATGAACCTACAACCTATCTTGATCTTGCTCATCAACTTGAAGTTTTAACCCTGCTTTCGGATTTGAATAAAAATGAAAATAGAACTATTGTTATGGTTTTGCATGACTTAAATCAGGCAGCCCGTTTTGCTGATTTTATTATTGCAATGAAAGATGGAAAAATAGTTAAAGCTGGAGATCCGGAGGAAGTTATTTCTGCTCCAGTACTAAAAAAAATATTTAATATTGACGCGATGATTGGAAGAGATCCTGTAACAGATAAACCAATGTGTTTGACCTATAATATTATAAATGGAGGAAATGATAATGAAAAAGAAAATTATAACAATTATGCTGACACTGCTTCTGGCTTTTAGTTTAACAGCATTTACAGCCGGAGCAGAAGAGACAATAACTTATGAATCAGAAAATGGTCCGATTGAGGTTCCTGCTAATCCTGAGAGAGTAATAGTGCTTTCTTCTTTTACTGGTAATGTTTTAGCACTTGATGTAAATCTTGTGGGAGTAGATTCCTGGTCTAAAAATAATCCTAATTATGATCTGAAAGGTATTCCTGCAGTAACAGATGATAATCTAGAAAAAATTCTGGAATTAAATCCCGATTTGATTATTGGCCTTTCTAACATAAAAAATATTGACCGTTTAAGTCAAATAGCTCCAACCGTTACTTATACATACGGTAAACTTGGTTATTTGGAACAGCACCTTGAAATTGCTAAGTTATTAAATAAAGAAGAGGAAGCAAGAGAGTGGATTGCAGATTTCAAAAGCCGTGCAGAAGCTGCTGGCGAGAAAATTAAAGATAAGATCGGGGAAGATGCAACAGTAACAGTTATTGAAAATTTTAATAAAGAATTATATGTTTTTGGAGATAACTGGGCTAGAGGGACTGAAATTCTTTATCAGGAAATGGAACTTGAAATGCCTGAACGGGTTAAGGAACTTGCTTTAGAAGATGGTTTCCATGCTCTCTCATATGAAGTTCTACCTGAAATAGTTGGTGATTACCTAATTATTTCTAAAAATACTGAAACTGACACATCATTCCAGGAAACAGAGACCTATCAGAATATCCCTGCTGTAGAAAATGGGAGAGTCTTTGAGGCAGATGCCACCAAATTTTATTTTAATGATCCAATTACTTTAGAATATCAGCTGCAGTTTTTTATAGATAACTTTTTAAACTAACTGTAGTTTTATAAAAAGTCTGTTATTGAATCTGAAATTTAAAGAGGGTTTTTTATGATTAAGAATGCAAAAAAAAATGAAATCAAAAAGAAGCTAGAATTTAAATATATTTTAGCAGCAAGTTTAGCAGTTCTGTTAATGTCATTTTTAACTGCAGTGGCAGTGGGCGCAGCTGAAGTATCTTTAAGTCAGGTCTGGCAGGCTTTAACTTTTAGCGGGAGCTCAGATAAAATTATCATGCTTCAAGAAATTAGAATTCCCAGAACCACAGCGGCTGTGGTTGTTGGTGCAGCTTTAGCTGCTGCTGGAGCTATTATGCAGGGGATGACCAAAAATCCTCTTGCCGACCCCGGTTTATTCGGCCTGACAGCAGGAGCAAATGCTGCTTTAGCCTTTTCTTTAGCAATTTTCCCTACCCTTAATTATTTTGGAACTATGCTGTCTAGCTTTTTAGGAGCAGCTCTGGGAGCTGGACTGGTATTTGGAATTGCATCAATAAATAAAAGAGGATTTTCTCCTTTTAGAATAGTTCTTGCTGGTTCTGCAGTTTCTACTTTTCTTTATGCTGTTGCAGAAGGGGTTGGAATCTACTTTCAGATTTCTAAAGATGTTTCAATGTGGACAGCAGGAGGCCTGGTTGGTGTCAGTTGGTTACAGCTTAAGTTAATTGCACCATTTGTGCTGCTAAGTCTTGCTGCAGCTTTTTTTCTTTCCAGGCAGCTGACAATTTTAAGCTTAAGAGAAGAAATTGCAGTTGGTCTTGGTCAGAAAGTTTTTAGAACCAAAATATTTTTATTTTTGATTATTATTACCTTAACTGGACTTTCAGTTGCTCTGGTTGGCAATATTGTCTTTTTAGGTTTAATGATCCCACATCTTGTTAGAGCAGTTGCCGGCAGAGATTATCGTTTTATCCTTCCCCTGTCTGCAGTTTTTGGTGCTATATTTATGCTGCTAGCAGATCTTTTGGGGAGAACAATTAATGCTCCTTATGAGACACCTGTGGTAGCGATTATTGCTATGCTGGGACTGCCGTTCTTTTTGATGATTGTTAATAGAGGGAGAAGCGATTTTTAATGTTTAAGCCTGAAATTATAAAAAAACAGAAGATAATAATTTTTAGCCTAATGATCTTAATTGTCCTAACATCACTGCTTAACCTGGTATTTGGAAATTCTATTCTAACATTAGATAGAATAATTCCGGTACTTCTTGGTCAGGGCGAGTTTAATGAAAACTTTATTCTTTTTTCTATTCGTCTGCCCCGTCTTTTAATTACGCTTATGGCAGGTATGGCTTTAGCACTTTCCGGTTCAATACTGCAGGGACTGACCCGAAATGATCTCGCTGATCCGGGAATAATTGGTATCAACTCAGGAGCAGGTTTTGCAGTTGCCTTATTTTTTCTTTATTTTCCTGTAGAGGCAGGTAAGTTTATCTATTTTTTGCCTTTAGCGGCATTTGGAGGGGCATTAATAACTGCCATTTTAATTTATCTTTTCTCTTATGACAAGAATAGTGGTATTAAACCTATTAAGTTAATTTTAGTTGGAGTTGGATTTTCTACTGCCTTATCAGGAGCCATGATGGTCTTGATTTCTTCTGCAGATAGAGCAAAAGTAGAGTTTATTTCACGCTGGCTGGCTGGAGATATTTGGGGTACTGATTGTCCCTTTGTGCTGGCCCTGCTTCCCTGGTTATTAATTTTACTGCCGGCAGCATTGTATAAGGCAAATCGATTAAATATTCTGGCACTGGGTCACAGTGTGGCAGTTGGAGTCGGAATGAAGGTAAAAAGAGAGCAGGCAATTTTACTTATAATTGCGGTAGGTCTGGCAGCTGCAGCGGTCTCAGTGACAGGTGGAATTGCATTTGTTGGTTTAATGGCACCACATATTGCTAAAACTTTAGTTGGTAAGAGAAACCAGCTCTTTATTCCAGTAGCTGTTCTAACTGGTGGCTGGCTTCTTTTAGCAGCAGATACAATAGGTACAAATATATTTCAACCACAGGGTATTGCAGCTGGAATTATGGTTGCAGTAATTGGTGCTCCCTATTTTGTTTATTTAATTGCCAAAAAATAAAAATTTAAAAATTACATCTTTGATATGGTGTTTTTAATTTAATAAGCTGCAGCTTTTTAAAACTGCAGCTTATTTTTTAGGTTATTTTAATTAGTTATATTAAAAATATTTTCTTGTTTTATTGGCTATTTTGACCAGGGTTAGCATTACAGGAACCTCAACTAGAACTCCAACTACTGTCGCCAGAGCGGCACCTGACTGCAGACCAAAAACTGAGATAGCTGTTGCTACAGCCAGCTCAAAAAAGTTGCTGGCTCCAATCATTCCTGCCGGTGCAGCTACAGAGTGATTGATATTCCAGAGTTTGGACCAGCCATAAGCTATTATAAAAATGAAGAAAGTCTGAATGGTCAGTGGAACAGCAATTAAGAGAATATGGAAGGGATTATTTAAAATTACATCTCCCTGAAATGAAAAGAGTATAATTAAAGTTAAAAGCAGACCGATTACAGTAAGCTCACTTAAGTTTTTAAGAAAAATCTCTTCAAACCATTCTTTTCCTTTGTGTTTAAGTAAGTATTTCCGGGACAGATAGCCTGCTGTCAGCGGAATAACAATATATAAAATCACTGAGAGTAAAATTGTATCCCAGGGAACAGTTAAATTATTTAAGCCTAATAGAAACATAACCAGCGGAGCATAGGCAAAGATCAGGACCAGGTCATTGATTGAAACCTGAATTAAGGTGTAAGCTGGATCTCCATCAGTTAGATAGCTCCAGACAAAAACCATGGCTGTACAGGGTGCAGCTCCGAGCAGTATTGCTCCTGCAACATACTCCTGGGCCAGTCCGGCAGGGATTAAGTTTTTAAAGATCACCTGCAGAAACAGCCAGGCGAAAAAGTACATCGTAAAAGGTTTGATCAGCCAGTTGCTGACCAGGGTGACAGTTAATCCTTTTGGCTTTTTACCAGCTTCAAAAATAGAGCTGAAATCAATCTGGACCATCATGGGATAGATCATAAACCAGATTAAAATAGCAACAGGAATAGAAACCTGGGCGTATTCGAATTTGCTTAAGGTATTTGGAAAGGCTGGCCATAATCTGCCGACAGCTACCCCAATAATAATGCAGAGTCCAACCCAGATGCTTAAATATTTTTCAAAAATACTTAAAGAATTGTCATCATCTTTCACTTCAATTTCTGTTTTAGAATTTTCTTTTTTTAATTTATCACTCATAATAACCCCTCACTTTATATTAATAGATTCGGTTTTAATCATATGCCTGCTTAAAAAATAGAATAGCAGCTCAAACGAACAGACTAAGCTTAAACTGCTATTCTTATTTAATTAGATTTCATCATTCTTTACTTTTTCAATCAGCTCTTTAACTTTCTGATCAATAATTTCTCTTGTTTCTCTAAAAACTTCCATTGGGTGACCTGCCGGATCATCTAAGCCCCAGTCTTCTCTAAATTTACAGGGTATGTAAGGACATTCAACACCACAGCCCATTGTAATTAAAATATCCAGTTCAGAAGGAATCTCTTCCAGTAATTTTGGATAATGATCACTGATATCTATCCCAACTTCATCCATCGCCTTAACAGCGTTTGGCTTAACCTCTGGAGATGGATCAGTACCTGCACTGTAAACTTCTAAAATATCACCAGCATATTCTCTTGCAAAACCTTCTGCCATCTGACTGCGGCAGGAATTACCAACACAAATAAATCCAACTTTATACTTCATTTAATTTCTCTCCTCATAAATAATTATTTTATTTCAAAATTGAATCTTAAAATTACTACTTTGAAAATAGATTACTTTCAGGCAGTGTTTCACAGCTTAAAGAACTATTATTGTATTTTGCCAGTCGTTTTAGGTCCGCTCTGGCATCAGCAAAGTTGTTTAGCTCATCCTCAATTAAAAGTTTTAAAAATTGATGCTCACTCAGCATTTTTTCGTTGAGATGGTAATATATCCACTGAGCTTTTTTTCTGCCTTCAATTAAATTAACCTGCTTTAATTTGGCCAGATGTCTGGAAGCATTGGACTGATTAACCTGCATAATATTTTCTAATTCACAGACACAGAGTTCACTTTTAGCTAAAAGATTTAAAATCCTGATTCGGTTTTCATGGGCCAGAGCCTTTAAGACCTCAATAATCTCCACTTTAAGACCTCCTATATTCGAATATTCGATTTTAATCATATTTAAATTATATTTGTATTTTTTTAGATAGTCAAGTCATTTTCAATAATTTAAAATTTATTTTACATAGAGCTTAAGAGTTGAATTTCGATTGTTAAAGTCAATACTGATAAAAAATGATGTTTTTGTAACAATTAACCTAAATCGTAATCTATTAAATTAAAATTATAAAAGGGGTGTTAATTATGAAGGCAATAGTTATTGAGCATTATGGAGATGAAGAAGAATTAAAAGAAAATGAATTAGCGAAACCTGAACCAGAGGCTGATGAAGTTTTAATTGAAATCAAGGCGGCAGCTGTTAATCCAATCGATTGGAAATTAAGATATGGTTATCTTAAAGAAAAATTTCCCTTTGAATTTCCTATAGTCTTAGGCTGGGATGCAGCTGGAATAATCGAAAAAGTAGGAGAAAATGTAGATGCTTTTCAAAAAGGTGATCGAGTTTTTGTTAGACCAGAGCTTACAAATCGCGGTACTTATGCTGAATATACTACAGCAAAAGCGGAACTCGTTGCAAAGATTCCAGATAATATTAATTTCAAAGAGGCAGCTGCAGTTCCCCTAGCAGGCTTAACTGCTTATCAAACTCTTGTGGATGTTGGGAACTTGGACTCAGGTGAGAAAGTATTGATTCATGCTGGTGCCGGAGGGGTTGGTAATTTTGCCATTCAAATTGCTAAAAATCTGGGAGCCTATGTTGCAACAACTGCAAGCACTAAAAATGTAGAGTTTTTAAAATCTCTGGGAGCTGATGAGGTAATTGATTATACAAAAGATGATTTTTCTCAGGAGTTAGAAGATTATGATCTAGTTGTTGATACTCTTGGCGGAGAAGTACAGGAGAGAAGTTTTGATGTCCTCAAGAAGGGCGGTAAGCTGGTCTCGATTGTTAAAGAGCCTGATCAGGAAAAAACAGAAAAACTTGGTGTTGAAGCTAAGTTTCACTGGTTAATACCGGATGGGAAAGAACTTGCCTCACTGGCTGAAATGATGAAAAAGGAGAACCTAAAGCCTGTAGTAGGTACAGTATTTCCGTTTACAGCCCAGGGCTTGAAAGACGCTCATGAGCTCAGTGAAACCCATCATGCTAGAGGGAAAATTGTTATAAAAATTGATCAATAACTTAGTAAGTGGTCAGGAAAATTATTATCTTAGATTTAATGAAATTGAAGGAATACCTCTTTTTTAGATGAATTATAGTAAATATAAAATAAATTATTTAACTTAAAAAGAATTATTAATTTCATCTAAAACCAAATTAATTTATTGCGGGAGGTAATTATCATGGCTGGATTAATGTCAGGAAAAAAAGGAATAATTATGGGGGTAGCAAATAATAAATCTATCGCCTGGGAGACTGCAGAGAGATTAAAGTCAGAGGGAGCAGAACTTATTTTTACCTATCAGAATGAAAAAATTGGAGAAAAGGTTATTCCTTTATTTAAAGAAATTGGAGCCAAAAGCTATCACAGTTTAGATATCACAGATGACCAGGAATTCGAAGAAGTTTTTAAAAAGATTGGAGAAGACTTTGGAGGTCAAATAGATTTTATAGTCCACGCAATTGCCGGTGGTCCTAACAAAAAGGATTTAAAAGGGAAATATATGGATACTGATCGCAGTAGTTTTCTGCGCAGTATGGAAATAAGTGTTTACTCTTATGTTAAAGCTCTTCAGCTGGCTTATCCTTTTATGAAAGAAAAAGGAGGAGCAGCAGTTACCCTGACCTATTATGGAGGAGAAAAGGTGATTCCTAATTATAATGTTATGGGAGTTGCCAAGGCTGCACTGGAATCTTCAGTTAAATACCTGGCTGCAGATCTAGGTCGGGACAATATTAGAGTTAATGCCCTTTCACCAGGGCCAATTTTAACCAGAGCTGCCAGCGGTATTTCTGATTTTAGAGCTTTAATGAAAAATTTCAAAGATAAATCTCCTATGGGAAGATTAGTTGAGCAGAAAGAAGTTGCAGCAAGTGCCCTTTATCTGCTCAGTGATCTGTCCAGCATGGTAACCGGAGAGATTCTTCATGTAGATGGTGGTTATCATACCCAGGGATAGTATTTTTAATATAAAAAAAATATTCACTTAAAGAAAGTTTCAAAAGAAGCTAAATTAAAATAGAAATGAGGGGGAGATACTGATGGCTTATTTAATCTTTAAAACTATAATTTCAGCAGTTATAATTGTAGCTGTGTCAGAAGTTTCTAAAAGAAGTTCACTTTTGGGAGCAATTTTAGCTTCGCTTCCCCTGGTTTCTTATCTGGGAATCATCTGGCTTTATATAGATACTGAGAGTAAAACTCAGGTAGCTCAGTTATCAAGAAATGTTTTCTGGATGGTTATCCCCTCATTATCGTTTTTTATAGTCCTGCCGTTATTATTAAAGACTGAACTAAATTTTTATCTTTCATTAGCTATTTCAACAGTAATTATGATTGCTGTATATTTTGGAATGGTATTTATACTTCATAAATTTGGGGTAAATGTTTAGTATATTAGATGAAGTAGTGAAATTGTATTAGTAAAAAATTTAACATAAATTATGATACTTATTATCTACAATAAATATCAAGCTGATGATTTTGAAAAATTAATGGTGGTGGTTCTTATTTTTAATTTAGTTGAAACTTCATTAACTTTTCTGGTAATTACACTGGGGACTTTAGTTCACGGAATAGCTGGTTTTGGAGTGGCCCAAGTATCAATGGGTTTGATGCCTTTATTTAGAAGTCCAACTTCTGCCTCAATAAATTAAATTATTTTAAAAGAGGAAATAATTGGAGGTAATTTTAATGACTCAAAATTTTACTCTACTGCAGGTTAATGATACACACTCTTATTTAGAAAGCCATCCAGAATTATTTTGAAATGGTGAGCAGGCAGAATATCGAAAAGCTGGTGGTTATGCTCGAATCAAGACCCTGATTAAAAAAATTAAATCTGAAGAAAATGGGATTTGAAGGTATGACTGCTCATTGGGAATTTGGTTATGGTCCAGAAAATTTTTTGGAAATTACAGAAGAACTTAATTATCCAATGTTGGCGATTAATATCTATGATGAGAAAAGTGATGAGTTATTATTTGACCCCTATTTAGTAAAAGAATATGGAAATCTGAAAGTGGGAGTTATTGGGATTGCAGCTACTATTATTGATAAAGTAATGCCTGACTGGTTTAGTGAAGGGATATATTTGACTCTTGGTAATGAAGAACTTCCTACTTATATTGAGGAACTGAAAGAAAAAGATGTTGATGTGATAGTAGTTTTATCACATCTTGGTTTTCCTCAGGAGATCAAATTGGCAGAAGAGGTGGACGGAATTGATGTACTTTTAAGTGGACATATACATAATAGAGTCCATAAACCAGCTGTTGTTAATGACACAATTATTATTCAGTCAGGCTGTCATGGTTCATTTGTAGGCAGGCTTGATCTGGAAGTAGAAAATAAGAAGGTGGTAGATTTTAAGCATCAGCTTCTTACTGTTGAGGAAAATATAAAAGAAGATGAAGAAGTAAAGAGTGAGGTTGAAAAGGTTATGGCACCTCATCGGGAAAAACTGAGTGAGATTTTAGGATACACAGAGATACCTCTCCATCGTAATCTAGTTTTGGAATCAACGATGGATTATTATGGTATTGCTGTTTTTGGAATAACCACTGCAGTTGCCGGAGGAACTATTAGAGATGTTTTAATTAATAAGGATTTACCGGACATTAAGTTTTCCTGATCAGAAAATGAGGAATGAAAGTGTAGAAAACTTAAAAAAGATGGGCTATAAAGTTATTGAAAAAGATAATGACATATTTACAGAAGATTCAGCCGGTAATTCTATTAAATTAGTTATTTGATTTCTATGGCTTAACTTGGGAAGACAACTATTAAAGATATTATTGATTCTGATATCAAACAAAGAAAGGATTTGATCTGATGAATAAGCCAAAGATCGAAATCTATACCAAAAGCTGGTGCCCTTACTGTAGAAGAGCAAAGGCAATGTTAAAAAGTCTGGGGCTTGATTATACTGATTATGATATTACAGATAATGAAGAGCTGCAGCAGGAGATGGTGGAGCGGAGCGGCAAAAAAACCATACCACACCAGATCTAATGCAGGATTTTTTAAAACATCTTAGGAACTATAAGATTTACACACTTTTTGGAGAGGAAATTACAGATATTAACCCTCAGGAAGAAGGGCATATTCTGCTTACAAAAAGTGAAAAAGAAATTAAGACTAGAGCTGTTTTAATAGCTGCTGGAACTAAAAAGAGGCAGCTTGGAATTTCAGGAGAACATCAGCTAAAAGATAAGGGTGTTAGTTACTGTGCCACCTGTGATGGTTATATTTATGAAAATCAGCCGGTTGCTGTAGTTGGCGGAGGTAATTCTGGACTGGAAGCAGCGCTTGATATGGCAAAGATAGCGACTGAAGTTTATTTGATAATTAGAGGAGAACAGCTATCAGGTGACAAAAGTCTGCAGGATAAGGTAAATGACTCAGATAAAATTGAAGTCTGTAAATCATATCAGACAACTGAGATTAAAGGTGAGCAAAAAGTTGAATCTATAAGAATTAAAAATTTAAACACAGGTAAAGAACGCGAGCTTAATGTTAAAGCAATTTTTATTGAAATTGGTTTAATCCCCAATACAGGTTTTATTTGTGAAGATCTTAAAATTAATCAGGTTAATGAGATTATTATTGATCAAAATAATCAGACAAGCATTGAAGGGATTTTTGCTGCCGGAGATGTAACAGATATTAAAGACAAACAGATTATTATTTCTGCTGCAGAAGGTGCTAAGGCTGCCCTGAGAGCCAATGAATATTTAAGTTAATAAGAAAATGATTGAAATGAAGTAGAATATAGAAATAAAGCAATCAAATGCCAGGCATATTGTCTGGTGGTTTTTTTTATTTTCGTCGCTAAATATATTCAACCACTTAAAGAAGGATTCTTTTTTTGTTTTAAAAAAGTATTAAATTTAAACAACTTGTGCATTACTTCAAAAAATGATTAATTGCATTAATAGTATATATGATTTATACTACTCATTAAATTTAAAAATTACTTGAGATTGATTTTATTGTAAAGGAGGGCAGAAATGGAATTTATATCAATTGTTGACATTATAGGAACTATAGCTTTTGCAATGTCAGGAGCTCTGCGTGCTATAGAAAAGGAGATGGATTATTATGGAATTGCTGTTTTTGGAATAACGACTGCAGTTGCCGGAGGAACTATTAGAGATATTTTAATTAATAAAGATTTACCCGTTTCACTTTCAAACCCAATCTATCTTATAATCAGTATTTTGTCGGCTTTTATAGTTATTTTATTTTATAAAAAGATAATTCGTTTTAATCAAATTTTAAATATTTTTGATGCTGTTGGCCTGGCTGCTTTTACTGCAATAGGTTCAGAGATAGCAGTTAATAATGGTTATACTCAACCATTTATTATAATTGTTTTAGCCGTGATGACTGGAACAGGCGGGGGTACACTAAGAGATTTATTTGCAAATGAAATACCCTATGTATTTCATAAGGAAGTTTACGCAGTAGCGGCTGTAATTGGATCAGTCTTTTTTATTATAATTTATCAAACTGTTAGTAATAAAGCAGCTCTGTATACGGCCTTTGCTGTGACATTTTTAATTAGGTTATTCTGTATGAAAAAAGATATTCATTTAAAGAAAGTCTCAAAAGAGGCCAGATAACAATATAAAGGATGTTTTTATATCAGTTGGTAAAGAGGTTGCCCCACGCTTAATAATTATGAGTAAATTATTCCAATCACATATTTGACAAAATAATTATAATGTGTTTTAATATAGGAAAAGAAAATGATTCTGTTGTCTAATCTCATCTGAGAACGGGGGACCCAATTTTTGGGGCGAATCTATATTAGAAGAAGACCTTTACTTCTAGCCCGACAGCTAACTCCGTAGACTTTAAATAAGGGACAGACGTGATGCCATCATTATACTCTATTATGGTGAAACTTATCTATTGGCACTACAGTCTATCTGTAGTGTTTTTTTGATTTAATAGAGCTTTAATTAATTTAATAATTACATATATTTGTTTTGAGAGGAGTGGGGAGGATGAAGATCAGTAAGAAGAACCTAACCCCGGCCCAATACTTAGTTTTTGGCTATTTTATATTAATCATGCTGGGTTCAATACTTTTAATGATGCCGATAGCGACAACAGATGGGCAGGGCTTAAATGCAGTAGATGCAGTGTTTACATCCACATCTGCCACCTGTGTGACAGGTTTAATTGTTGTGAATACTAAAGAAGCTTTTACTCATTTTGGGTCAACAGTTATTATGCTTTTAATTCAGATTGGTGGACTGGGTATTATGTCGATGTCTACTTTATTTGCCTTTATAATTGGTAAGAAAATAAGTTTAAAAGAAAGATTAATTATTCAGGAAGATTTAAATCAGTATCAGATATCAGGAATGGTGAGACTGGTCCAGTACCTGCTTGGATTTACCTTTGTTATTGAAGGAACTGCTGCAGTTATTTTATTTGTCCGTCTGGTTGAGGATTATCCTGCAGGGAGGGCAATTTATCTGGCTATTTTCCACGCTGTATCTGCCTTTAATAATGCTGGTTTTGATCTTTTTGGAAACAGTTTAGAAAATTTCACCGGTGATATAACAATTAACTTTGTTATTATGGCCTTAATTATCTTAGGTGGTATAGGTTTTGGAGTAATGGTAGAAGCTTATAACAGAGTCAGGTTTAAAAAATCAACTCTGCAGACTAAAATAGTTCTCGTAATAACATTAGCTCTTTTGATCTTTGGTTTTATAGTATTTTTTGTTTTAGAGTATGATAATACTCTTGCTGGTTTACCACTTCTTGATAAAACACTGGGAGCAATGTTTTTATCTGTAACACCAAGAACAGCAGGTTTTAATACAGTTGCAACCGGAGCTCTAAAACAATCGTCACTTTTTATTATCATTATCTTAATGTTTATTGGTGCTTCGCCCGGCTCAACCGGTGGAGGTATCAAAACAACTACTTTTGGAGTGATGCTTGTTACCTTAAAAAACATGATTACAGGTAAAGAAGACATGGAAGTATATAACCGCCGCTTTGAAAAAAAGATCGTCTATGAGGCTTTTACTATTACAATGCTGGCTGCCGGGCTGGTTGTACTGGTAACTACGCTTTTATTAGTGATCGAAGACTTTCAATTTATTGATGTTTTATTTGAGACAGTTTCTGCCTTTGGTACAGTGGGACTTTCAACAGGAATTACCGGACAGCTATCTGATATCAGCAGAGTTTTAATTACTATCACGATGTTTGCTGGCAGAGTTGGTCCACTTACTCTGGCACTTGCTTTTGGAGAAAGGGTAAGAAAAGGAAAATATCATTATCCAACTGAAAAAGTAATGGTTGGTTAATTTAGATAGGGGGAAAATAATAAATGAAGCAGTTTGTTGTTGTAGGATTAGGAAGATTTGGAGCTAGTGTTGCTACTACTCTGGCTGAAAATGGACATGATGTGTTAGCGATTGACCGTGATCCTGAAAAGGTGCAGGCGATTAGTGGAGATGTAACACATGCTGTAGAGGCTGATGCTACCGATGAAGAAGCATTAAAAACTCTGGGTGTCAGAAACTTTGATGTAGCTGTAGTCAGCATTGGAGATAATGTTTCAGCGAATATATTGTGCACTTTAATTTTAAAGGAATTAAGTTTACCGTATGTAATTGTGAAAGCACCAGATAAATTACACGGAAAAGTTTTGAGCAAGGTTGGTGCAGATAGAATAGTTTATCCTGAGCGTGATATGGGAGTTCGAATTGCTCAGAATCTTATCTCTTCTAACGTTTTAGATTATATAGAGTTTGCTCCAGAATATGGAGTAATAGAGATTCTTGCCAGTGATAATATGGTCGGTAGAACACTAAAAGAACTTGAATTAAGAGCCAGTTTTGATGTTAATGTAATGGCAATTAAAAGAGGGGAAGAACTATACATTTCTCCAGGAGCAGATGATAAAATTGAAGCTGGAGATAGACTGGTTTTAATGGGTAAAAATGAAAATCTAGATAAAATGAGGGATTTTGGCAATTAAATTTGTCTTTGAGGGAGTGTAAACTATGAATATAAAAACTTTAAAAGGGAAAATACTCCTTGGTTTTGCAGTCATGATCTTTATTCTGGCAGGGGTTGTTGGCTGGAGTATATATAACTTTGAAACACTTTCAAATGCAATAAATGATATTTTAGTGGAAAATTACCGAAGTATAAAAGCAAGTGACAGTATGGTTGAGTCAATAGAACGTCAGGATAGTGCTCTGCTGCTGCTTTTGAGAACATCCGAAGTACAGGGCCAGGAAATATTCAGACGTAACGAAAAGGAATTCTATACCTGGCTGGCTAGAGCAGAAGATAATATCACCATTGAAGGTGAGGGAGCAATTTTAGAAAAAATCAATGAAAAATATTTTAACTTTGTTTCGAAATTTGATCAATTCTATAATGCAGAAGAAGATCAGCGCTGGCAGATATATAATCAGCAACTATTACCATTGTTTAATGAAATCAAAAGTGATATTCGTGAGTTAAGAGAACTAAACAGACAGGCAATGGTAGAAGCACAGAGAAGTGCCAACAGCAGAGCCAACCAGGCAATTATTTATACTATTGGTTTAGCCCTCCTGGTAATTGTTTTTTCTCTAATCTTTGCTTTTTATCTGACCAAACAAATTTTAAGACCGATTAAGGAGCTTGAAAAAGGGATCAAAAAGGTTGCAGATAGAAATTTTCAGCAGCAGGTAGAAGTTGCTTCCGAAGATGAAATTGGAGTTCTGGCAGATGAATTCAATGAGATGATTTCAAAACTGCAGGAATATGAAAAATTGAATGTAAAAAAACTTCTGATGGAAAAAGAGAAATCTGAGGCTGTTGTCAATAATTTAAGCAGCCCATTGATTGTAACAGATCAGGACCATAAAATTGTATTAATTAATGAAACCGCTAAAGAATTATTTTCAATCAATAAGGATGTAATTAACACCCATTTTTTAGAAGTGATTCAGGCAGAAGAAATTTTTGAATATATTAAAAATCCAGAAGCGAAAGAGAAAAACACCTTTAAATTAAAAAAAGATGATAAAGAACGACATTATCGAATATCTACCAAACAGGTAATCGATGAAGATGAAGAATATCAATTTACAGTTACTCTTTTAGAGGATATTACCCGCTTAAAAGAAATTGATAGTATGAAATCGGAATTTGTATCTACTGTATCTCATGAGTTTAGGACCCCACTGACTTCAATGAATATGGGCTTAAGTATGGTCATTAATGAGGATACAGGAGAAATAAATGAGGAGCAGCGAGAACTGCTGGAGGCAGCCTATGAAGATGTTGAAAGGCTGACAGAATTGGTTAATGACCTCCTTGACCTCTCTAAAATTGAATCAGGTAGAATTGAAATGGAATTTGATAAGGTAGATGTTAATGATATTATTGAAAAAACACTCAAGCCTTTTTATAAGCAGGCAGAAGAAAAAGAAATTGTTCTTAAATTTAAACAGTCAGAGGATAATGTTTTTGCCTATGCAGACCCTTCCAAAATCAGCTGGGTTATCTCTAATCTGGTTGGAAATGCACTTCGCTATGCAGATGAAGGGAAAATAGAGGTGGATGCAGAAATAAAAGGTAGAAGGGTTCTAGTATCAGTAGCAGATAATGGACCGGGAATTCCAAGAGAATACCAGTCTAAGATTTTTGATAAATTTGTGAGAGCAGGAAATGATAAGGACGAAAAGAGCGGCACAGGGCTCGGACTGGCTATTTCCAAAGAAATTATAACAGCCCATAATGGTAGAATCTGGGTCGATAGTAAAGAAGGAGCAGGCTCAACCTTTTCATTTTATATTCCCAGATTTGGTTATCAGGAGGGAAAAAATGAGTAAAATTTTAGTAGTAGATGATGAAAAAAATATTAGGCTGGTTGTAGGTAAGAGTCTGGAAAAAGCAGGTTTTGATGTTGACTATGCTGTGGATGGAGTTCAGGCAGTAGAAAAGGCTAATGATATAAACCCGGATCTGATTCTGCTTGATTTGAGACTGCCTAAAATGAATGGGTTCCTGGTTTTAGAAGCTCTAAAAAGTGATACTTCTACTGAAGAAATACCGGTTATAATTCTTTCGGCCTTATCGGCAGAAGATGACGTACAGAAAGTAATATCACTAGGAGCTGAAGATTTTTTAGTTAAACCGATCAGCCAGAGTGATCTGCTGGCTGCAGTAGAAGCTAATATACGAACTGAAACAACTAACGTTGAAGAAGAAAAAGAGGAGGAAAATAATAATGAAGAATAAAGTACTAATTGTAGATGACGAAAAAAATATACGTTTGACTTTAAAAACTGCTCTTTCTAAAGCAGGTTATGAGGTGGAAACAGCAGTCAATGGGGAAGATGGGCTAACCAAATTAAAGGAAGAAGAGATTCCGGTTGTATTACTGGATATGAAAATGCCAGGAATGGATGGAATCCAATTTTTAAAAGAAGTAACTGAAAAAGATATTAAGACAAAGGTGGTTATGATTACCGGTTATGGCAGTGTAGAAACAGCAGTTGAAACCTTAAAATTAGGGGCAGTTGATTATTTACGCAAACCATTTAAACCAGAGGAAATAATCTCTATTGTAGAAGATGTATTTGAACGGCATGAAATAGAAAATAGTGAAAAAGAAGTAGAAAGTTTTGAAGACTATATTATGCTTGCCAAAAATGCAATTAATAAAAGAGATTTCTCAAAAGCCAAAGAAATGCTGCAGGAAGCAACCTCTGTAAATTCCGAAAAACCCGAACCATTTAACCTGCTGGGAATCATTTACGAAATGCAGCATAAACAGGCAGAGGCGATGAAGATGTACAGGGCAGCTCTGGCACTTGATCCAGGTTATAAACCTGCAAACGATAATATTGAAAGAGCAGGAGAAAGTATGGGCTCTATTGATCTAGATGATGTTAATTTTGGAGATGACGAGGAGGAAGAATAAATGTTTATTTTAATTGTGGGATGTGGCCGAACTGGTTCATTATTAGCAGGAAATCTTTCTCGCTCCGGTCATGAGGTTGTTGTAATTGAGCATAATCCAGAATCATTTGCAATGCTGCCGGTTGATTTTTCTGGTTTTCAAATTGAAGGAGATGCCGCAGAAAATGATATTTTAAGAGAAGGAAAGATTGAATCTGCTGATCTGGTTATAATAAGTACAGGTAATGATCAGATTAATTATCTGGTCTCACAGATGGCAAAGTTGAATTTCGATGTGCCCAGAATAATGGTCAGAGCAATTGACCCGGCAGTAGAAAAAATGTATGAAAAGGATGAAAGAGTTGAGATTTTCTCTCAGATATCTCTTTTAGCTGAAAACATGATCAATAAAATTGAGCGAGAAGGGATGAGGTAGTAATGGATATTATACTGGTTGGTGGAGGTAAATTAATTTATCATCTTGCCAAAAAATTAATTTCAAAAGGACATTTTTTAACTATTATTAATAAAGACCGAAAACTGGCTGAAGATCTATCCAGAGAGATAAATGCAACAGTTGTTTTTGGAGATGCAACAAATAAATCTGTATTGGAAGATGCAGGCGCCTATAAAGCTGATAACTTGGTTGCGCTAACTCAAAAAGATCATAATAACCTTTTTATCTGCAAGATGGCTATGGATTATTTTGGAGTGGAAAGAGCAACTGCTTTAGTAAACAACCCTGAAAATGAAGAGTTATTCAGTACCCTAGGAATTACTGGGATTTTTAACATTACAGATTTGGTCAGTTCAATTATAGAACAGAGTGTTGCCTCAGACGATGTTAGTAATCTGACAATGATTGAGGAAGGAAAACTGAGCATCTTTCAGGTAGAAGTTTCTCCAGATTCAGAAGCCTGCGGTAAGGAAATTAAGGAGATAGACCTGCCTCTGACTATAGTTTTAGGAGGAATAGTGCGGAATGGTGATATTACTATTCCCCGGGGTGGTTCTAAAGTCCAGGCTGGAGATAAAATTGTAATTATTTCTCTGCCAGAGGAGCAGGCCGAAGCAATTAAAGTTTTTGGTGGTGAGGAATAAATGAAATATAAAAACCTACTTATTTCTCGTTATTATTTAATTTCAAAATATACCGGGATTATTATTATGTTTGCTGGAGGTGCTATTCTTTCACCACTGCTCTTTTTAATGGCCTATCCAGAAGAAGCTGCTCTGGCACCACATTTTTTACTGGCAGCCGGTTTATCAATTCTGGCTGGATTTATCCTATATATTTATGGGAACAATCATCAGGAAGAGGATGTGGAATTATCATTAAATGAAGGAAGTATAATAGTTATTTTTTCCTGGCTGGGAGCAATATTCTTTTCTGCAATTCCCTTTGTTACCATTTTGGACATGAGCTGGACCAATTCTATTTTTGAGGTGGTTAGCGGCTGGACTACAACTGGTTTATCGCTTGTAGATGTTACTACTGCCCCAAAGTTGATTTTAATCTGGCGTTCAATTATGCAGTTTTTTGGTGGTGCTGGTCTGGCTGTTATTGCTCTATCATCACTGCTGCCGGTACATGGAATGGGTCTCTATATGGCTGAGGCCAGAAGTGATAAACTGCTTCCCCATGTTAAGCGCTCAACAATGATGATTATGAAAATTTATACTCTTTATACTGTTGCTGGAGTCTTTTTATACTATATTTCTGGAATGACGCTCTTTGATTCGATTAATCACTCAATGGCTGCAATTTCTACCGGTGGTTTTTCAACTCAGCCGGATAGTATAGGTCATTATAACAGTCTTTCTATAGAAGTAGTTACTATTGTTTTAATGTTTTTAGGTACAATTAACTTTGCAACTCATTATACCCTACTTAAGGGTAAAATAAAAACATTTTTCAAAAATGCAGAAATTCGCTTAATGATCACCTTAGTTACATTGTTAACACCGATTATAATGTTTTTCTCTTTAAATGCTTTATATCCGAGATTAAGCGAAAACTTTAGAATCACCTTTTTTCAGATTGTTACTGCTTTATCAACAACCGGTTTTTCGACCATCTCTTTTGCTGGCTGGCCGATATTTGCTAATTTCATTATTATCATAATTATGCTGGTCGGTGGTGGAACTGGATCAACTGCCGGTGGTATTAAGCAGTACAGGATTTATTTGATCTTTAAATCAATTTACTGGGAAATTAAAGAACAGTTTTTACCGCGCAGAAGTGTGAGCAGCAACTATCTCTGGCGGGGAGAAAACAAATTTTATGTTAAGGATCATCACATTAAAGATGTAGCAAATTATATAATTCTATATTTATTTACTTTTTTTGCTGGGGTAGCAATTCATACTGCTTATGGATATTCTCTTTTAGATAGTATGTTCGAATTTGGATCTGCTCTAGGAACTGTTGGACTTTCAATTGGTTTGATTTCTCCAGAGGCACCAGTAGGGATTATCTGGACTCAGACTATAGGTATGTTTTTAGGTAGATTGGAGTTTTTTATTATTCTTTATGCGGGAATTAAACTGGTCAAAGATGGAATTTATATTTCCAAACATGATTAAATAAAATTATAATTTTGCAGGAATAATTGTTTCAGTCACTAATTATATTTTTAAGGATAAAATTTAATATTTCAACCGCTTAATTTCAGACTAACTGGAAGTGGGGGACCCAATTTTGGGGCTAATCCTTTTTGGAGAGAGACCTTTTACTCTCAGCCCGTCAGCTAACCTCATAAGCTTATAAAAGGTAGATAATCTGAATCTATTAATATTTATTGAATCTAGTTGATTTAGATGAATATTTCTTATTATAAGCCACTTCAGTTAATTACTGTTGTGGCTTTTTTCTATAGATAAAATAAGAAGACAGGGGTGGTGTTAAATGGATTTAGGAAATATTATTTTAGGTGTTGTGACAATCTTTGTATTTATTTATCTTTCATATGTTCTATTTTTTCCAACAAAGTTCTAAAAGGAAGGTGATAAGATGTTAAATATATTAGCTTTAATTGTATTTTTTGTACTATTATTTGCTTTAATATATGTCTTCGGCGAATATATAGCCTGGATATATCAGGACGAGACAAAGAGTAAAAGTGAGTTACCTAAAAAGTTGAAATTTTTTAAAAAACTGGATCGTCCTTTTAAGTTGATTGAAGAGAAAATATTTTCATTTTTGAATATTGAGCCGGACAAAGAAATGAACTGGAAGCAGTACTTATTTTCTTTACTGATTTTTAATGGAATTTTATTTGTTTTTCTCTTTTTGGTCTTTAAATTCCAGAATATTCTGCCTCTAAACCCTCTTAATTTAGATGGGATGAGCTGGGACCAGGCTTTTCATACTGCCAGTACCTTTGTCAGTAATACCAATCAGCAGCATTATGGTGGAGAAAACCTGTCATATTTTTCTCAACTTTTTGCAGTTGGACTGGCAATGTTTTTATCAGCCGGAACCGGTCTGGCACTGGCACCAGCCTTTACCAGAGGAATCCAGAATGAAGAGGAAACAAAACTTGGTAATTTTTATGTTAATCTGATTAAGGGTTTAATCAGATTTTTACTTCCAGTTTCCTTCATAGTTGCTCTAATATTAATTTCTCAGGGTTCACCTCAGTGGCTTGGTGGTGAGATTGTAGTAAACACTATTGAGGGAGTTAAGCAGGCAATTCGTGTAGGTCCTGTAGCTGGAATAGAAGCAATTAAAACCTTAGGGACAAATGGTGGCGGCTACTTTGCAGCTAATGCTGCTCATCCATTTGAAAACCCGACAATATTAGCAAACATAGTCCTGAACTTAATCATGCTGGCCAGCCCGATGGCAATAATTTATGCCTTTGGAATCTGGATGGGCAAGAGAAGACATGGAGTCATTTTAATTGGGGCCTTATTTGTTATCTTTCTTGGTCTTTTCTGGGTTACTGCAGCTGGAGAAATGCAGCCCAATCGAGCAGTAACAATGGCAGAAAAAGATTTAAATATAACAGTTGATCAGAGTGCAGGTAATATGGAAGGGAAAGAGACTCGCTTTGGCAGTCTTTTAAGTTCGCTCTGGGCAATATCCACAACTTCAACTACCAATGGCGCGGTTAACAGTATGCATAATAGTTATAGCCCACAGGGGCTCATGGGTCCATTCCTGGCTATGGCAATGAACTGCCTCTATAATGGTATTGGAGTTGGATTACTTAATTTAATGACCTATATCTTTATCTGTGTCTTTATCGCAGGTCTGATGATTGGTCGGGCACCACAATACTTAGGTAAACAGATTGAATGGAGAGAAGTTAAAATTGCTGCTTTAATTATACTTTTACTGCCTGTCTTAGTCTTATTTCCAACTTCAATTGCAGTAATAACAGAAGCAGGAAAAGAAGCAATTAATAATCCTGGGTTTACCGGTTTTTCGGAAGTGCTTTATGAGATGTTTTCAGCCGGAGCCAATAATGGCAGTGGGATGGAAGGCTTGATGGATAATACAGTATTTTATAACTTACTCAATGGCGGTGCAATTTTAATGGGAAGATATCTTCCTATTTTTGGTCAGCTATTAATAGCTGGTAATTTATCAAAGAAAAAAATCAGACCAGAAACAGAAGGAACACTTAAAGTGGAAAATCTATCATTTCTAGTTCTATTTGTTGGTGTAATGATTATTATTGGTGGTTTAATCTTTATGCCTGCATTAGCAGTAGGACCAATTGCAGAAATGCTAAGTGGGGGGATGTAAAGATGTTCGATATAGATTGGGAACAGCAGTGGACAGCAATTAAACAGTCGTTTATCAAACTTGATCCCGGTTATTTAATTAAAAACCCGGTAATGTTTGTAGTAGAACTCTGTACTATACTGACAATAATTTTGACAATTTATCCACCGCTTTTTAATGGCCAGCAGCCTACCTGGTATTATCTGACAATCACAATTATTTTAGTCTTCACTTTATTATTTGCAAATTATGCTGAATCTTTAGCAGAACTGCAGGGTGAAGCTCATGCCGATAGCTTAAAGGCCTTACAGGTTGAGACTGAAGGTAAAAGATTAAAAAATAAGGATATTGAATTAGCTGAAATAACAGAAGCTGATTATGAGGTTGTTGCTGGAGAAGATATAGAAAAAGGAGATTATGTCTTTGTCGAAAAAGGTGACATCATCCCTCGTGATGGAGAAGTTGTTGAAGGAAGTGCCTCTATTGACGAGTCAGCAATTACAGGAGAATCAGAGCCTGTGATTCGAGAAAGTGGTGGTGACAGAAACTCTGTTACAGAAGGAACAGAAGTTTTAAGTGATGTGCTTAAAATTAAAGTTACTGCTGCAGTAGGAGAATCATTTTTAGACAGAATGATCGGCTTGGTAGAAACTGCATCCAGACAGAAAACTCCCAATGAAATCTCGATGACCCTGCTTTTAGCCAGCTTTACCTTTGTCTACCTGGCAGCAGTTGTGACAATGCGTTTCTTTGGTATGTATGTGGATATGAATGTTGATGTAGCCAATTTGATTGCTCTTTTAATCGGTTTAATGCCGACAACAATCGGGGCTCTCTTAGCATCAATCAGAATTGCCGGGATGACCAGAGTAACTAAAGAGAACATAATTGCTAAATCAGGTAAGGCAGTTGAGTCAGCAGGTGACCTTGATGCGCTAATCTTAGATAAAACAGGTACAATTACAACTGGAGAAAGAATAGCTGAAGAATTTATTGCAGTTGGCAGTGAAGATAATGATTTATATAAAGCCTGTCTGCAGTCTTCCTATTTTGATGAAACTCCAGAAGGACGCTCAATAGTTAACCTGGCACATGATCTGGATGTTGAGGTAGATGAAAGTGAGCTGACAAAAGAAAATTTTGTGGAGTTCTCTGCAAAAACCAGAATGAGTGGTATTGATCTGCCAGATGGAACAGAAGTCCGCAAAGGTTCTGTAGAAGCAGTAAAGGAGTATTCAGAAGAGATTCCTGATGGATTAACTGATAAAGCCCATGAAATTGCAGATAGTGGAGGAACTCCTCTGGCTGTAGCTGTTGATAAAAAAATTCTTGGTTTAATTGAACTCCAGGATGAATTAAAAGTAGGAATTAAAGCCAGAATCCAGGAGCTGCAGGAAATGGGAGTAAAATGTATTATGGCAACTGGTGATAATGAGAGAACTGCCCGCTATGTAGCTGAGCAGGCAGGGATAGAAGAATACTATTCTGAATTTAAGCCGGAAGAAAAAATTGCGCTGGTAGAAAAAATTCAAAAACAGGGTAAACTAATAGGGATGACAGGTGATGGTACCAATGATGCTCCTGCTTTGGCTAAAGCTGATGTAGGACTTGCCATGCAGGCCGGTACCAATGCTGCTAAAGAGGCTGGTAATATGGTTGACCTTGATTCTGATCCGACTAAATTAATTGAGGTAGTTGCTATTGGTAAACAGCTTTTAATGACCAGAGGTTCGCTAACGACATTCAGTATTGCCAATGATATTTCGAGATACTTTGCTCTGGTTCCTGCAATTTTTAGTGCCGGGATACCTGCTTTACAGCAGATTAACTTTATGAATTTATATTCTCCACAGAGTGTAGTAATTGCTTCTTTAATTTATAACTCTCTGATTATCCCCTTTTTAATCCCACTTGCTATGAAAGGTGTGGATTATAAAGCGGAGAGTTCATCTAAATTACTGCGCAAGAATCTGGTTATGTATGGTGGAGCCGGTTTAATTGCACCATTTATTTCTATTAAATTAATCGATATGCTATTAGTTATGCTGGGGGTGTTTTAAATGAGTGTTAAAAAGAATATAATAACAGCAGCCAAGTTAATAGTTCTCTCACTTTTTATTTTCTCAATTCTTTATCCACTTTTACTGGGTGGAGTTGGACAGCTGTTTGGTAGTGAAGCTAAAGGAAGCATAGTTTATCAGGATGGAGAGGCTGTTGGTTCCAGACTTATCGGTCAAAACTTTGACAGCGACAGCTACTTTATCTCAAGACCATCTTCAATTAATTATGATGCTTCAACTTCTGGTAGTGCTAATTTAGCTGCTTCTAATCCTAAATTACAGCAGAGAATTAAAGCTGATTTAGAAGAAATTGAAGCCAAATATCAGCCGGGTAATAAAGCTGTACCGGCAAATTTAATTACCGAATCTGGCTCTGCTCTAGATCCACATATATCACCTGAAGCAGCTTATTTTCAGGTAAAATATCTGGCAGAACAGACAGGAATTTCTGAGTCAACCCTGAATTCGTTAATAGAAGAGCATACAGAGTCAAAGCTGCTCGGATTATTTGGAAAAAGCAGAGTTAATGTGCTGGAATTAAACCTGGCACTTGAGGAGGTATTAGATTAATGAATGATAAATTACATGAAAACTGGCCTGGGTATAAAAAGATATTACTTCCTTTAGGTCATAAAGCAGATATCAACAATTTAACTGATCTAGCTTCCTACATTATTGAGCGAAAAAAAGGAGAGGTTAAATTCATCCATGTGATGCGTGAGGGAAGTTATATAGACTTACCGCGTGAATGGAGAGAGGGTGCTAAACGAGTTACAGAAAGTCACCATAAGATGATGAGGTATGGTATTCATAGTGATCGTGAAATTGTAACTTCTAAGACTATAGAACGGGGCATTTTAGAGACTGCTTTTGATATGGAGGCCGAAGCAATTATTCTGGGCTGGGGTCCTAAACCGGGTGCTAAAATCTCTAAAATGGCTTCTCATATCATGGATAATTTTCATGGTGATGTGATTATCTATAAAAACCGAGTTGATATTGAAAAGACAAAAAGGATAATGTATCCTGTAGCTAAAGACCCTTCTAGAAGTAGATTGAATTTAATTAAACATATTGTTCAGGAGACTGGTGCCATATTGACATTAACTCATTATGTTGACAAAAGAGACGGCAGCCGTCAAAAAGGTAAAGAAGTGCTGGAGCAGGCAAAAGAAAAAGCGCTTGAATTTGGCCTGGAAGTCGAAACAATGATGCTGGAAGGAAATTCGTTGGCTTCCAGTATCAAAGAGGCCACTGAAGATTTTGACCTGCTGGTAATCGGTCCATCTGGTGACTGGTGGGTTTATCAGACAGTTTTTGGCCGCAAAACAGATAAAATAGCAGAAGCTGCTCAGTGTTCAGTGCTCCTGCATAAGTATAAAAGTGAAGAAGAGTAGAGTTATGATTTTAAATTAATATTGTTATATTTCAACCCCAGAGACTTCATTTATTCCGTGAATAATGGAGCTTCTCTGGGGTTTTTATTTTGTATAATATTTTCTTCAGAAGAACTTAATAATTAGATATTTTTTCGAGTTTTATGTAATATAATAAATTTAGGCTCAAGTAGTAAGTTGAAATATCAGGGAGGTGCTGAAAAATGAAAGACAAGAAAAAAGTAGCTAAGAAAAAACCTGTGAAGAAAGAAAGTGAAAAGAAAGAAGAAAAGAAATAATTTCTTTAATCAGTAACAGCTAAACTATGTATATTTTCCCCTGTAGACTTAATGCTAACAGGGAATTTTTTTGTTAAGCTATCTAATTGTTGTAGTTGATAAGTGTTAAAAACCTCCGCACATATCTATAAGTGCGGATAATTATACGGAGATGTCATTATAGATCCTAATATTTACAATAAGATAAAGAATATATTTGGGAGGAATAATGGATATGCTCGGACTAAAGATATACTTGAGGCAGATATTCATTCATCACATCTATACAAACTTCAGGAAGATGGAGAGATCACCAGGATCAAAAGGGGGCTTTACCGCTGGAATAATGATGAATTTAATCCCAGTACAGAACTAATCGAAGTAAGTAATATAGTTCCTAATGGTGTAATTTGTCTGCTTTCAGCTCTTTCATATTATGATCTCACCATAACCAATCCCTGGGAGTATTATATTGCCATTCATCGAGATGAACACAGGCCTAAACTGCCTGATTATCCGCCGCTCTCTATTTTTTGTTTTGCAGGTAAACAGTTTAATACCGGGATTAAAGAGGTTGATATTGAGGGTAGTAGGGTTAAAATATTTGATAAGGAGAAAACAATATTTATTATTTTACTAATATAAAAATAAAAAGAGTATTAATTTGAATAAAGGTCAGTCCATCTAGGATTCAAAACACTTGTATATTTAGGAAAAAGTAAGAAGAGTAGAGTTAATAAGGTATAATCACACTTAATAGTTAATATAGCCATCTAATTTGATTTTTAACTTTAGTATTTTTTCTGTATAATTATTGACAAGAATTAGCTTTTATGACAATTATCAGGAAAATAGAGGTCTTAAGGACTGAAATTTAACTGTCTATATTGTTAAGGGAAGAAGGACCAGTTATAATGCTGCGTTCGGAGCCCGTGCCAACATTAATATGTTGGCTTTTTTTAATTTATACGCAATTTATTTCTAAACCGGGAGGTTATACTATGAAAAATAAAGATGGTGTAGCATATCTTAGGGATGGTAAATTATATATTAGTGATCCTGAAGGTTTAGGAAGATATCCTAGAATATCCGCAGGTAAAGATGTAGAATTATATCTTGAAGACAATAAGATAAAAGATGAGATTGTAGTTTCTGAAAGCTCGCTCAAAGATATTGTGCTTGATTTAAATAATACCATCAAGAAAAAAGATCTCAATTTAAAATTTGATAACAAAGGTTTAAAAGCTTATCTTGAAATTAGTACCTCACCTGCTAAAAAGTTAAGTTTAAAGAATATCCAGCCTTCTAATATAATAAAAGTAAAAAGTGAAGTTGTAGATGAAATTTATCCAGAGGTTAATGAAAAAGAAATAAGAAGTCTTTTGCAAGAAAAAAGTGTATCTTACGGTATTAAAGAGGAAGTAATAAAGGATATAGTTAGTAGCAGAGAATATAATGATAGTTATTTAGTTGCAGAAGGGAAGCAGGCTGAATCTGGAAAAGATGCAGAAATAATTACTACAGAAAAGTATAAGGAAAGAAAAAATAAAATATTTAATGAAATAAATTCTGTAGAAAAGGGAGATACCATCTGCTATAAGAAGAGTTTAAAAAAGGGTAATCCTGGTATAAATGTTTTTGGTGAAGAAATTAAACCTGCTGCAGTTAAAGATATAGAACTAAGAGCTGGAGAAAATGTTAGATTAATTAAGAATAAAGCAGTTGCTGAAAAAGGTGGACAGCCTAAAATAGTAAAAAAGAACAATACTGCTCTTGTTAAGGTGGTAGAGCAGTATGTGATCAATAATGATATTGACAAAAATACTGGAGATATTAATTATGATGGGGATCTATTGGTCAAAGGTAATGTTCAGGATTATTTTAATGTCAGTGTTGGCCAGGATTTAAAGGTCAGCGGTAATGTTGCTAATGCAGAAGTTTTAACCAGAGGTTCACTGTTTGTTAATAAAAACATTATCGGCAGTAAGGTTAAAGTTGGAAACTACTTAGATGATGATTTGTTAAACTTTTTGGAAAAGACTGAAAGATTAATAGAGGATATTTCAAAATCTATTGATGAAATACTTGGTGAAGCAGATAAGAGGAAAATGGGTTCTTCAGTTAAATTAGGTAGGATATTAAAATTACTAATAGAGGATAAATTTGATGAATTACCTGATTTGATTGGAAATCTAAGAGACAAAATAGATGATAATTATAAGTTGAAAAAAACTTTGAATAAACTTGCACCATTTATGAATAAACTTCATAAATTAGAAAATCTTAATAACTATGATCTATTTAATGAGTTACTAAATAACATAAAAGAACTCCTAAAGAGCAGGAATAACAATAAGGAGTTAAATATTTATGCAGGCTATATACAAAATTCATCGTTGTTAATAGGAGGTTCATTGGTGATTAATAAAAAAGGCTGCTATAATTCAAAAATTGAGGCCAGTAACTCAATAATTGTAAAAAACAATTCTGGTTTTCTACGCGGGGGATGGTATAAAGCTGAGAACATTATTTATTGTTCTCAAGCGGGTAATAACCTGGGAAAGACCTATTTTGATATTAGTAACCAGATTTACATCAAAAAAGCTATTGGAACCTTAGTAATTTCCAGTCCAAAAGATAAGAAGATAATTGACCCTGGTGTTAGTAGTGTTAATTTAATTGTAAATAAATATGGAAAGTTAGAGCAATTTTCAGTAAGACCTGATATAAAAAGATTCTTAATTAGTGAATTTAATCATTAAATAATATATTGTAGATATATGTCGAATTGAACTTGTATAAATATTATTATATAATTAGTTAGAACTATAATGACGGGATAGCTGAGGTTTTATAACTGAAGTTTGACTGTTAATAAATGCGCATAGGAAGATATATAGGCAGAGTTTTGTTGACATGGTTGAATTATAAAAACTTAGCTTATTTGAGCCTGAGCCAACGCTATCTTTTTTAGTGTTGGTTTTTTTTATTGCAAATAAAATGATGGGGGATGATTAAAATGCACAATTTTTCCGATTTAAATAAGGAACTAAGCAATTTGTACAAAGAATATACAGGAAGAGGACCAAAATATATTAAAAGCTATTTTGTAGATGACGTTCTTATTATAAAAATTAACTGGTATGAAGAGAAAATATTTAACAAAATAGCAAATGATGAGCATGGCAAAAATGTAGTTAAAACTACTTACAAGAATATACTTAAATACTGGGGAGAAGAGGCTAAAAAAGCTATTGAGAATGTTACTGGAATTGATGTTCTGGGAATGTATTTTGATGAAGAAATGGCTCTTCTCAATAATGATAAAGTGGTTGTATTTTTACTGAATAATACTTTAAATTAGTCACTGGTCGGAGGTGCTTTAATGGAATCTAAAACTAATAATAAAGAATTGTTTGAATTAGCTTATTATGATGAGCTAACTAATCTTAAAAACGAGAAGTTTTTTTATGAAATACTGGATAAAAAAATTAATCAGATAAATCTTAAGACTAAGCTTTATGTTGTCTATCTTAAAATCAATAACATTGATCAATTAGATAATTTTATTGGTTATCAAAAAAGCAATGATTTTATTAGGGAGTTAGCTGATAAGATTAGCAGGTCTGATATTAATGCAGAAATTATTTCAATTTATAAGGGCAACCAATTTTTAATCTTATTCGAGAACATTACTTACACAGCGGTCAATGAAAAAATAAATAAGCTGGTAGAAGATGTAATTTTATACTTAAAGCAGTCTGGCTATTATACGATGCTGAATATTAATGTTGGAATTTCAATTTATCCTGATCATGCCAAAGATCCTGAAGGTTTGATATCTAAAGCTCATCATGCTATGTTGATTCTGGGTAAAAAAGAAAATGATTTTCAAGTCTTTAATAATGATATTTTTAATTCTATAAAAAGAAGTGCAGAAATAAGAGAAGATTTAGAAAAAGCAATTGAGAATGAAGATTTGTATCTTAAATATCATCCTAAATTAGATATAAATAATGATAAAATCATTGCTTTGGAGGCCTTACTGAGATGGGAACATGGGCAAAAAGGACAAATTTCTCCGGGGGAATTTATTCCTATTGCCGAAAACAATGGTATGACTAAAGAGATTGATTTATATGTTTTAAAAAAAGTATTTGAGCAGCTAAATAACTGGCTGGATAAAGATTATGGTAATGTAAGAATCTGTATCAATGTTTCAGCTTCCAGCCTTAAAGATCTTAATTTTATCAACGAAATAAAAGAGATAAGCGATTCTTATGAACTAAATAATAATCTAATTGAAATAGAAATTACTGAGAGAGCTATAATTGATATTCCTAAAAAAAACATTATGAAACTCCAGGAATTAGATTTTCTCTTAGTTTTAGATGTATATGATAATCTAAAAGTGACCCAGGATAATAATTTAAAATTGACCCGTTTAAATAGATAATATAAACTGTCCATAATAAAAACAAAAATTATGGGCAGGTGAAAAAGGTGATAAAATTGAATGAAAAAGCCAATATTCTAATTAAACATTTTGTCGAGGGTCAATCAATTAGAAAAATAGCCAGAGAGTCAGAATTTTCAAGAAATACTATCCGAAAATATATCCGAGATCATGAAGAAAAACTTCAGGATCTGGATAAAGCCAAATCCAGAGATGAAATATTAACCTTAATTGAATCTCTTGTAGAAACTCCTGAGTATGACAGCTCTAATCGTAATAAATATAAAATGAATGAAGCTATCAAAAAAGACATCGCTTACTGCATTAAAGAAAACAAAAAACGGCGAGCAACAGGTATGCGTAAGCTGCAGCGTAAAAAGATTGATATTCATGAGTATTTGCTTGGTAAAGGTCATGATATCAGCTACTCAACAGTCTGTAACTACATTAGAAACACCTATGAAAATGCAGCCAAAGAAGCATATATAAAACAGCTCTATCATGAGGGAGAATCACTTCAGTTCGACTATGGTGAAGCCAATTTAGAAATTGCAGGTAAAAACAAAACTCTTAATATGGCTCTATTCACAACTGGTTTTGGTTTTCATCACTATGGTAAATTCTATGCAAATAAAAAGATGACTTCATTTTTAGATGCCCATGTTAAAGCATTTGAGAACTTCAATGGAGTATATCATGAAGTAGTCTATGATAATTTAAAACAGGCTGTAAAAAGATTCGTTGGACCTTCTGAAAAAGAAGCTACTGAGGATCTAGTTAAGCTCTCCCTCTACTATGGCTTTAAATACCGCTTTTGTAACGCATATCGCGGGAACGAAAAAGGCAAAGTTGAGAAAGGTGTTGATTTCGTCAGACGGCGGATCTTCTCCCAGAAAACGAGTTTTGAATCCATAGAAGAAGCCAATGAATATCTTGCTGCAGGACTAAAACGACTCAATGCAATGAAAAAAGCTGAATTAGATAACAGATCACCATATGAGCTCTGGCAGCAGGAAATACCATATCTATTGCCTTTAAAACCTCCATATGAGGCCTGTAGAGAAAAAGAATGTAGAGTCAATAAATACAGCTTTGTAACCTTTGAGCAGAATAAATATTCTGTACCTGATCATCTTGTTGGAAGATTTGTTAACAGCAGAATTTACTCAGATTATATAAAAATATACTACAACGATGAACTGGTAGCAAAGCATCAGAGAATATATGAAGTTCATAAATGCAGTATTGAAATAGAACATTATCTTCTAACTCTAAAAAGAAAGCCTGGTGCATTGAAAAACTCCCTAGCTTTTCATCAAATGGCACCAGACCTCAAAGAGATATATGAATTATACTACGATAATTATACCAGAAAAACTAAAGAATTCATAGAGCTTTTAGAACTG